>Ga0307946_1001434_pt1 | contig 11135 bp, 8 predicted proteins | sample OrgLakmetagen230_FD_203153 | JGI IMG/M metagenome (GOLD analysis project Ga0307946, IMG submission 203153) | Saline water microbial communities from Organic Lake, Antarctica - #230 | ecosystem: Environmental > Aquatic > Non-marine Saline and Alkaline > Saline | place: Antarctica: Organic Lake...
TTCTTTAGCAGCCCCCGATAACGCACCTTGCGGTGCCGAAACAGATTCTTCACCACGTGGAACGGATGCTCAACCTTGGCGCGGATCTGAGCTTTCGCCCGCTCCCGTTGGACGATCAGAGTCTTGCGTGGGCCTCTTCCATCTTCTTAAGCTTGCCGCGCTTCTCTGCCACGTGCCAGACCACATCCGACCCTTGAAACTCTTGGCGTTTGGCCACGCCGGTATAGCCTGCGTCCGCGTAGGCCTCGGTTTCATCACCGTGCAACAGGTGTTCGGACTCGGTGATATCTGCCACGTTGGCAGCCGTACCCGTCAGGCTGTGAACCAGGCCGGAGTCTGCATCCGTACCGATGTGAGCCTTCATACCAAAGTGCCATTCATTGCCTATTTTGGCCTGGTGCATCTCTGGATCCCGTGCCTTGGCCCGGTTCTTCGTGGATGGCGGCGCGGCGATAATGGTGGCGTCTACGATCGCGCCTTCGCGCATGAGCATGCCGCGCTCGGTCAGGTGGCTGTTGATCTGTTCAAAAATGACTTGGGTTAAAGCCTGCTTTTCCAGCAGATGGCGGAACTTCAGCAGGGTCGTGGCATCTGGAACCGATTCCACACTCAGGTCGATACCGACAAAGTCACGCAAGGCCTGGCTGTCATAAATGGCATCTTCCAGTGCCTCATCGGCCAGGGCATACCACTGCTGAACAAAGTACATACGCAGAATGCGCTTCAGGGGAATGGGCGGGCGTCCTCGCTTGCCGCGGGAATCGGGATAATAATGGGGCGAGAGCGCTTCCAATAGCCGCGACCAGGGCACGGCTTGTTCCATCTCGGCCAGAAACCGCTCACGTCGGGTTATCTTTTTCTTGGCGGCGAACTCGGCTTGGGCAAAACTCGCCTACTTCATGATCGTTCCTGGTCGATTCGATTATCGAGAATTCAGTTTTGCCAAATCAGAGACCCAAGCTGGATTAATCAGCGTTTCCCTGAGTTTGAAAATTATGATCCTGCAGTACCATACAAGCACCTTTTTCTGCGACCATCATCACCGGGGCATGGATATTTCCTGATGTTATATTCGGAAAAATAGACGCATCGATTACACGCAAGCCCTTAACGCCATAAACGCGTAATCGATTATCTACAACCGCAGTTTCAGGGTCGGGGCCCATCACACATGACCCACAAAGATGGTAAATAGAGCCAGAATTTTTCCGGAAAAATTTTAGCATACTCGCTTCGTCAGTCACTTCGGTTGCAGGGGTTACTTCTTCCACAATGATCGCTTTAAGCGCTGGCGCCTGCATTATTTTGCGAATTAACTTGTTACCCTGAATAACTTCTTTGATGTCTTTTTCAGTCGACAAATAGTTGGGTTTAATAAGAGCAGGTTCCGCTGGGTTAGAAGAAGCTAATTCAATAGCACCTTTACTGGTTGGCCGACAGGAGTTGAAAGCAACCAAAAAGCCTGAATAAGGTTCTGGCTCCAAAGTTGCCTTCGGATCTTCAGGTATTCGATACGACATCGGGTTAAAGTACAGCTGAATATTCGGCAGTCTTTCACTTGTTTCACCTTTGAAAAAACCGCCTGCTTGGTTGACGCTCATCGAAAGTGGACCACTTCGGTTTACTGCATATTTTAAGGCTGCTTTGGCCTGACCAAAAAGAGAACCAAGGTCATCGTTTAAAGTTTTTATGTTAGCTCGATAATAGTAACTAACACACAGATGATCTTGAAGATTTTGACCAACCGCAGGGGATTTTCGAACCATAGGAATTTCATATTTTGTCAGTAATGACTGATCCGCAATACCTGATAACTGCAACAGTTTTGGTGAGTCAACAGCACCTGCAGCGAGAATAATTTCACGCTTAGCGGTTACAATTTCCACCTGGTCACCTCGACGAATGACTACTCCATACGCATTTTTTTGTTCATCAAATAATATTTTATCTGCGACAGTATTGTGTAGGATATGAAGGTTAGCCCTTTTCAATGCTGGTTTCAGATAAGCGGTATTGCTAGAGTCACGCTGTCCTTTGCGGACATTAATTTCGTAAATTCCAGCACCTTCAAACTGTTCACCATTAAAATCATCATTGATCTTATAACCTAGTTCTTCCGCCCCTTTTAGATAATGACTACAGAGACCGTGTGCACCAGATTTCATTGAAGTGATGGTAATCTTGCCGTTGGATGCATGATACTTAGTATCACCTGCAGGGTGCTTTTCTATTTTTTTGAAGTAGGGTAAAACATCCTCGTAGGACCATCCCTCATTACCCGCTGCAGCCCAATCGTTGAAATCTTCAGCCTGACCCCGCACATAGATCATTGCATTAATAGAGCCCGAACCACCCTGAACTTTGCCTCTTGGCGCGTAGAGTTTACGACCATCAAGAGCCTCTTCCGGCTCACTGTAATACATATAGTTGTATTTCGGGTTGTAATAGGTCTTACCAAAACCAAGCGGTAATCTTATCCAAGGGCTGTTGTCTTTTCCGCCTGCTTCAAGAATCAATACAGAATATTGGCCAGACTCACTCAAACGATCTGCTAAGATACAGCCTGCAGAACCTGCACCGACAATAACAAAGTCATATTCCATGCTTAAATCCCGGACTTGTTTTTCCAGTTGGTGCAAGATTGCTTCTTATAGTCGTAAGGCTTCGAATCCATAGACAGATGAAGTTTTTTGCTCACATATGGGGACTGTGCTTTAACGACTTCCATATTCAGTTCAATGCCGAGTCCTGGTTTATCAGACGGAATAATGTAGCCGTCCTGCCAACATATTTTTTCCTGTAGAACTTCAGCATGGAAGCCGCCCCAGGTCATGATACTTTCCTGAATTAAGAAATTTGGAGTTGCCGTTGCCAGCTGGATACTTGCAGCAGCGCCTACTGGACCGTTATATAAATGAGGAGCTATCTGAGCGTAATAAGCCTCTGCGATTGACGCTATTTTCTTGGCTTCAAGAATGCCTCCGACCCGTCCAAGATTCATCTGTAAAATAGAGGCCGCACCATGCTTCAATACATCGTGAAACTCATACTTGGTGGTTAGTCGTTCGCCGGTAGCGATCGGGATGCTTGTTTTGCTGGCAACACGTGCCATCGCTTCAGACTGTCCCGGAGGAACTGGCTCTTCAAACCACAATGGATCAAAAGGTTCGAGTCTTCTAGCAAGCCTCACCGCTGAGGCGGGGCTCATCTGACCATGAGTGCCAAAGAGAAGGTCACATTTATTACCAACAGCTTCTCTAATTCTTCGGCAGAAAGTAACCGACTTTTCCAGAGCTTCCAATGAAATCTGATGGCCAGAGTAAGCACTGTACGGGCCTGCAGGGTCAAATTTCAGAGCGGTGAAGCCCATTTCCATATTTTTAGTTGCGCATTCTACAGCTAATTCTATATTGTCATAGTCATATTCGCCTGCTTTGTTGACAGGGTAAAGATAAGTATAGGAGCGTAGTTTGTCATGAATTTTACCGCCAATTAATTCGTACACGGGTTTGTTTGCCGCTTTACCGATAATGTCCCAGCAAGCCATTTCAAGGCCACTTACTACCCCCATCATTGTTAGATCTGGGCGTTGTGTAAAGCCGCTGGAATAGGCCTCACGAAAAAAACGTTCAACATGATGCGGATCATATCCTTTAAGGTATCGGTCAAAAACATCTTCAATAGCTGGCCTCATAACCGATGGATGGAATGATGCAGCGTATACTTCACCAATTCCTTCTATACCGCAATCAGTTTTTATAATTACGAAAATCCAATACATCCCACCGACATGAGGTGGGGGAGTGGCAACTATATGCGTTTCACAAAATACGACTTTCATTATAATGCCTTTTTCTTCGAAGTCATTTTTTTTAATTTAAGTGCTGCGAGAGTACCAATTAATCCCATCATTGCAATGTAACCGAAGTAAATATTATATACAGTGATACCTTCGTAGCGAGCAGCAATAAAACTATTAATCTGTGGAAGAAATATATCCGGTGTATAAGCAATTAAGGAAATCACACCAATCGCCAAGCCGGTTACATGCATCGGAATATTGCAGTTATCAAGAATTGCCCAGTACAATCCACGAATAGCGTAAGTCAATACCCCTATAAGCAAAACGATAGCCAATATAAAGTAAATTGAGCTTAGTTGAGGAAATAAAATCATGACGATTAAACCAAGAGATGCCCCCAACAGAGAAACTGCTAGAATGTTTTCCTTGCCGTATTTGTCGCCTAGAAACCCCGCACCAATACCACCAATTGGGCGCATCCACAGCTTAGCGACTGTAATTAAACCTGCGGTAACTGCAGTAATTTCATAACCTTCTTGTATAAAAGCGGAAAACGAATAAGTCGCCCAGAACAGTTGATAACCACAAAAAATAATAATTGCAACTACCCATAGTTCAGGTATGGAAGCAAGCGTTCTTAAGTCTGTCAACAAGCTTCCGCTACCATTTTTGTTGTCGGTGGGCTCATCTATTGATTTTTCAGGTTGTACAAACAAAAACGTCAACAATGCAATTCCAATACATGTAAAAGAATACATGTATATAACCTGTTTTAAGGCAACAGTGTTACTTTGACCCTGAGATTCAATTGCATAAGCAAAAATAGCAATTGCAACAGTTGCTAGGACAGCTTCGACCAAGCCCCGGCCGCCATCGAGGATTCCGAAGAAGCGGCCCTGTTCATCGTGACGAGCCAGTATCTTAACGCTCTTTATCATAGATGCCCAAAATGTCAATCCGGCACCGATACCCCACCCCATAAAAATATATGGTAGAACTTCTTTAGAGGGAATAGAGGCGAACCATAACCCCAAGCCTCCTGTTAATACCATTGAGAAAGCGATTAATAGACGAGGAGATACTCTATCTGCCAGCCAGCCACTAGGTACATAACAGACAAAGTACACGATCCCTAGCATGGAGTAATAATCACCCAGATCGCTGGCAGTGATTTGGAATACGTCCAGGATTGAGGTTTCAAAGTTCTGGCGCAAGTAAAGCAAAGGATAAATTGCACCTGCGGCCAGAAGCAAAAGAAAAAACTGTAAGTAACGTTTTAAATTATCACTCTGACTTTTTTTTGAGATTAAAGACTGTGCGTTAATAATATTCATTATTTTTATTATCCCGCCAGAAAATTTTGGATTAAAAACGAAAACTAATTATAAATCAATAGTTCAGAACTACGAGTCGGGTCTGAGTATATTGAAGCATGCCGTGTTTTCCATCATCGCCACCAAGTCCGGATCTTTTCCAGCCTGCGTGGAATCCTTGATAAGGGTCGGCTGGTGTACGATTTATGTAGATTTCACCGGCTTCGATGTTGTTAGCAATATTCATCGCTGTACGGTAGTTTTCGGTGTAAATAACGGATGCGAGACCAAATTGATGATCATTTGCGAGAGCAAGAGCTTCATCGGCATTACGGTACTTCAATACAGGTAGAACTGGGCCAAAAATCTCTTCCTGAACAATTTCCATATCCTGACGGCAGTTAGTCAGCAGAGTTGGCGGGTAAAAATGACCGCGGCCTTCAGGGATGTATCCACCAACTTCAAGCGTTGCTCCGTCGTCAATAGCACGCTCTACCATTTGATGGATGTTTAAGCGGGCGTTGTCGTTGACCAGCGGTCCCATAAAATCAGAGTTCGTCGTGCGGTCGCCAAATTTTCGCTCACTCATATGAGTTCGCAACAAGGCAACAAATTCTTCATAAACATTTTCGTGCACATAGACACGCTCAACCGCGGTACATAGCTGCCCGCAATGGCTGGTTTTAGAAGCAACAATTTCTATTGCAGCTTTTTCAAGGTCTGCATCTGCTTCGACGATCGCAGGAGTTTTACCTCCAAGTTCAAGAGAAGATTTAGCAATGTTGACTTGTGAGTATTCGAGTACTTTCCGTCCTGCACCGACACTGCCCGTCAGGGTAATCATGCCGACTTTTGGGTGTGTGCATACGATTTCTGCGATGGCGTGATCCATTGTCAGAATATTTACAACACCTTCAGGAATACCCGCTTCCTGTACGGCTTTAGCAATAGCAAATGCAGAGCATGGTGTATTGTTACTTGGCCGAACGATCACAGTATTACCAGTGATTAGCGCTGGTGCGATCTTACGAAGTAGGGTGTAAACAGGAAAATTGAAAGGAATAAGGCAGCTGACCACACCTATTGGTTCCCGCTGTAATAACAAGTTTTCTGATGGTGTGTCGCTGGGAATAATCTCTCCCTCAATACGGCGCGCCCATTCTGCGTGGTAGCGAGTGATCCCCGATGCAGATACCGCTTCATTGGTGGCATCTTCAAGACTTTTACCGGATTCCTCAGCCAAAGCCATGCCAATGAGATTTTTATGCTTTAGTAAAGTGTCTGCTAGCCGGTGCAGATACGATGCACGTTCAACGCTGGTGAGTTTACGCCACTTTTTTTGCGCTTTTGCCGCAACGTTTACAGCATTGATTGCCTCTTCTGAAGTCGCTGAAGGAACCTGTGCGATAAGCTCTTCATTGGTAGGATTATAAACAGGAATCATGGAGCAATTGACTGAGTTAATGAATTCATTATTGATAAAATTTTGTTCTATTTTCATGATCGTTATCCTTTTGTTAGTAAAAACACCCTAGAGTGCCTAAAGATAACTGTCAATATTTTTCCATATTTAAAATAATATTTTTATATATGGAATAAAGTTTATTTTATGATCAAAATCATACTATTAGATAGGTTTACTAAGATTTTTTGGCCTAAAAATCAGGCGTAAATATAAATTTCAGGTTTCTCAAGCGTAATTCGTGACTTGTCGTGACTAAACTGGTAGAAATCTCTAAAAGATACAGATATTTTTCTATATATAAAAAAAGGCTGGTAAAGGTATGCAAACTAAAGAAAAATCCAAGGCACCAGCGGTAGATAGTACGGTGATGGTTTTAGATTTGCTGGCGTCTTCTGCTTATCCCTTAACACTCTCTGAAATCTGTAAAGAAACAGGAATTTCTGCTGCGAGCGGTCATCGTATAATCAACACAATGCTTGAGCATCAGATGGTGGCATTGGACCCAAGCCGTAAAAAATCTTATTGTATAGGCTCAAAAATATTTCAAATAGCATCAACTATTTACAATAAACAGAGCATAATTCCGTTTTTTTATCCAATTGCTGAAATTTTAAAAAACGAGATTCATAAATCAATATTTATTTGTGTTCCAGTGGGTAATAAAGTAGTGGTTGTTTCTAAAATTGAATCGTCCCTTAGCAGTGCTTTTAATATTTATGTCGGCCAGACTATGCCGTTGCATCTATCTGCATCAGGTAAAATGATTCTTGCAATGCGACCAGCTGAGTTTCAATACAGCTATTTTAAAGGAGAGCTCAGGCTTAATCCTCTGCTAAAAAATGATATGGAACAGATCCATGCAGATCTGGAGCGGGCTAAAAGACTCGGATATTCGGTTACCCACGGTGAAATTAACAGTCAAGTGAGCTGCATTGCGGCTCCCATTCTTAATCTTCGGAATGAGGCGGTGGCAGCTATTAGCGCCGGAATCAGCGGTGCAATATTAAACCCACAAGATGCTCGAGACTATTCGAAAAACCTGGTGCAGGCTGCTCGCCAACTATCAGCTAGAATTGTTTAATTCTTATTATTTTTACGCTGTAGAATTTTTCTTTTGAGCATCTTTTTTCTTTGGTTCTGTTGACGTTTCATGACATCGGCAACCATAAAAACCCACAAGCCATGGCGACGCCGCTCTGATAGTTGCGTTTCAATTTGTCATAGCGCGTCGCCAGCCCACGAAAATGTTTCAAGCGTGCAAACGCATTTTCCACCAAATGACGGTGGCGATATAACGACCCATCCATATTCGCATTACCTATGACTGAGTTCGACTTTCTTGGAATCACAGCCACAGCACCTCTATCTTCAATTTGTTTGCGAATTTTTTCACTGTCATACCCTTTGTCCGCCACCACGGCTTTAGACAGCGGCAAGGGTTCAATTAATTCGCTTGCTACTGTGCTGTCATGAACTTCGCCGCCCGTCACTGTAAATTCAATCGGTAAACCGTCACTATCGACTGCCAAATGAATGTTTGTTGTATTTCCGGCACGACTTTTACCGATAGTTTGTGAGTCAGCACCGCTTGCGCCCGCGCTATGCTGATGAGCTTTTACATAGCTGCCATCAATAAATTCCTACTCAGTACCCGGCTCACTGACAAGCTTTTTGAACAGCAACAACCATTTCCCTTTTTTTGACCACTCATTGAATCTTTTATACACCGAGTTCCATCGACCGAAACAAGAAGGTAAATCTCGCCACGGACAACCCACCCGCAGTCGGTAAAACATGCCTTCGACCATCATTCGCAGGTCGCGCTTGTTATAAATATTTTCTTGAAGCATCATTCCTTTTAGCTTCGACCAGTGCTCATCACTGAGCATGAATCGGGGCATGGCAAACTCGTTTTATGGGTGGTGTCGGAACCTTAATATTACGAGTTTGCCTGCTTTATTCAATACCTTATGCGAAAACGTCAACAGCCCTTAGCAAGTGTGCATCCGGAAACGTAAGCGTCTGAATTTTCTACTGAATTACAATAAAAGAAGAGAAACCTCTACTTGTTTTTGCTATCATGAACAGTCAAACCATTGAATATCATGACAAAACGCAAACAAGAGAGGCAATAATGCGTCAAAAACGCACCCTCCAGTCCAGTCTATTCGATTCTGTCCTTGAACACGACATCGCCATCGAGCTCGAAGCTATGTCCAACCTGCTCGACGCCCATCCAATCGTGCTGGACTGGGTCGAATCTGATCTCCGTGATCGGATGTTGGCCAGTACAGGACGCAAGGGCCTGTCGGTCGAGTCCATTCTGCGGTGTGCCATACTGAAGCAGTCCAGACAGTTGACCTATCAGGAACTGGCCTTCTTCCTTCAGGATTCCATCTCTCTCAGAGCCTTTACACGCCTGGCTATGGGCTGTCCGCAGAAATCAGCGCTGCAGGCCGGTATCGCGGCGATCAGTGCCGCCACTTGGGAGAAACTGAATCGACTGTTGTTGCAGACGGCCTGCGTTCACAAGGCTGAAACCGGTCGAGTCGTGCGTATCGACAGCACGGTCACGGACTCGCCCATTGCCACACCATCAGACAGCGCCTTGCTGTTCGATGCCGTCCGCGAGAGCGTGCGACTGTTGAAGCGGTTCGACGGTCTCATGCTCGAGCGACCGGTCCAATGGCACAACCATCGCCGCGTAGCCAAGCGCCTGGCGTACCCGCTGCAGTACACCGTGAAGCGCAAACGACCACCGGCCTACCGCAAGCTGCTCAAAGTCGCCAGCCGCTCACTGCAGTACGTCTGTCTTGCACGTGTTCAGGCGATGGCCAGCGCACCTGCAAACAGCAAGATCCGTGCGTGGATCGCGTCGGCTGAAGCGCTCGAAGCTCTGGGCGCAGCGGTGATGGATCAGACGCAGCGGCGGGTATTCCAGGGCGAGACCGTGCCGGCGGATAAGAAGGTCTTCAGCCTGTTCGAGCCGCATACCGACATCATCATCAAAGGCGCCAGAGACGTCGCGTTCGGTCACAAGCTGAATCTCACCACTGGCCGCAGTGGGCTCGTGCTTGATGTAGTGATCGAGTCAGGCAACCCGGCTGATGCCGCCCAATTCCTGCCGATGATGGCGCGGCAGACAGCGATCTACGGACGCCAAGTCGCCACGGATGGCGGTTATGCCAGCCAGGAGAACCTGGCTGCGGCCAAGGCGCTGGGCACCAAAGACGTTGCCTTCCATAAAAAGAAGGGGCTCAAGGTCAGTGAGATGGTCAAGAGCCCCTGGGTGTATCGCAAGCTCAGGAACTTCCGTGCCGGCATCGAGGGCAACATCTCCTGTCTGAAGCGTGCCTATGGTCTGTCTCGTTGCACCTGGAAAGGACTTGAGCACTTCGGATCGTACGTCTGGTCTGCGGTGGTCTCGAGAAACGTGCTGTTGCTGGCACGACTGCTTCAGACCTGAGCGGGTAGCCGCTGACCAAGAGACATATCACGCCAGAATGAGTGGCACGGCTTTCGGCCGTCTGCAGAATGGCCAAAACGATGGCCCCAGAACGAGATGCCGCCCGCTGCCGCTAATGGTAGATTGACCACCACACGACTGTATAAAATACGATCAGAGGTGGTGCTGGAAATCACTGGTTTCCGGATGGACACTAGCAAACGAAAAAGAAAATGTAGAAACCTTACACCTCCAAAATTTCATTAATCTCGGCCAAAGGGTGCAAAATCGCTACTGTCATCGCTCACATCTTACTGCTCGTTGTTTTCACTTTTCACGGCATTGCTCTTGCTTCATCACCAGTCGTAAAGCAGTCCAGCAGCGGCATTTGCCATCCTCCCGAAAGCAGCTGGTATGAGCGCACCAAAAACTACACGGGCTTTGAGTTGCTGGAAGAGTGCTTGGCTGCCGGTGGCCGCCTACCTAAGGGTATAACGCTTGGGTCTTCGGGCAGTTCGGCAGTTCTGATAAAGTCGGTGGATGCTGATGAGTATGTGCGATCGAAGTTTGGGAGCGGCTGGACTACAAAAAATTGTCGAGATACCCGTGCGCGATTACTGGTTGAAACATCCACGTTGCCGGTAAGATTTGCCACGAATGATGGGTGTCTGGTCACCTCGGGCCGCTGGGTTAGTTCATGGACAGGGAATGTGCTGAACGCAGGCGACATTGACATCGACCACGTCGTTGCGCTTTCGTGGGCCTGGCATCGCGGAGCCGCGACATGGACGAGGGGGAGGCGGGTTGAGTTTGCAAACGACCCCGTGAATATTGTGGCTGTCGAAGCCTCGCTGAACAGAAGAAGTCTGACCAAGGCCCTGACGAGTGGTTACCGCCGGCAGGCCAATGCGGTTATGTGGCTCGCTTCTACCGGACTGTGAAGCTCTACAAGCTTCAGCCGCGCCCGCCCGAAAATGAGTGGATGCGTGCGTTTCTGGATAGCTGTCGTCGATAATTGATGTGCGGGAGTGTTCCACTGCTACGATTTCATGCCGCGCGTGGTTGGACCTCCCGGGCCACTTGCTCCGCTTTGCTGATCTGAGCCCGACG
>Ga0307946_1001436_pt1 | contig 11130 bp, 7 predicted proteins | sample OrgLakmetagen230_FD_203153 | JGI IMG/M metagenome (GOLD analysis project Ga0307946, IMG submission 203153) | Saline water microbial communities from Organic Lake, Antarctica - #230 | ecosystem: Environmental > Aquatic > Non-marine Saline and Alkaline > Saline | place: Antarctica: Organic Lake...
GAAAAAAATCCAGTGCAGTTCTTGGGTTGGATATAAGCTCCAGCTCAGTGAAGCTTCTGGAATTATCGAAGCAGGGTGGCCGTTATAAGGTCGAGAGCTACGCGGTAGAGCCTTTGCCGGCCAATGCCGTTGTAGAAAAAAATATTACTGACGTCGAGGCAGTTGGCGAGGTCCTGAAACGGGTTGCCTCCAAAGCCCGCACCGGTATCAAGCACGTAGCGGTGGCAGTCTCCGGTTCTGCGGTGATCACCAAGGTGATCCAGATGGACGGTGGTCTCAACGAATTTGAAATGGAAGACCAGATTACTCTGGAGGCCGACCAGTATATTCCCTATCCGCTGGACGAAGTGGCGATCGACTTTGAAGTTCAGGGCCCCTCCGAGACCAATCCCGATCAGGTGGATGTGTTGTTGGCTGCCTGTCGAAAGGAAAACGTCGATATCCGGGAGGATGCACTGGAAATCGCGTCGCTTTCGACCAAGGTTGTTGATGTCGAAGCCTATGCGCTCGAGCGTGCCTACTCCCTTATAGAAGTCCAGCTCGATTCTCAGGGTGAGGAGCTGGTGGTGGCTATCGTGGATATCGGCGCGACCATGACGACGCTGAGCGTTCTGGCTGAAGGGAAAACGGTTTACACCCGTGAGCAGATCTTTGGTGGCAGACAGTTAACTGAAGAAATTCAGCGGCGCTACGGCCTGTCTCTTGAAGAAGCAGGGCTGGCCAAAAAGCAGGGCGGGCTGCCGGACGATTACGAGTCCGAAGTGCTGAACCCCTTCCGTGAAGCGGTGGTGCAACAGGTTGCCCGGGCGCTTCAGTTCTTCTTTGGTGCGAGCCAGTTTAACGCCGTGGATTACGTGGTGCTTGCGGGTGGTACAGCCTCCATTCAGGGTTTGACGGAAATGGTTGAGGAAAAGACGGGCACGCCTACATTGGTGGCAAACCCGTTTGCAGATATGGCGGTCGGGTCGCGGGTTAACGCGTCGTCACTCAGTAACGATGCCCCATCGCTGATGATTGCGTGTGGCCTGGCAATGAGGAGCTTTGACTGATGGCAAAGATTAACCTCAGACCCTGGCGCGAAGAGCTAAGGTCCGAAAAGCAGAAGCAGTTCGTAGTCATGATTCTGGGAGCCGCTATCATTGCGGGCGGTCTTGCCTTTCTTTGGAAAAGCGACATGGACAGCCGGATTGCCTACCAGGAATCGCGCAATGCCTATATCGAAACGGCGACCAAACAGCTGGATAAGCAAATAAAGGAAATCGAGAACCTGAAGCGTAAGCGTGACGAGCTTCTGTCCCGAATGAAAGTGATTCAGGATCTGCAGGGCAAGCGCCCGGTGATTGTACGCGTTTTTGATGAGTTGGTGAGAACGCTGCCAGACGGGCTTTACTATACTGATCTGAGCAAGCGGGATGACAAGTTGAGCATTGTGGGTATGTCCGAATCGAATAGCCGGATTGCGTCACTGATGCGCCGTTTTGAAGAATCGGAGTGGTTTACCAAACCAAATCTATCAAACGTTGCGTCTGCCGATAATCGCAGAGCTGGGTACAGTCAGTTCAATCTGACGGTCCAGCAGAAAACGCCAGAGCCCGAAAAGGGGGATGAAGAATGAGCCTTGCGGACTCTATGCAGAAGCTGAATGATTTCGATATCAATGATCTTGATATCAATAACGCCGGGATCTGGCCAGGGCCGATTAAGGCCATTGTTGCTCTGATCGTCTTTGGTCTGATTCTAGGTGGTGGTTACTGGTTCTTTATTAAAGACCAGTATGTGGAACTGCAGAAGGTCGAGCGGGAGGAGCAGGGACTTCGGGAAAGCTATGAAAACAAGGCCTATCGGGTTGCGAACATCGAGGTCTTCAAGTCCCAGATGGTGGAAATGGAAGAGACTTTTGGGGCTCTCGTGCGCCAGCTGCCCAGTGAGACGGAAGTTCCCGGCCTGCTGGAAGATATCACCAACACTGCTTTGGGTAGCGGTCTGGACCTTCAGGAAGTGAAGCTGCAGGGTGAGCGCAAGCAGGACTTCTATTCCGAGCTTCCTATCAATATTCGAGTCGTCGGTTCCTATCACGAATTGGCGAGTTTTGTCAGCAGCGTCGCCGGTTTGCCCCGGATCGTTACGTTGCATGACCTGAAGATTTCACCGGTTGGTAAGGATGGAGAGCAGTTAAATATGCAGGTGCTTGCGCGCACGTATCGATACAGAGCGGGGGACTAAGCATGAGTCTTAAGCATGCAATGAAAGCCTGTTTCGGTATTGGTCTGGTGTCGCTGTTGACGGCGTGTTCTCAGAGTAGTGGATTTTCCGACATCGATCAGTTCATGGCCGAAACGCGGGCGAAGCCGAGGGGATTTGTTGAACCCCTGCCGGAATTCAAGTCCTACGAGGCCTTCACATATTCGGCGGCAGATCGTCGGGCGGTCTTTGAGCCACCGAGGGATGTTCAGCTCACCATGATGGATGAGCAGGCGGCCAGCGACATTGAGCCAGATCTGGATCGTCCGAGAGAGGTGCTCGAAAATTTCGGGCTGAAAGAGCTTGCGATGGTCGGGACTCTCAACAGTGAAGAGAGTGGTGAGTCAAATGCAAAGTCAGGCAGTCTCTTTGCGCTGATCCGGGATAGCACCGGTGGCATACATCGGGTCAGAACCGGTAACTATATAGGCCAGAGTTACGGCCGTATTATCGGTGTCAATGAGACCCGGTTAGAGTTGATCGAGATCGTTCCTAATGGCCGCGGCGGATGGGTCGAGCGTCCTCGCTCGCTGACGCTGGACGGTGAGTCAGAGGGCTGAGGGCGGCACAATGAATAGTGAAAGAAACATGCATGAACAAAAAAGTTTGGGGTCGAGGCTAGCGATGTTTAGAAAACTCAATGTATACGTCAGCATAATTGCTCTTGGGTTGTTGTCCGGCCTGGCCAATGCGGTCACGTTGGAAGGCGTGTCGTTTTCGTCGCTGTCCGGCGATCGTACAGAGGTAACTTTGTCGTTTGACGGGGCGCCCCCGGAGCCGTCTGGTTACACCATCGAGCGCCCCGCACGAATTGCCGTGGATCTCAGGGACACGGTCAGCGGCCTCGATTCGCGGAACATTTCTCTTGGCTCCGGTAACGCACAGAGCATGACCGTTGTTGAAACCAAGGATCGTACCCGCCTGATTTTCAATCTTGCTGAGCTGGTACCCTACGCCACAGTTCGTAACCAGAACAGTCTGGTGATGATCATTGGCGCTGAATCCTCCTTGGCTTCATCAGCAGCGCCGACCGCAGCTTCATCGTCCCAGCGCAGTGTTGGCAGTAATACATCGACTGCCTCAAATCAGCTGGCCGGTGTCGATTTCCGCCGCGGGAAGGATGGTGAAGGCCGGATTATTGTTGACCTCGGAAGCGCTGGTACTCCGGTGGATCTGTCCGAGCTGGGCGGCAAAATTCGCCTCACCATGGACAGTCTCACTGTTCCGGAAAATCTGCGTCGCAGGCTGGATGTTACCGACTTTGCAACACCCGTCACCCGCATCGATACGTTTATCGAAAACGGCAGTGCGGTTGTCGAGATCCGCCCGAAGGGCAACTACGACTACATTGCCTATCAGTCAGGCAGCGAGTTCACAGTAAGCGTAGAGCAGCTGACGGAGCAGGAAGCCGAGTCTCGTCGCGAAGAGAAGTTCCCGTATACTGGCGACAAGCTCTCCCTGAACTTCCAAGACATCGAAGTGCGTTCTGTTCTTCAGCTGATTGCGGACTTTACCGGGCTGAATCTGGTTGCAAGCGATACCGTCAGTGGCAGTATTACCCTTCGCCTTCAGAACGTACCCTGGGATCAGGCTCTCGACCTTATTCTGAAGACCAAGGGCCTCGACAAGCGCCAGATCGGTAACGTTCTGCTGGTCGCTCCGGCTGATGAAATCGCGGCCCGCGAGAGGCTTGAGATTGAAACCAACAAGCAGATTGCAGAGCTGGCGCCGGTTCGTCTGGACATCATCCAGGTGAACTATGCGAAAGCTGGAGATGTGGTCTCGTTGATTCAGGCTGACAAAGAGCTTATCTCTTCCCGGGGTTTTGTGTCTTCTGATGCCCGTACCAACACCATCAGTGTCCGTGAGACAGCGCAGAAGCTGGATGAAATTCGGCGCCTGGTGACTACCTGGGACGTCCCCGTACGCCAAGTTTCTATTGAAGCCCGAATTGTTCGTGCTCAGACCAACGTTGCAGAAGCTCTTGGTGTTCGTTGGGGCGGTGCAGCCTATGATGTCCGAGGTGATGGGAGTGTCGTATCTGTCGGTGGTTCACTTTCTGGAGTCCAGGACGGTCGGGATTCCTCGTCCGGTCCAGGGTTCGCCACTACATTTCCGGGAGCGCTTGCGGTCGATCTGGGAGTAACTGGGCAAGGTGCTTCATCGTTTGCTCTCGGTTGGGGTAGCGATGACTATCTTGTAGATCTTGAACTGTCGGCATTGGAAAGCGATGGTCAGGCAGAAGTTGTGTCTCAGCCGCGAGTGGTAACCGCTGACCGCCAGACTGCGTCTATTAAATCCGGTGACGAGATCCCCTACCAAGAGGCTTCTTCAAGTGGTGCAACGACCACACAGTTTAAAGAGGCAGTCTTGTCTCTTGAAGTCACTCCCCAGATCACACCGGATGATAAAATTATCATGGATCTAGTGGTGAACCAGGATTCCATTGGGCAGGTCGCGGTCAATAATGTTCCGACGATCAGTACTAACTCAGTGACGACGCAGGTCTTGGTGGGTAATGGAGAAACGGTTGTGCTTGGCGGCATTTTCCAGTCGGAAGTGTCAACCACCACTACCAAGACACCTTTCCTCGGTGATATCCCGTATCTTGGTCGCTTGTTTAAGCGTACATCAAAAACTGATGAGCGCAGCGAGTTGTTGATCTTCATTACTCCGAAAATCATCAAGAGTGACCTGATTCAGTAACCGGTCACACGCCAGAAAGCCGCCGTGAAAACGGCGGTTTTTTTTTGCCGTTGATTTGTGGGAACTTATGGAAAGAGCGACCCTGTGATATTCTCGCTCGTCTGAACATACGTGAGCAGAAGTTATGTCCTTGCCCAAACGAGTTGTCCTGGTTGGCCCGATGGGGGCTGGCAAAAGCACCATTGGCCGGATGCTGGCCAAGGAGCTGGGCTATCGATTCATGGATTCGGACCGGATCATCGAGCAGCGGTGTGGCGCCAATATTCCCTGGATCTTCGACGTCGAAGGCGAGGACGGTTTCAGGCAGCGTGAAACCGCCATGCTCAGCGAGCTCGCCGACCAGCCCCAAACGGTTCTGGCCACAGGTGGCGGTGCGGTGATGCGGGAAGAAAATCACCCGCAGCTCAAGCGGGATGCACTGGTTGTTTACCTGAAAACATCCATTGAACAGCAGGTTGAAAGAACGCGGAAAGACAGAAATCGCCCGCTTCTACAGAACGATAATCCGGAAGCCGTACTGCGCCGACTGTTTGCGTTAAGAGATCCGCTTTATGCCCAGTTGGCCGACATTGTTATGTTCACGGATCGAAAAAGCCCGCGGCTGGTGGTGCGTCAGCTGGTTAACCAGGTGAACCCGAAATCTCCCAGGCAGGTAAGAAAAGTTGGCAAAGAAGGCAGAAAACATGCGTGAGTCTCCCAAAGAACTGAATGTTGACCTGGGCGAGCGGAGTTACCCGATTTTCATTGGTCAGCAGTTGCTGGGCAACACGGATCTTACGTCCTGGGTCACTGGTTCTCAGGTCATGATAGTGACTAACGAAACTGTCTCTCCGCTTTACCTGGAATCTGCGCGGGACTGTTTCCCCGGTAAACAGGTGGATGCCGTGGTTCTGCCGGATGGTGAGGAGTACAAAGACTGGAAGACCCTGAACCTGATTTTTGATGCCCTTCTGGAAAAACGTCACTCGCGGAAAACCACGCTTGTGGCGCTGGGCGGTGGCGTGGTTGGTGACATGACTGGTTTTGCTGCTGCCTCTTATCAGCGCGGCGTCGCCTTTATCCAGATTCCAACGACATTGTTGTCGCAAGTGGACTCTTCGGTTGGAGGAAAGACCGGAATCAATCATCCGCTTGGCAAAAACATGATTGGTGCTTTCCATCAGCCGGAGGCAGTGCTGATCGATACCGAAAGCCTGAAATCCTTGCCTGCCCGTGAGGTATCGGCCGGCCTGGCGGAGGTGATCAAGTACGGCCTGATTCGTGCGCCTGAGTTTCTGGCCTGGCTGGAGTCCAACATTTCTGCCTTGCTTGATCTGGACCAGACGATTCTGGCTGAGACGATTTATCGTTCATGCGCCTGTAAGGCCGAGGTTGTTGCGCTAGACGAACGAGAGGGCGGCCTGAGGGCGATACTTAATCTGGGGCACACCTTTGGCCACGCGATAGAGACATTCGCAGGTTATGGCAAGGTTCTGCACGGTGAAGCGGTGGGAACCGGAATGATGATGGCGGCTGACCTTTCCGCAAGGCAGGGCTGGATCACCGGGGATGACCGGGATAGGGCGATCCGTCTGATCACCAAAGCGAGGCTGCCCGACCAGGCTCCGGCTGGTATGGCGCCGGACGATTTCCTCAGATTGATGGCCGTTGATAAAAAAAATGTGGATGGCAAACTGAGGCTGGTGGTATTGCATGCTCTGGGTGACGCTGTGGTAACCGATGAGGCCGAGCCGCAACATCTTCACGGTACCCTTCAGGCGTATTGCCAGGGCCAACCTTGATAAACGCCGACTGGATATGGAATGGGAGCAGGGCAGGGAATGGCTGCAGTAGATGACGACCTGAACAGTTTCGATGGCGAGGATTTGCTTGCCGATCTGGAGGCCCAGTTTGGATTAAAGGCAAATCCCCTGGCGATGGATATGCCATTTTTTCCGGATGCGTCCCGGCACCATGTGCTGGAAACTCTCAGGCACCTGAGTGGCTTCGGTGATCTGGCGCTGGTTTTGACCGGTGATTCCGGTGCGGGCAAGAGCAGGCTGCTGGCTGAGCTTGTTCGTAGTGAGTCTTCCCGGCTCGACTTCCATAAGGTTCCGGCCGGCACCCTTAAAAGCCCCCAGGCACTCGCCAGCGCCCTGATAGGACTGGCCTACCGTGGACTTGAGGCCACTGAAGGCGCCCGGGATGCGGTTTATGGCTTCTTTCGCTGGTCCGAGACTCGCGCCAGAAAAGGGCGACGAATGGTGCTGTTGATTGACGATGCCGACGGTGTGCCTGGCGATGTGTTGCGGTTATTGCTCAGTGCCTATCAGGCTGCTGATCGGGCGTCGGCGGCCGCCATTGTCTTTAGCGGCGGTGACGAGCTGGTGAGTCTGCTGGGTCTGACGAGCGACAGCGCCGGTGTTTACCAGATTCACTTGCGTCCGCTGGCCAGTGACGAAATCTTCTCCTATCTCGAACCGCGCATTCACAAGGCCGGTGGGGATGTAAAGGCGATGTTGTCGGCATCCCGGCTGGCGGCCCTGCATCGCCTGAGCCAGGGGAGCTTTACCGGGCTGAAACGGGTTGCTCCTGCTGTGTGGTTGGACAAAGCCCCAATGCAGAGCGCTCATCCGCCCCGTTTTCGATGGGCATTGAATGCACGATGGCCATTGTTGGTGCTGGGTTTACTCGCGGTTTCCTGGTGGCTGGTGTCCCAGCAGTATGACGCTTCGATGGAGCATGAAGAGAAGCGTGAAGCAACGAAGGTAAGGCCCGAGCCGATTCGAAAAAGTGTGACCATTGGCCCGAACAATCCGGCGGTCGAAATCAGCGAGGAAGCCGAGCCGGCTGTCCCTGAACCTGAGTTGACTGCGGCGCCGGAACCACTGAAAGCTGCCCCAGAGCCAGAGCCAGAGCCAGAGCCAGAGCCAGAGCCAGAGCCAGAGCCAGAGCCAGAGCCAGAGCCAGAGCCAGAGCCAGAGCCAGAGCCAGAGCCAGAGCCAGAGCCAGAGCCAGAGCCAGAGCCAGAGTTTGCACCTTTGAAACCTGCAGCGTTTATGCCGCTGGAAGAAGTCCGTGCCCGGGATTCCTGGACTATCCAGGTAATTGCCGGCAATCAGGAGCAGACCGTCATCAGTGTGATTGAGCAACACGAATCTGTGCTCCGTATCCGGTATACTGTCTCAAGGCGTCAGGAAAATGACTGGTATTTCGGGTTTTATGGCAATTTCACGACGAAAGAAGCGGCCAGGGAGGCGCTCAGTCAATTGCCGCGGGCATTGATACGCCAGTCTCCGTGGATCAGAAAATCAAGCGGGTTCTGAGCGCCGCCTTGGACGGCATGATAAGAAACTGCTTTAAAAACAACAGGTTTCATCCTCCTTGTCTCAAGGCGCTGCGTTTGGTGGCCCTCGTAACTGACGGTTATTCGCCCTAATATTAAACCTCTTTGGTTTGAGTACGTATTTGTACGCGTGTAAAATGATCAGCCCCCCATTTTCAGTGTCGAAGAGCGAGTGATCGGTTTTTTTCGATCTAACTCTTTGATTGAAAAGCATTTCTATGCGAGAGAACGCTTATGACAACTGGTTTGTATCATCCCGATGAATTCAGGGACAATTGTGGCTTTGGCCTGATCGCCCACATGAAAGGCGAGGTCAGCCACAAGTTGTTGCAAACTGCCATCGAATCTCTGACCTGCATGACCCACCGTGGTGGTATCGCTGCAGACGGGAAGACCGGTGACGGTTGTGGTCTGATGATTCAGAGCCCGGATGCTTTTCTGCGCAAGGTCGCCAAAGAATGTTTTGGCAAAGCACCAGACGGCCGGTTTGCTGTCGGCCAAGTGTTTTTGAGTCCTGATGAATCCAAGGCACAGGCCGGTCGCGCAGCGATTGAAAAGCGCCTGACAGAGCAGGGTCTGGAAATCATGGGCTGGCGTAAAGTGCCCACTGATGAAAGCTGCCTTGGCCCTATGGCGCTGGATTCCCTGCCCTGGATCGAGCAGGTATTTGTGGTTCCGGTAAAGCAAACCGAACAGGAATTGGCAATTGCATTGTTCGTCGGCCGTCGTCACGCCGAGCGGGATATGGTGGAAGACCCTGAATTCTATATCTGCAGCTTGTCGCATCGTACTCTGGCCTATAAAGGTCTGATGATGCCTGCTGATATTACCAAGTTCTACAAGGATCTGGGTGACCCCGATCTGCAGACCGCCATTTGTGTGTTTCACCAGCGGTTCTCCACCAACACTATGCCTAAATGGCCGTTGGCTCAGCCGTTCCGCTATCTGGCCCACAATGGCGAAATCAATACAGTCGACGGCAATCGTAACTGGGCGATCGCCCGTGCCGCCAAGTTCAGTTCGCCATCGCTGCCGGACCTGCAGACGCTTCAGCCGCTGGTGAACCTGACCGGCTCGGACTCATCCAGTATGGATAATATGCTAGAGGTCCTGCTGGCCGGTGGTGTTGATCTGTTCAGGGCAGTGCGCATGATGATTCCGCCTGCCTGGCAGAACGTCGACACCATGGATTCCGAGCTGCGCGCCTTCTACGAGTACAACTCCATGCACATGGAGCCCTGGGATGGCCCTGCCGGACTGGTGCTTTCAGACGGTCGCTACGCGGTTTGTATGCTGGACCGAAACGGCCTGCGCCCGGCGCGCTGGGTGATCACCAAGGACGACTTCATCACGTTGGCTTCTGAAATCGGCACTTATGGCTACAAGCCCGAAGATGTGGTGGCAAAAGGCCGTGTGGGCCCCGGCCAGATGCTGGCGATTGATACCGAGTCAGGCGAAGTTCTGCACACCAAAGACGTGGATCAGCGCCTGAAGAAAGCGCACCCTTATAAGCAATGGCTGCGGGATAACTCGCTGCGGGTTGAGGCGACCCTGAATCAGGAAACGCCCGACTTCAAACTGATGAAATCGGAAGATCTTCATATTCACCAGAAGATGTTCATGGTGTCCTATGAAGAAAGGGACCAGGTGCTACGCCCGCTGGCCGAAAATGGTCAGGAAGCCGTGGGTTCGATGGGTGATGATACGCCTATGGCGGTGCTTTCAAGCCGTGTGCGCCATGTGGCAGATTATTTCCGTCAGAAATTTGCGCAGGTGACCAATCCGGCCATCGATCCACTGCGTGAATCGATTGTTATGTCCCTTGAGACCTGTATCGGTGCTGAGCGCAACGTGTTCGAGGAAACTCCTGAACACGCGAACCGGATCATTCTGACCACACCTGTATTGTCACCGGCCAAGTTTCTGAAGATCGCCAACAATGACCGGCCAGGCTTTGAAGTCGCCTGGATTTCTATGGGGTACAGCCCGGAAATGGGGTTGGAAAAAGTGATCGAACAGGTATGCCAGACCGCTGAGCAGGCGGTTCGTGATGGGAAGGTTATCCTGATCCTCACGGATAAAGATCTTAAGGAAGGTGAAATTCCCGCCAACGCCCTGATGGCGACCGGTGCGGTTCACCATCACCTGGTCAAGAAAGGTCTGCGCTGCGATTCTAACATTCTTGTTGAAACCGGATGGGCGCGCGATCCCCACCACTTTGCGGTGCTCTTTGGTTTTGGCGCTACGGCTGTTTACCCTTATCTGGCCTTCCAGGTGCTGAACGATCTGATCCGCACTGGTGAGGTCATGATGGACCCGATTGATGCGAAAAATAATTATCGTAAGGGCATCAACAAAGGCCTGTTAAAGATTCTGTCCAAGATGGGTATATCTACCATTACCTCCTATCGGGGCGCGCAGCTTTTTGAAGCGATTGGCCTGGCGGACAAAGTGGTCGACTTGTGCTTTACGGGCGTTCCAAACCGCATTCAGGGTGCAGAATTTTACGATTTCCAGCAGGATCAGGAGCAACTCGCCAGCGTTGCCTGGAAGGCGCGCAAGCCTATCTCCCAAGGCGGTCTGCTCAAGTACGTCCACGGCCAGGAATACCATGCGTTCAATCCGGACGTGGTGGGCAAACTGCAGGATGCGGTGACCAGTGGTGACTATGGCCAGTATATGGAATACGCCGGGCTGGTGAATGAGCGCCCGGTGTCCACGCTTCGGGATCTGCTGGTTTTCCGCAAAGACATCAAGCCCATCGATCTGTCAGAAGTGGAGCCGTTGGAAAACATCTTGCCGCGCTTTGACTCGGCAGGGATGTCGTTGGGCGCGCTGTCGCCGGAAGCCCACGAAGC
>Ga0307946_1001440_pt1 | contig 11113 bp, 7 predicted proteins | sample OrgLakmetagen230_FD_203153 | JGI IMG/M metagenome (GOLD analysis project Ga0307946, IMG submission 203153) | Saline water microbial communities from Organic Lake, Antarctica - #230 | ecosystem: Environmental > Aquatic > Non-marine Saline and Alkaline > Saline | place: Antarctica: Organic Lake...
CCCATTGCTGCTTATGAAAGGAGTGCAGCTTCAAACGTGAGAAGTATATGCTTGGAATGCACCTACCAAGGCATATAAAGAGCAGATACTTAACAGCTCACCGCAACATGCAAGATGACTGCATCTCCATCCAGCACTTGCTGCCTGTAGAGGTGATCCTGCACGATGTGAAGAGATGATAAAGAGAAGAAAAACATGAAAGAAAGCACTATGCAGGTAGTGAACAACAATCCCCACTATAAAAAAGGAAATGGAGCCACTTTTTGGACCCGGGTACTGTAGAACTCTTTCACCAGAAGAAAAAAAACTATACAGATCAAGGGGGTAACAGGCCGTGCCTGAAACCGGCTCCTGATGAGAGCTGGGGTAATGCTACTGGAAAGACATGTCTAGTATGGACAGTTTAGCACATTTAATAGAGTGCATACGGTGCTTGGAAGCAAGAATCACTCTATGTGCAGAAATATAGCTGTCTAATGGAAATGATACAGTTACACAATTGTTGTGCTGCAGCATTTGGGTGAAGAAGACGTCAAGAGTACAGATAATTTGAAAGTCATATCAAGCAGCCGTCTTCAACCAACTTTCCCGTTAATCACAAGGGCAATTCAAATTACAGTGTCCACCTTACATATATCGCCATATTAAACTGGAATTCATGTAGCTCATTAAATAAGTGACAGCACCAAGTGTCCACCTTACATATATCGCCATAATAAACTGGAATTCATGTAGCTCATTAAATAAGTGACAGCACCAATGAAAAAGTACTTAAACAGCTTTCCATTGAGGAATCATGACTTGAACGTCTTGAAGAAAGTTCGTGTCACGATATAAATTTATACAGCAGTGCCCCAGACGCACATGGCACATGGCATTGTTCTAAAGCATCTAGTCAATGTGATAGGAAGAGCAATGTCCACGCCTCCGTGTACAATCCGCGTCCCCTTTTTGCTCACCAATGTTGGGAATGTCTTCAGGAACCAGATGCTGATTCGCTTTTTCAGGTCGGAAAGTGATGTAGGCGGCCCTGGTGGCTGTAAAGAAAAGGGTGAAAGTGATGTCCTGGTGGCTGTAAAGAAAAGGGTTAAAGTGATGTAGGTAGTCCTAGTGGCTGTAAAGAAAAGGGTGAAAGTGATGTAGGCAGCCCTGGTGGCTGTAAAGAAAATCCCTGGTGGCTGTAAAGAAAAGCCCTGATGGCTGTAAAGAAAAGGGTGCAAGTGGCACTTGAGAAGAATTGTGTGGCTGTTGCTTGAATGAAACTTTGCTTTCGCATTCAAGCCAGATGACTTGAAAAAATGAGTTGAATAAGCATTGTTTATAAAAGTGCCAGTATCCAACTTCCATGATAACCTCCCAAAACTGCAGAAGCAGGTCAAAAGCAAATGCACACAAAAGTAAGTAGGAATGACACTGAAGCTCCTTGTACAAACACAAGAAGGTTCCTTGAGCTATCTGCCAAAATTACAAGAAAGCCCGTTTCTTGCTTAACACGTGACATTAGTAAGGGAATTTTGCAACACAAAAGTCACTGTAAAGCTGGTGAAAATATGGGTTCGGCTGTATTGTATTCAATAGTTGATGGTGGTTTGCCTAAGCTGGATCAAAGCCTGTGGGTTGGCAATTTGTGCTCAATGTACTGACCGTGGGGGGGTGAGGAAGGCTTGACATGAAGCGGCACCACCCTGTATACGTATAGAAGCAGCTTTGAAATGACGGTTCTGTGTTTGTGTTTGTGTGTGCGTGTGTGCGTGTGTGCGTGTATATGTATGTGTGTGTGTGTGTTTAAAATGCAATATTGCAGGCCTTAGTGTTGAGTGCAGTTGTATTAAGGAATTCCCGTGCTAGTGGCGTTCCCAATCTTGTCTAGGATGGGGCTGCTCTGTGGTACACAACACAAAGATGTAGCATTTCACTTGAGAAAATATCATTCCATTGACAAAAAAGTGTAAGCTACAATTTTTACTAGGTAGGGTTTACTACAGGGTTTACTTCACTGTGGACGTTACCTACGCTGAGACCTTTTTCTCACCCATTCAAACACAAAACTGACCAAAGTGAAATCAAAACCTTAAACACCTTAATTATGTACTCTTACATTGGCCATGACTGAATAAGAGCTTGTTACAACTATTGCGCTACTTTCTTGTAAGCTTACCAGGTTTGGTTGGAATGACCCAGTTCTTAAAGGAATTATGTACTCTTACATTGGCCATGACTGAATAAGAGCTTGGTACAACTATTGTGCTACTTTCTTGTAAGCTTACCAGGTTTGGTTGGAATGACCCAGTTCTCAAAGGACACTGGGGTGTTTGGGAGGCTGCAGGCAAGAGGGGAGACGGAGCAAGGTTGTATGATTCAAGTTTAGCGTGTTTGTAAAAAAGAGTTTAGGGCTTCGTTGGGCAAACTCCTCAATTTACAAAGGACACTGCATAAATTGGAACCTGTATTATTTGTTACTTACACGTTCCAGGTTGTAATCTGAGAAATGTGGTAAACACGCAAACCCATATGTTTCCCTATTCAAGCATTCTGACGTCAAAAACAATAAAGCGTTTTTACCCAAATTTCGCATCCTTTCAATTATTACGTAGCAGGAGGCTTGGCACCATCCCTTTATCTTTGAACTCCCAACCCAAAAGTTACTCTTTTGCCACACATTGCACCATCACTCACCTTTGAAAAACATTGTGGTACGTGTGTGTTGCGGCCGGTCCAGGCCATTCCTACATCCCACTTCAAATTCCCACTAGTGTTCCCTATTACTTGTGGCTAAATGTAACTAAGAACCAAATGGAGGTTCTTTGCGCAGTAAAAAGTATAGTTTAACTTTATGGGCAGCGGTTTTCAGCCTGCATAGCCCTCTTTTCCCGCAACTGCTGGAGTACTCAGAGGCGCGCAAAAGTACGCGTGTCCCTAATTCAGGCAAATTTTAACACAGAGGTGCATTAAATTTAAAGCAGTGTGATCATCAACGCTCTCCTGCTGCAATCAAATAAAAAGCTGAAGGCGAGTGCAACTGGATGTTGGTCGGGATTTTCTGTCTTGGCGCACTCTGTGCTGTGGAAACTCTTTGTTGGGTCCAAAATCCAGTGTTCTAGCTGAAGATTGTCTTGCTTCCCTTTGCCTTTGTTGCTTTCTGTTAAGTCGACTTGGGCAAGGCCTACTCCAAATATTAACGACCCATTTGCTTGGCTTTTAGCACTGGTGCTAGCAGGCCATTAACAAGGCTTCTTATATATCAAATTTGGTGCTACCATAATTTCTATCAGTCTGTGCTACCAATTAGTTTCCATGATTCGTGGTGCAAGTTCTCACGAAACTGGAAGACAAACTGACTAGACTTGATATCTGCAGGGCGGTTGCCAGTGGCCCACAACATTGTATAGAGATCCCTACAATGTGCCTTAGGCCATCCGTCACACACGCCATAACCTCACTAGACATGATACCTGCAGGGCGGCTGCGTGTATACCATGAAAGTTGAAGAACATAAAACATTATGCCATAAGTCACCATCACATACTTCCTGAACTTGATATTTTTAGTGCGGTTACCAGGTGGCCAAACAAGAATTCAAGCAATCACACAGATCCCTACGGAATTATGTGCCAACAATTACACACCATCATACACTCACTAAACATGATATCTGTAGGGGGGCTGCCAGTGGCCTACCACACGCAGGGAGTCCAGGGGTGGAGGTGCTGCACCCATGTCCACTGAGAAGCCTTCAAGCGTGATGGCACCAGGTGCCATTGGCTGGTTGCTTATCTGGTACCTGTTTCCCTGCACAAAAGCAGGTCACAAGCAGAATGCGTTGCACCACAGATACACAACATCACAATCACAACAGCAAACATATCTCAGGAAATGGCATGATTGTTGCAATGATTGTTGCAAATCATGATTGTTGCAATGATTGTTGCAAATCATGATTGTTGCAAATCACTGGCTGCACAATTTGTTGATTGTGTATCATCGGGAAAATATAAACATTCTAGAAAACTAAGTGGAAAATTGGCTGGGTACGTGTATGCTGGGTACAGAGCTTGCAGCGGGAATTCATTGGATAATTGTGCCTTACGCTTTGGTGGCCCAGGCTAGTGTGCGTGCAAGCTGAAGGTGTTGCTCAATACAGAAACCCCCTTTCAATCCAAAACTCTGCCTGTCTACCCAGTGTTGTTGACATGACGCTTAAATGGTAGCATATCAGATGATGACGTGACGTGAACTGGAATGGTAGCATATCAGATGATGACGCTTGTTATTGACATGACACTTGAATGGTAGCATATCAGATAATAACATGACGTGAACTGGAATGGTAGCATATCAGATGATGACGTGACGTGAACTGGAATGGGAGGCAATGATGAAGCACTTGACATTGATATCCATGATGCTATCAAGAATGAATTCCATTAGGTCTGGCGTAATTATCACACAATGTCTGGAATCACAACCTGTACACCGTGGTGCGCGTGTGGCACATGAGAAGGGTCCATAATGTTCTCCAGCACTGCGTGAGTTGGGTAAAGTTCAGAGTTAAGCATGTGGCACGTGCAAAGGGTCCGTAATGTTCACCAGCACTGCGTAAGTTGGCAAAGTTCAGAGTTAAGCATGTGGCACGTGCAAAGGGTCCATAATGTTCACCAGCACTGCGTGAGTTGGCAAAGCTCAGATTTGTAAGGGTTTATGAACGTAAAGTAAATGACAGGACTAAAGTAAACGACATAATACAGAATAATCACTCCCTTTTTCCACATGCTCACACTTGCACAGTTTGTCTACCACTGGGGCTTGTGCATCCAAAGTTGATAGCTTCCAAGTGTGAACACTTGCAGAAAAGCTCGGCGGCGAAAAGCGTATCTAACTGTGTGGAGGGGGGAAAATGCACCCCCACCTTAAAGCTAGCATATAGCATTACGTTCCAAAACAAACCCACCCGTGTCCCAGCGCAACGGCAAATCACGGAAGTTCCAAGTGAACCTACATAGGATAGTAGGTTAGATTGAGCAGAGACAAAGCATTCGGCATTTAATGCGTTCAAAGCCAGGCAAGGAACATTGCAGCGCGAATTAGTTGAGGGTTAAAAAGTCGTGAAATTGCAAAAAATGTGACGAAAATCAGCACCTTTCGCCATCCAGATGGCCTAAATTTGAAGGAAAGGACGCCTTGGGGGCCTCACTGGGGAATATCCAAAGCAAACCGTGCTGGACGCGCACTGGGAACGACTGCAGAAGCAGGGTTGTAATGATCTATGGCAATACGCATATAAAGGCTTTGTTTGCACCACCATCCAAGGGAGGAGTGGTTGGCCAAAACGACCGTACAACTGTGCAGTAACAAACTAAGACAAGAATATGAGAGAAGAAAAAGCATAAAAAACACTGTTCTTTGTGATGTACCTTCACGGCAGATCTGGGGCTGGCCAAGGCTGTCTTATGTGCTTTTTGGTCGTCAATTTGAGGAATCTGCACACAAGAGCCCGTGCAGTCAAAACGCCACCTGTACGATAAGCAGTCACAGGGGTGTGAGTTTGAACTAGTGTTGAAGGGGGATGAAGATAGAGTTAATATTCATGCAGGCACTTGTCGTTGCTGCAAACGCATCAAGCGCCGATCAATTATGTCGTAGATTAATGCGCCAGGTTGCTTGCAACAGTAAGTAGGTACATTTTTTATTACGCGTGTAGATAACACATAATTGTCTGGGACATTACATGCAGGTAATTGCTGGGGAATATACTGCTATTTACCCCTAAAATTAAGTGGAAATCATCAGTACATTCACACTGATATAAAGCCCAACCAAGCACACAAGCCTGCCATGCCCACACACACCCGTGATATGAGCATTGTAGTGTGCCGCCCTCAATTCTTCCCTCCGATAGCGGTGCCAACCTAATTAGGTCATGAGTAGCATGTGTAAAGTAAGTCACATGTAAAGTAACACATGTGTAAAGTAACGTGTTATAAGGTAACATGTGGAAGCAAAATGTTACCATGTGGAAAGCACTATGTGTAAAGTAACATGTGTAAAGTATGTAAGTAACATGTAGAGTCTCTCCGGCTTGAGAAAAAGGTTGCAATCTATGAAATCACAAGCATGACTGGCAACAATTGGGCTGGCTGAAGACGCACATGAGGGCAATAAGGGGTGATCAGATACACTTCTTTGATGCTGGTCAAGCATTTAACATTTTTCTTGCAATGGAACACAAGCGTTTGATGATTTTGCGTTCACTTACCTGTGAGGGCACCTGTCCAAGACGCAATGCCACTCCCCATTCTTGTTCGCCCACACGACTAGACTTAGTCCCAAGATGTCAATCTGCAGTATTTATTGCTCACTAGGCAATTTTGAGTTGCAAACGGCTGGCTGCGTGTACTAGACAACAAGAACGTGTCGGATTGGCTGGCATGAAATGCTTGCATGATCGTATCATTTCTGACTAGCAAGCATCGTGAGCAAAAGAAGCAAAACATATATAACCACACAACACTGGACTCAAACAATCATTCACCTACATGTGTTGGTCTTTTAGGATCAAGGCATGCTACAGGGTAGGTGGGGTACCTTGGATGATGTGATAAAGTACAATTGCGGTATAGTTTTTGCTCATGCTGAAAAGGTTTCAAAGTCAGCAGAGTGGCTTCAGACTGCTGCTATGCGTTGTCACGTATTGCAAGGGCGTTTTTCATGCGCATAGCATAAACGTGAGCTTGAATGTACTCGAGTCTAAGAGCTGAGAGGCACAACACACACTCACCAGTGATCAAACCAATTGAATGTGGCGGACGCCTTAGAGTGTTTCTGCATGGGAAGAAGAGGAGTCTGACGATTGCTCTTCTTGCAATACTGCAAATGCATTGACTTAGTTTTCACTTGATTCAACTGAGTTATTGCTCACACACACTCGTAATGGCGGCTTGTAGGCCACGCACCAAATCATCAGGCTGAGAAACACTTGCTGCATGTTGGCCACCAAAAGAGGTTGCCTCCTCCTGAAACAGAGCAAATCACATCTAGCTGCTTGAGTACCTGAGTGCGTTCACAAAATATCAGCAGATCCAATAAATATAAACTTCCCTACCGAGTGGCCTTTAGAAACACTGTCTGTCGTGGATGTCTTGTTCACGATACTGTAACAAGTCGGGTGATGGATGCGCGGCACCCTGGCATGCAGGTCAAAATTAGAGGCAGTAAATAGGGCATGAGGAACATGTCCATCTTCGTTAAGCGGTGAGGTCATGTCGTCATAGCCGCGCTGCAATAAACTTTCCTATGATAGGTTAAAGGGATAGCATTGGTTGAATGCAGTGTTCCTTTCTTACTTCCTCAGCCATGAAACTCTGTCGCTGCATTACCTTTGGTTGGAAGATGAAGCCCGTGCAAAGGCGTGCGATGGGCGAAGACCTGCAGTCGTCAGCAATGCAAGGACATGCACGTCATTCTTTGCAGCTCGTTAAACCAATGATGGAGCAAATGGGCAAGTACGCGGAAGACCTGTTGGCCTGCAAAGCATCGCACTAGAAACGAGGAGTCACTTGTCCTGTTGATTTATTGCAATATTGCTTTTAAATTGAACGTAATTCTTGTCCACAATGATGCGACCAATGATGGCGGTCTGAAGCATGGACCTCGTCCTTTGACAAGTACTAATAACGTTAAATATATTACTAATATGATTGGCTTGTGCGATTTCGCAAAAAAGTTTCACGATTCTTCCGATGTCACAAATAATGCAGCACTATTAAATAAAACATTATATAACTGGTGCAGCGATATTCCACTCCCCCGCTCACAAAAGAGCAAATGGCGTTCCCGCATAAAACACTCCTGTGCTTCACGGCACTGCTCTGCTTTTGGGGTGGTGCGTGTTCGTGTGTGTATACGTATGTCATTTGAAATGTTGGGGGGGAGGAGAAGGGAGGTAGGGGGTCGTGCTAATAAGGTCCAAGATCAACTCAGCCACAGACTTTGGCTGCTGTTTCTGCCATCTCTTTTGTGCAGCCCTTTGTGACCTTCATGTGTACTAGTTTTCAGCCCCACGGCTGTGGTATGCTGCATTGTGTGATCACAGTCTCATCATCCAAGACAGCTTCCATACACGTTCCCTTTGATGAATTCAAGCAGCTGAACCACCGATTGCTTCTATCTCTCTCCCACATGCTTTCCTAATGCCCAGATGCAAAACCATTGAACTCTTACGACCTGCACCCAGCAGGTGTGCACGCGCAAGAGGAGCCTCGATCGATCAGAGACGCACTCACAGAGCTGCAAGCGACCAACTTCATTTCTCTGTGGGAGGCAGCAGCTGCATCTGACAGCTCCATCCCCGCTCTTGACAGCACTGATTTGGCGGTGAGGGAATGGTTGATGAGTTGCTTTGCATTTAAACGCGCAGCCTTGAAGGTAACATACATTGCCTCTTTTCTTTCCATGCTTGAAGGCCCTGATCTTTGCCCCAACCGACGAGGCCATCGCAGCAAGTCCTCTGGCAAACCTCTCAGAAGAGCAGCAGATCAATCTTGTCGTCCCCACCATCCAGTACTCAAGTGAGGTGTTGTTTTGAAGAGGGTGCGAAAGACAACAAGAATGAGCACTCCTGCACCCGTCTTACATCACTGCACAGATCTTGCTTTTATAAGTACACTGCATCATATCACATATCACAACGCCATCTTCTGAGTTGTTCTCACTCAACTGTGCAGTTGTTCCCCTGCAAGCCGGCGGGGATCTCTCTCTCCCGAACAACGCAACAACCGGCCTTCGACCAGAGCTGACTCAGCCCACGCAACTCTCTCAAAGGATATCCGTGGTCTCTACAAGCCCTGAAGAGGGCAACACGTGAGTAGTAGAAAAGATCAAATCACATTCATGGGAGGAGGTTACGTCTTCCTGTCATGTACAACTTGTGATTGCTCGACCAAAGAATGATGAGCAAGGAACACATGTTTAGCTATCTTGTTCTGGGTACCGCACCAAATTATTGCAAAACACATTCTTTGGAGGTTGGAATTTTAGTAGGCTCAAGGCAAGTGCAGGCATGACTCGCATTTTGCAGCAGCACTAATCCCTTAATCCCAAGAGTTGACAGGTTACTTATTGCTTAACTCCCATCATTGCAACTCACTTCATTGCAACTCACATGGAACACGCAGGGACGAGGGTCTGTTTTTCCTTGCTGGAGCAGGTCCTGGCACATTCACTGACACTGCACGGTCTGTGACTGGGGCACAGGTGAGCCAAGGAACACATCCTTTCTACTTCAGACAGCAAATTGTTGTACACATAAACAGCATGACAATTTCCAATGTGTAAGCTCAACATAACTGCTTAAGAGCAATCAAAATTTCTGGCATTGTGCTTGTTTGTCCCTTGCTTTGCAGTCTCGTATTTTCCTGGTGGAAGACTCAATGCTGCTTCCTCCCATAGAAGATCTGGTGGACTTCCTCTCTGTCTCAGATGGGCTACAGAATGTGCAGGTGCGCAGAAGGGTGTATGATTAAGGTGATGATAAAAAAAATGCTCCTAAAGAGCTGGTGGATGTCCCTTCTGTCCCGGATGGGCTACAGAGTGCAGGGGCACAACAGCGTTTCCCTGATTATATATTTGCAGTATTATTATGACCTGGTTGAAGGCTCTGCTGCTTCTTTAAGGGTGCACATGTGCTCATGTGTAGCTGTCTGAACAGCTGGTTTTCTCCCAAACATCCAGATTCATCCCCTGTTTTCCTGCTTGAACTTGGGACAGGTGGAGGATGCAAGCCTGTCAACCTTTCAGACTCTTGCAAATTCAGACCCAGAAATGCAATCCATCTTCAACAACGCTGACGTCACAGTCACTGTCTTTGCCCCCACAGATGCTGCCTTCAGGTCAGTTGCTGGTTTTTGTGTTATGCCACATTATCTAGCACTTTTAGGCTCACACTGTGTGCATTCATTCCCCCATCCTAACCGTCTGCTGTTTGTAAGTGCACGTGAGCGTGCCTTTGCTGTCAGCATTGACACCTCTCAATGTCCACATGAATATAGTGCACATGAATATAAAAGGCAATGCTCGACTGGGTCATGCTCCAAAATATGTTGGTTTTATTTCATTTGCATCGTGTAATGACAGTGAGTTATTTACAAGGACTCATCACAACTGCTAAAAACTAATAGCAGGTCCTCACATCTGCCCAGACTAGAAGGAAAAAGACGAAACATTAAATCCAAGCTAAGAAGGAAGAAGTTGTGAGGACCAAAAAAGTAAAAAGTTGGAGAAACTTGAAAGGAACACAGATAAAAAGCAAGAGTGGTATGAGCCATTCCTCATATCACTCTTGAGAGACATCAAGATTCACTTTGCACTACTTCAAGTGTTACTTACCAAACTCAGCGGTTCTTAATTGTAATGCACGCACAGTGCCTTCCTGTCTAGTCTTGACACCGACGTTTCCCTGGAGGACCTTCAGGGCACGGCTTTGGCCAACGCTATCTTGAGGCAGCATATCTTGACCGGCCTCGCTGTTTCTTTGGACAGGGTGAGTTCCTTGCACTAAGAATTGTTGACCTGCCACTCTAGTCAGATAATAGAGACGGTTGTACAAATTGGGTTCGTCAAATCTTTGGGTCAGATATTTAGGCCTCGCATAACTGAATGTCCGTCTGAGGTTTCTGTCATTTGTTGTGTGCACTCCAGTGTGTGGAAGGTGCATCAAAATTTCTTGTGTGGCCTTACTTGAAAACAGGTCGCAGATGCTCAGAGCTTTAACTCCCTCTCAGAGTCCAACCAAGTCGAGTTTCAAAGCACTGGAGACGCTGTGACTGTGTCAGGGGATGGCAACCAAGAGCCAGCCGGAATTTTGACCTCTGCATCTGTTGGAAAGGTAGTTTGGGTGTCGAATAGTACTGATCTGCGCTGAATAAGAGGGAAAACAATCCAGTATTTGAAGCTTTTGTCGTAGTTGGTGGGTCAACATGAACAGCTGCACGTTAGCACATCATTAGCAACCTGTCATATTTCCAACCTTTCCAATAAGCATACTTCCCATGGATATGACCATCAAAGTGTTGCCGTTCCATTTATCCGCCAGATACACCGCTTCTTACGTTGCCCGTAC
>Ga0307946_1001441_pt1:0-10000 | contig 11112 bp, 9 predicted proteins | sample OrgLakmetagen230_FD_203153 | JGI IMG/M metagenome (GOLD analysis project Ga0307946, IMG submission 203153) | Saline water microbial communities from Organic Lake, Antarctica - #230 | ecosystem: Environmental > Aquatic > Non-marine Saline and Alkaline > Saline | place: Antarctica: Organic...
ACTAAATTATATAAAAGAGGTGAGGGAGGGGGGGAAGTATGCTAAAGAGAGAGTTGTGTTCTCCAAGGAATAAAAAGAATGGAGAAGGGAAGCAGAAACTGGAGAAAAGCAGAAAGTGAGAACATCTCACTTTATGCTACACTTCAAGAACCTGAGTTCAGGTGTTTCACACTGAACTCATAAGTTTGTTTGGTTGTGGATACTGTGGACAGAACCAAAATACAATGTATATTAAAGAAATCCCTGTTCAAATTACTGTATGTATACCGTAAATATGTGGTTTTGGCCAACCCTAGTAGTGAGCTGTCTAAGCAGTCCACGCTGTCCACAGCAAGCGCCAAAGAAAACGCGCGAGGTTACTATTGGCGACCAAAGACTTTGTCAGAGGCAAAGTTTGTTTGGTTGCAAGCTGTCTAGTCAGTCCACGCTGTCCACAGCGGGCGCCAGAAAAGCAAACAGAAGTCACTGTTTGCGACAGGAAAGCAGGCTACAGGCTCAGTTTATTTGGTTCCGAGCTGTCTAGGGAGTTTAGGCTGTCCACAGCGAGTGCCAGAAAAGCAGACAGAGGCCCCTGTTTGCAACGGGAGAGCAGGTCAGAGGCAAATTTTGTTTGATTGCAAGCTGTCTAGGCAGCCCAGGCTTTCTACAGCGAGCGCCAGAAAAGCAGACAGAGGCCCCTGTATGCGACAGGAGAGCAGGTGACATTATTGCGGGTAACAAGCCCCAACAGGTGTGTATTAGCTTGCTGACAAGTGACTGTCAGCCATAGTACTCGTCGCCTCAAGCAAGCATGCCCTGACGCCGGGGCGAAATCTCCATTGTCCATACATCTCCGTGTACCATACATCTCCGTCCATACATCTCCGTGTGCCATGGCTGACTGTCTATGAAATGCGTCCATACATCTCCGTCCATACATCTCCGTGTGCCATACATCTCCGTCCATACATCTCCGTGTGCCATGGCTGACTGTTCATACATCTCTGTGTGCCATGACTGACTGTCTAATTTGTCTTTTGTGCACAGCATGAGCTCTGCTTCCCTACACAGACCGAATTGCAAGATGCATGACCAGCAATACCCCCTATGTTTACACAAGGCTGTGTGCTGTCTCTGGGTGCAACGCAAAGCGTGCCTGATTTCTTTGTACCAAGTGGCTTCAGCGTTATTGCACACAGTCTAACGCTCCCTGCAGCAGCAAAACATTGTTTTTGTCTATTATAAGCTGACGCTCAGCATTCACTTATATCCTCCCTGAATGTTTAGCTTACACCTCCAAGCAGAACTGATGCTAGCTAATCTAGGCATTCACACCCATCCTCCATCCCTGCATCTCTGCGTGCATGCCTTTCACACCCACCCTCCATCCCTGCATGCATGGCTTCATTTCTATCCCTGCGTCCCTGGACGCATGGCTTTCACACCCATTCTCCATCCCTGCATCTATGCGTGCATGGATTTCACACCCACCCTCCATCCCAGCACGCATGGCTTGATATCCATCCCTGCATCCCTGCACGCATGGCTTTCACACCCATCCTCCATCCCTGCATCTATGCGTGCATGGATTTCACACCCACCCTCCATCCCAGCACGCATGGCTTGATCTCCATCCCTGCATCCCTGCACGCATGGCTGTCACACCCATCCTCCATCCCTGCATCTATGCGTGCATGGATTTCACACCCACCATCCATCCCAGCACGCATGGCTTGATCTCCATCCCTGCATCCCTGCACGCATGGCTGTCACACCCGTCCCTCATCCCTGCATGCAGGCTGCGTGCTGTGGACATCAAAGTGATGTATGAGCTGGGCCGCTATGTGCCCCTCGTGCCTGTCATCACTAAGGCGGACACCATGACCATACGTGAGGTGAGGGGATACTAGTGTGTACACATTTATAGGGTTGGCCAGAACCATATATATGCGCCTTATATGACCGTATGTTTGGTGAAATCCCTGCAAATGCATAAATAAGGTTATAAAGGTCAGGCCAAATTTTACGCATTTTACTTGCGTGCACTTTTGTTGATGCAAATTGCCTTTTGGTGCCTCTTGTGTGCATCAGAGTAAGGTTTGTGTTGACGTATTATTATTATTTTGTGTTTTTTCATTCTTGCTGTTCCATCAAATACATGCGCAACGCAGAAAAACAAACAGGCACGTAGAACAGGCCAGAATTTTATGAGCACCGTATACAATCGAATATTTTGTAGTTCCCTTTCACCCAATGCTGGGCACGAGGACGCCCGTAGACTGTGTGCGTGTGTGGCGAGTCTGCCTCTCTTGCACTCTATATCTATTTTCCAAATTTGCACCTTATGTCTTGTCCCGACACACACACACACACACACACACACACACACGCACACACACACGCTCACACACACACGCACACACACGCATCACGCAGACCAGCAGCTTTTGCACTGCAGGAGAATTTTTGTGCTTGACTGCACCCCACCTTCTTTTGCTTGAGATTTGCAACCCCAAATTCACTTACAGGCCAACAGCTACCGGAACGATGTGGCCACAAAGCTGTCCAATCCCATGGTGTGTTTAGCGTGCTTGTTTGCTTATTTGGGTTGCATATGTTATTCTACGTGAAATTGCTCTTTGTTCGTGCACGTGTCGGATTTGTATGTGCGTGCGTGGAACGGTCGATAGCATGCAGAACAATGTTTTAGGATTGTGTCTAAGAACATTGCTGTTGTTCTGCGCTATACCTTGTCCTGGATGCATTTTGTGCATATATATAAAATGATCAGAATCATTCCACACCAAGGTTTGAAAAGTGCACCCAATGTGCCCCACTATGACTAGTTTTATTGCTTTTAGAGCAACACCGGCCCCTCCATCCATTGCACACCTGCTCAATCACACACACACACATACACACATGCACACATGCACGAAATAACATGCATGCATGCTCTCCTCACAAATCCTTGTATGCACAAACACAAACACATGCACAACACAGTTTCTTATATGCGCATGTGCACAATGCACACAAACAAATACACACGATGCAGATTCCAGGCGTGCGCGACAAGATCAACGTGTTCCACTTTGAGCGCACCACCCTGGAGCGTGCAGGCATTATGGATCACGGCACTCCTACTCCTCCCTTCTTAGTAGTGGCTTCCAACGAGATCAACGAGGACCTCAACCTAGGTGCGTGCATCTTGCTCTATTGTGATATTGTGATAGGTAAAGCCATGTCACCCTCTCTGATAGACCTTTAATGAATTTTATAGGGACTTCAGCGTTGGCATGTTGCTCATTGTATGCACTTCCGATTAATTGATTGATTGGTTAGTTGAGTGAATGAATGATTGATTGATTGGTTGATTGATTAATTGATCGATCGACTGATTGAACTTTGGCATGTTGCCCACTGTATGCTCTCCCATTTGCTGCCACTGTAAAAACATTGACCCTTTCTAGATGAGGCTTCAGTGGATCATCAAGTTCTACTGATCTGTGGTGCCCAACCCTCTTTGATGCGTGTCTCGTTCACGAAGAAATCCACTCAGCAGTAAATAAAGGGTCGATCTCTTAGGCGACAGCAAAAAGTCCCCTGCCTACGCAGATACGCATGTCTACCTGGCACCTGTCTCACAGGTCCTCTCTTGCACCTTGTTGCGTTGCAGGGTGTCCGTTGTGGGAAATCCTTCCGTGTTTTTGTTCAAACATTATGACCCTCATGACCCTCATGACTTCTATATGACCCTCATGACCCTCTCGTCATTCTATATGACCCTCATGACCCTCTTGTCTTCTATGTGACCCTCACGACCCTCATGTCTTCTATATGACCCCTATGACCCTCTCGTCATTCTAGATGACCCTCGTGACCCTCTTGTTTTCTATATGACCCTCAAAACCCTCATGTCTTCTATATGGCCCTCATGACCCTCATGTCCTCTTGGCCATTGTTCCGTTGCTTTGACACATATATTTATTCCTGAAGCAGGCCACCCTCCCGTGTTAGTGGCTTGAGCGTCAGCGCCCATGTACCATGTACCCTTGAAACGTGTCTTCTTACGACATTATCTCCCTCGTACCTCAAGTCCAAGCACCCTTGCTGGTTCAGATGTGCCATCCTCGATTATCACCCCTGCACCTTAAGGCCTTGCACCCTCACCCTACATTGGATCTGTTGTCTGCAGGTGACCCCCCTGTGTTCTGGCCAGAGCGTCGCTACCCGTGGGGCACAGCTGAGGCCTTCAACAGGGAGCACTCTGATCTGCTTGGACTCAGGTTAGGAGCAGATTGTGCACAGTCCTTTTGCGTACCTGTGTCTGGATCAGAGTGCTACACACTGCTACTTCATGTAATGTGATGCATCTGCACATATGCACACTGCTCCATTCTACTTCATGTATGTGGTCACATCGTACAGCTTGACAGGGAGGACAAGGGGTTTCTGATTGAGTAAATGAGGGAGAAGAATGTGCAATCTGGTAAACGAGGAAAAGAAGGGAAGGGGTGTGGGAGTGACAAGATGCAAGCATTCATTTAAAATTGCTGAGCAACACTTTAGCCAAGACGATTATTCGAACAGAATGCCGTGCTCTTTGGCTAGGAAAGGAGGAGGAAGCTGGTGGTGCAATAGGAGAGGCTAATTATAATTGAAAATATTCAGTCAAGACAGGAGTATGATATCTTGGAAGGATTGCTGATGGCCCACCGCAAGCTTCCTGTCAGCCACAAGAGGCAGGCAACGCGCATCCCAGTACAGATGCAAACATTTCAGTGTGCCGCACACGGTAGTATCTGATCAAATATCAAACTAATAATATTACATACGCACAGTGTGCTCATGTAAATTGTCATGGTACGCATAGGTATGTAAAGCGCAAGTACCCAAGACGCTCTTGAAGGAGGCCCCAAAGAAGGCCCCCAAAAAATGGGCAAACACACACGTACACATCCACACACGCAGGGGCCTGCTGTAAAGAGGCCTTGGAGGAGGGTAACAAAACCAAGGAACACAAATACGCACACACTCACACACACGCAGGGCTCTGCTGTTGAAAGAGGCCCTGGAGGAGGTTAACAAAACCAAGCGGCAACGCTATGAGTCGTGGAGGCGGCAAACCCTGAGCAGCTCGCGCAATGGGCAGAGGGTTCGCCGCATTTTGCTATGGACCATCATACCAGCGCTGGCATGCCTGCACATCGGGCGGACCGGGGTTGACATCAAGCAGGTGCCTGCTTAACCCAGCAGACCAGCATGTTATAGGACACTAGCACACTCACATGACACGGAGCACACACATATGACACGCAGCGCATAGCACACGACACATAGCACATAGCACACTCGCATGACACATGGCACACTCACACGACACGAAGCACAAGCACACCTGCACGCCAAGCAGGCTAGCGTGGGCATTCAGCAGGTACATAGGTACATGCACACACCGTACATGCACATGCATGAAATTTGAAACACGTGCACGCAAATGCACGCACATCACATACAAGACCACAAGCAGGTGCGGACTGCCATACCAGCATGCTGCGCATGCTTGTTCGCTCTTGCTACTTCTTTTAATGGCTTATGACAGCCGTTGCCGCTGAAATTTTCCATCCCATCAGCACATGGGAGTCTTGCATACCAAAACTCTAGACACTTCAGTTGGATCAAACATCAGGCCCTGCTTGTACCTCTGGATCCTGTATTTTAAATACCCCGTCTGCTTCACTCATGGCAGAAACATTTGCAGTTTGCCTAAATTGCATAAGGCTCTGTACATTGGCTTAGCTATGACTTTTGGTCAACACCCATTGCACGTGTAAAAGGTTTCACACCAACGTTTACTGCTCGTCACGTCTAGCTCATAGCGCCCGGCTGCATGTGCATCTACCTCACCCAAGTGTGCACAAAACAACAGCTCTCCTCTTAACCGTGCCGTTGTGCTTACATGGTACGGGGGTTCGTTTTGTTTGCCTTTTTCCCCTTCACACAGGTGTGCAGCCAAGTCCGCAACTTTCGCCTGCCTTTTTCCTTTTTCCTTTTTCCCTTCACACAGGTGCGCAGCCAAGTTCGCAACACAGTGAACAGAGTGAAAGCCCGCTTGCCCAAGCGAGCTCCCCAGGCAGCAGCCCTCCCAGCCCCGGAACCAGCAGCACCCCAACCCCAACCAACACCCAAGAAGGAAAGATGGGGGCTGTTCTGAGGATGGGAATAGATCATTCCTTGTGAGGGTGTGTCCCGTGTGCAGCTCTGCCACCGCAGCAGCAGCACGATCTTGGAGAGGCTTTCGCAGGGACAAAGGCTGAACTTAGGTTTCTGGTGTCGCAGTGCTCGCTAGAACCTCAATTCTCTGCTCCTCGGCACGCACTTAGTAGTGAGTGCCTCAGAGTTTACTGTGCAGTTGCCCAAGTGGCAAGTTATGTTTAAGCAGGAGTGTTGGCAGAGTTTCCCTGCACGTTATATATGTGTTACCACAACAATTGTAGCCTCATTGCACGTCAACTGGTTTTTCCATGCATATTTAGCTCCGGAGGTAGGGTTAGACCACAGACGAATTTTATAACGTTCTTTGTAGTATATTACTTTCTGCAACCTGCATAATATTCATGTTGCTACGTTTCAAGCTCCCTGCACCTGGAGTCCATTATCATAGTCAGGCGCTAATATTGCTCCCATTGTAAATATCCTTTCGGCCAGTAACAACACACCCAGCAGGTTTTACAAAGGGGGCAGGGGGTTGTGTACAAAAGCACTATTTCAAGTTAGCAACCATGCCAGGGTAGAGCCTTTGTTCCAATCCACTTGGATTTAAATTAAACTGAGAGGATAGTCACACCTCAGGCCGTCAGCTTGCCTTCTTCAGCGGAAATTCTGCTGCCTAGTCTCACCAATTGAGCGCCAGTCGACTGGCGCCAGTGACAGATTGTAGGATGAAGTAGTGTTTACAAGTTATGGCCACTTCTTCTCTGACATATGATTCCTCAAAAACCACCCCCGTTCAAAGAATGCGTCATAACAGGAATAGTTTAGTTTGGATTACAAAGGCCTCCAGCCTGGCATGGCTGCTCAACCTATAGGTCCCAACAAATAAATCAATCAAAAAGATTGACAGCTGCACTAATAAATTTGTAACAGGAATAGAAGGCCTTAAGTGCTCAGGATCTGTGACAAATGCGACTGGCACTCTGTTTCAGGATGAGGAACACATTTTGCTGGACTGTCCGCATGAACATCCTGTTAGCCTCTGTACACAGCACCGCCTGCTGGTCTTCCCACCTCAATATGAAGATGGCCCAACTCGTTTGAGGACTTTTTTGAACCTACCAGATATATCTGGTGTGGCCTCTTTTGTTGCTGAGTGCCTAGCCCTTTTCCCTTGATTTTTTCTAGCATCTTTTGGGTTTGGTTTCAGGCTGTTTCCAAGCTTCCGCTCAGATGCCCCCCAGAGGCAGGCATATATAGCGATGTAACCTTACCTTGTCTTACCTTAAACATCTTTTCTTTTTCTTGTAGAGTGAGCAGCTATTTAATTGGCGGTTGAGAGATTCTGTTTGTTCTTAAGCTGCCTGCCTGTCGTGCCAGTCTTTTTGGTAACTTTTAGGCTTCGGATTTGATAGTGTCGGTAATTGTATACTAGCTGATTATTTGTGGATGAAAAGCACCCGTGTGCTAGTAGTTTTATCCACGTGTCACATTGAGACCCGAAATGCCTGGGTAATAATCCCGGCCCTGGAAGCAGCAATAGCGTGGAAGCTAGCCAATCAAAGATGAATAGCACTAGCAGTTAATCAAAAACGAGTTCGAGCAGAAAGCGCACAGGCATGGAGACGGAAGGTTGTTGTAGTAGCAAAAAATACTAGGGACCTCAACGATGCACTCCTCCGCTGGAAGGTCCCCCGCCCGTAGGCCTGCTTAATCTCTAAGTCAGTTCGAGATTATGATCAGACCATTGAAAAGGGGGGACCTAGGGGTAAGGTTATAGGTGTTCCTCTTGATTCAGGCGGTGATTTGATCTGACAGCCTGTATCGTTTCCCTCCTAGGAATCTGAGCTTGAAGCGATTAGCTCACTAACCCAAAAGACATATTTCCAGACTCCTTACAATGAGCATGTGCAATAGCGGAGCATGCAGGCATCATAAGAGCAGCCAGAATAAAAAAGACATAACATTAAAGAGACAAGTTTGCTGGTGGAGGAGGGAAAATAATGAAACAAAAACAGCCGAGGAACGTCCGTATTTTCAAGATTCGCTCAGCTAGTTTGGAAGCAAAAAAAACGGGACAGTGGGTAAATATTTAAAAGGCTGTCTATTAAGGTCTGTGAGGCACATTAGGCACCTGACGAGAAAGACATGAAGTGCACTGACAATGGGGGAGTTGAATGTGGAAAATTGACGATGGGAGAGTTTGCGTGCGACTGCCCAGTAGACAGGCACGGCTTTAGATGAAGAGCTGAAAAGGCGCAATTGCTGGGCGAGCATTTAACATTGTTTTTCGCTTGAACTTGCACCCATCATGGCCCTAATGAGGGTTGGAAAGGAGCAGAGGCTTTACTCCACCACCTTAACCCCCATGTTCTTGGCGGTACCCATGATCATGGGGATAACGCTCTCCACCTGGTAAAGACAAGAAGGTGTAATCGTTCATACGTTGTCTCAAAATGGGCAAGCAGAGGCAGTAAGTACTAAGCCACGGCAACGGCTTTCTTAATCACATCTTTTGGCAACGGCAAGGAAAGGCAAAAGGATCCCTAAATATTTAGGGTACTGGTGTTGCCTGCATTTATTATGACATGATTGCTCACATCGTGCATGCTTCAGTGATGCAGCCCCCAAAAAAGAGATAATTAATGCCTGGTGAAAGATGGGCGCAAACGCCTTTTTTTTGTTCCTGTTATTACCTTCATTTATGCACATAAACCACTTGATGAGGACCAGGTTTTTTGTGCATAAGCACTTCACCACAACAGACCCACACCCGTCTTCATGCAGACTTCCCATCTACGACTTTATTAAACTGCAACGTTTATTTAACTGCAGTGTTCAGCCCTTCCTTGCTCACCTTGGTGGCATTCGTGTCTGGTAGCTTGATCCTGGCAATCTCTGCCACTTGTGCCATGGTGATCTGGCCGACAGTCTCCGACTTGGGTGTCCCTGAACCCAACTCAATTCCTGAGCGTGCAAGTAATGTGTGGCATGCCTTTTTATTTCTTTGTGTGTGTGACCTATATGGGGCGTCGTAATTTTTGGAACGGCCGAGGTGGGCATTTGGAGTGATGCCGTAACACACAGGAGGCTCAAATGTATGCACAAGGTAAAAATAGTTGTGCAGTGCTGAAACGACGCAACATGTGATTTCGAATGCTCTCTATATAAATTTCCAGGTTGGGATTTAAGATGGTCGAGCTTGGAGCAATGGCCGGCTCTGACTCACTGCCTTGCAGCCTTTTCCTAAGCCAGCAGCCGTCCTGACTGAAGGGCTTTTAATGTACACTTTGCTTGCACGCCTTTTGTACAGACAACACCCCGCATGCTTAAGAAAGTTAGACCCAAGGTCGCCAGCACCTTGTCACAGGAGTGTGCTGTTCCTCCATACAGAGCTAGATGACAATCGCATGGGGACTCATGAGGTGTGCCAATTTCGCTCATGGGCAGCAGATTTTTCTCACTTCTGAACAAGGTGCCCTCGAAATTTCAATGAGAGTCAAAGCCCTTTCAGCAGCTGCCATGCATTCTGCCAAGGAACTGCTGCAAGTGCCAGGAGCTACGCTTTTTTGCCAATTAAGCAAAACGATTGAGCGTCAGGCTGAACCTTGTGCAATTTCATCGAAGACGCTGCAATGCGTGCCAAACAACACGGAACAGAGCTCCCATGGATCACGTATTCAGTAGTTGCCAAATCCCAGTTTGATGCACGTGAAGCTAGGCGTTGACAGCGCTAAAAGAGAAAGGATGACTATAAGACCTCCCTGATTCTTGCAACACCATTACTGATCAATTTACATCACCC
>Ga0307946_1001443_pt1 | contig 11087 bp, 9 predicted proteins | sample OrgLakmetagen230_FD_203153 | JGI IMG/M metagenome (GOLD analysis project Ga0307946, IMG submission 203153) | Saline water microbial communities from Organic Lake, Antarctica - #230 | ecosystem: Environmental > Aquatic > Non-marine Saline and Alkaline > Saline | place: Antarctica: Organic Lake...
GTCTGTGAGTGTGCGTGTGCGTGTGCGTGTGCACGTGCGCGTGCGTGCGTGCGTGCGCCCTGTGTGTGTATTTGTATGTGTGTGTACAAGCAGGCCTTACCACGCATTTAAACTTCTCCTCTGCCATGCTAGATTAGAAAAGACAGCTCCAGGTACTTCTTCTGAAAAGCGGCAGTGGTACCATTAGAAAACGAGGGAGGATCAGCCAACAAGGAAAGCAGAACCGAGCGTGACCGACTCACCGAATATAATGAAGACTAGTATTTATTGATTAAAGAAATAGGAAATGTTATTCTAAAACCGAGGGGGAACACCGATCTTAAACGAGGGAAATTGATCATAATGAATTCATTTTCCTTTTGCCGCATTTACAACGCGGAAATGACCGTGTTTCGTGTTCCATAATTCAGTTGACAGAGTATAATACCCCCTTGCCTGGGTCCCCCGCCGCAAACTCATCGGTGTTGTTGCATCCGATGTCATTCAAGAACTTCATGATTTCTGGTACGGTGTCCGCGGTCAACAATGGAAACTCCTGGCGAAAAGCTAACGGTACTGCATCTTTTTTATTATTTTTTCGTCGTCGGGTCGATACTCCTGACTTGAATGTGTGCTTACGTCCTCTCACCGTCCTGCTCGTGCAGACGAGTGTGACACTGTACCCATCTGTCGAAATGCTATGAGAAAATTTCATCATCCCTTCATTTGTTGTTACCCCTCGCGTCAAAGGATTTAGATGCTTCGTAAGTTCGACCGACGAATTCGTGCCTTTGCCCGAGGATCCTGAGGAGGCAACGGGGTACGAAGACATCATCCTGGTACCGATGTGTCGTCCTTCCGCATTATCTCCGGAGACGATGGCAAAGAGAACAGAGGTGCAGAATGACATGCGGGCCGCCATGAAGACCATGAGGAAGGAGGAGCGCCATGCTATCAGAATAGTGTGATGGATATCGTTTTTACGTCCGGAAAAGAGAAAAGGGAAAAGGGGAAAGGGACGGGTTTCACCCAGGTGGAATGGACCTCACCTTTTTCACCTCGTGGACCGATCACCGAAAATTTTGAAAGGGGATACGATTTTTTTTCGATGAGCTGACTGAGATTCACCCTTCATTGACGTCATGTGCGTCACCACCGTGAATACAGGCGATACAGTAGTCCATTCATACGGAACGAAAGGAAACGGATGCCGAGATGGGCGCGTGTCCTTCCTGCTGAGCATGTACATGACTCTGTTCGAGGTTCTCCGGGCCTCTTCCGTGGACGATTCCAAATACTGTCGGGCGTGAGCGAGCGTCCCCGTCGAATGTACATTTTACGCGTGTAATCTTTTTCCTGGAGTAGAATCGATCGTTTGCCGCTTGCCTTCCTGTATAGAATCCCACTGACACAAAATGAGTCACTGAGCACCATGCGCATCGCAAGCGATTATATATTGTGTCGGCAATGTAATATATACACAGCGAGGATCGTCGTACTCGTACTCGTGGTAGGAAGAAGGAAGAAGGAAGTGCCATGTTCGAATCTTTCAGTCGATTGAAGTGCGACGATTGCGCGGCGGAGTCACGATTGAGCTGCGCTTCGGTGGAGCGCACGCGCTCAATGTACGTGTGGTAAAAGCGGTCCGCTTTCCGCTTTCCGGCCGCCGCAGCAGGAGAGTAATTAACCCACTGAAAGAGACACACACACAGTTTTTGAAGAACCTTTTGGGTCTGCTGTGCTTTGCGTTCAAGGAATGAACAGGGAGAGTGCTACCGTGTCTTTACACTACTCTTCACAGTATTTATTGCCAGGCAGTGCAACAACATGCTAATGTATTTACCCTCTCACAGACAAAGAAATTACCCCACACCCCACTGTCAGGGGTCAGCAGGCTTACAGACTACACGTTGGAGGGGGCAAGGGGCGCGATGGGACTGCTGCAACTACCTCTTTCCTCAACACTGTAAAGAATCGAGTCCCACGCGCTCTCACTGTTCACCGTAAAAAAACCCTTCTCACTATTCACCGCACCAAGGCCATGCAGCCTGTCATGAATGCTGTCAACCAGGTCATTGCCTCTGAGCGCTCCCTCACAGGCCTCAAAACACACGTGGGCAGCAATGCTTGCAACTTGTTCCTCTCTTTCCACGACCGCATCCCTGCCCTCGATTTCAAGAACAAGTCCGCCCCTGCATACACATACCCTGTCTGGATGCACTACATGTATGAGCAGACCATGAGCAATGGCAGGGGTGGCTTTGACTTCTCCACACCTGTCAACCTTAACCGTGAATTCATTTCAAACACGCTTCGAACAACTGTGCCATCGAACAACAACAACAACAACAACAACAACAACAACAACAACAACAACGACAACAACAACGACAACAACGACAACAACGACAACAACGACAACAACAAACTTCAGCAAGAGGTCAGAACGACGACGACCTAACCGAGTTTGAGGTGCTACGCGACAAACTGCTGGAACACGCGGAGAGCCGTCATCATAGGAAGCGCGACGGCAAGGTCTATACCCCCGTCCCGGGCTGCCCCTTCGCAATTCCGCGCGTCTTGTAGATGAGACCACAGAGTCATGCAAGCGTGCTATCGAGTATTTGGAGGCAACTCAGCACAAGCTGCAGGAAGCGCAGAATGAGCTGAAAGCTCTTTCTTCTTTGGGACCCAAAGATGCCTGCCAAAAGAAGCGAGAGAGTATACAACAGTATGTCAGGATCCTGCACACAGTGGAGGCACCGCCCTTGTGCTTGCTCTCTGCTTTTGCCTCCTTCTCCCCTCGCTTCCAGACGGAGGCTTCTCCCCTTGCCTGTTCAGTCCTGTGCTGTGCGCGTTTTCGTGTTCTCTTGCTCTCCTTGCTTTCCCTGCACTCTTTGCCCCTTTTTGTCTCTTGAGCTTGGCCAGCATAGGAAATTGCCTTTTCCTTGGCCTGTAAAATCAAATCAAAAACTACTTGAGTTGATTTGGTTTTCCAGGCCAAGACTTGGCTTCCTGCACTTGTGCTTTCCCATACTTCTGCTTCCTTCTCCTCTTGCTTCCAGACTGAGCTACTTCACCCCTTCAAGGCTTGCTTACAGACCCTGAGCTGTGTGTTTTGTTGTGTTTTCCTGCCCTCCTTGCTCTCACTGCGCTCCTAGCTTCCTTTGTCTCCTTAGCTTGGTCTTTATGGGAAATCTCTATTTCCTTGACCCATTTAAGAAATCAAATCAAATACAAGCATAGAGTGGGACCTGGGAGCGCTTCCGAGACTCATATGGCATGCGATGTATAGATCGAATAATGCGATTGGAAAATCGCACAAGCATAGAGTGGGACAGGATAGACTCTGTCCTGTGTGTCGGCCGTACAGTGTCTCCTCAAATGGGGTTAGCTGCTCCATAAATGCATTATTGGGGCCCTTCAAGCTGTGCAAAAAGGTATGCTGCTCTGCTTGGGGAATGCTCTTTGTGTCACATGGAATCCTGGCCTGGGCATGATCTCAGTGGATCGAAGGATGGCCCTTCCTTTGCTTTCGGGCTCTGTCATGACAGCATGCCCAGGGAAACACGTCCGCATGCACTGGCAGTACAAAACAGGACGGGTACAGGTATTCTCAGGGAGGTAGGGGTAGAGGTAGATTACAGCCTTTTCAGTCAGGTGGCTTGGCTGCTAGGCAAACTCAGTGATTGACCCAGTGACTGGGTCAAACCAGTCAGGGAGAGGACTTGTGGCGGAAGTAGTGGGTAGGGCAAGCAGCTTTAGTGGCTAAAAGAGTCAGCAAGAGTCAAGGCTGCATAATTGGAAATGGCAATGTAAAGTGAACCCCAAGATCACAAGATCACAAAGGGGTTGACCTACAGTTTACAGTTTACAGTGGAATAAAGGGGTTGATCTACAGCCGGTTTGTTAGGGGTTTACAGAGACAAGGCTCGACTGATAAGGCGTCTTTGAAAAATATGTTGAAGCGTAGGATCATCAGGGTTACGGATGGCCCCTATATAGAGCCGCGACTGTACCGCTTTGTGCATTGAAGCCAGCAAATCCTCCATGCTCTTTTCGTACTTGCACGCAGACCTCTTTTTCTTTTTCTTGCAGTTTGAAGTAGTCGTTTTCGATCCGTTTCACGTCAAAGTGAGTTTAATCAACTCAGCTCAGGCATCAGCAAATGATTACACCCCACTCCCACCTCATAAAGGGGATCTGGCAGCCCAGGCAGGTATACCATAGGCAGAGAAGATCCAAGTGCCAGGCCTGGCAGGGTCCGCTGCTCGTTTTGCCTTGCTCCCCTCAGGAGGGGGTTCCAAAGGCAGGTAGGTGGCCAGACGAGCCCCCAACTCGTCCTCTGTGTGTGTGTGTGTGTGTGCATGTGCGTGCGTGCGTATATGTAGGGTTGGCCAAAACCGTATATTATACGGTCCACATACGGTGTATTTGGCAGGAAAATACGGTTTTAGTATACGGTAATATACGGTTCTGGCCAACCTTACGTATATGCATGTACGTGCGTGCGTGTGTACGTGCATGTGTGTGTGTGTGTCTGTGTATGCATGCGTGCGCACGGCCATTTACTGGATCTCATCATCTGCATCTGCACCTTCTCTCGTCATCATCATCTGCACGTGTACGTGCATGCGTGCGTGTTGTGTGTGTGTGTGTAGAGCTGGACCCCCCCAAAACCAATCCCCTCTGCGTATGCAGATGGCCTACGAGCACCCCCAAAACCTTTGAACAAGATGTTTTGGGGGTGCCTTTGGGAGGCCCTCAGACCTCTCTGAACGCGTAGGCTCATCGCACTGAGCGTGCGTGCATGCAGGTGTGCGTGGATATTTGCAGGAGTGTGTGCGCGTGTGCGCGCGTATAGATGTGCATGCAGGTGTGCATGCAGTGTCCCCCACCCTGCTCCACACCTCCAGGCATAAGACTTACATGGAATCACTTAATTACTCTTCATGAGGACATGCAGTCTCCCTAAAGTTTGGGTTGTCGCCCTTGTGCGCTCCAGCTTTCCAATTGCCAAATAAAATGCAATGCTTACTTGGTCCAATCATGCAGATAAAGCAGTGAAGGAACGTGGTTTAACCCGTCAGCTTTTTGAGGCCATTGTCAGGGATCCTGCCTCTGAGGTCGTGTCGGGCAGTGACCCTTTGGATCCCTCTGTACTAGTGTATCAATCCCTGCAAGAAGGCGTGCTCTACAGGGCTGCGGTCAACACCAGCACCTGGACCGTTGTGACTGTGTACCCTGTGGCTCAACGCTGTCATCGATATTTGGGCAAGAATGTTGTCCCCGCAGCCAGCCAACCGCCCAGGGTAAGTGTGTTTATGAGTGCTTGTGTGTGTGTGTGTGTGTGTGTGTGTGTGTGTGTGTGTGTGTGTGTGTGTGTGTGCGCGCGCACGCGCGTGTGCTCTCGTGCATGTCTGTGTTGCTAAGGCTGAGAAACCCTGCGCTCCACACACACGTGCACACGCAAAAACATGCACACACGCAGACGTGCACGTAAGCATCCCCAAGTGCATGTACACAACACTCAGATGCACTAACGCACTTAAGCATACATGCGCACAAACGCACAGATTTTCAGTCACTGGCATTAAGGAAGCTGCTTAAAAAACACAAAGCGCACATGTGCTTGCACAAGACCACACGTTGCTGCTTCGCTGGATCTGGAAGGAGCTAGCAGCAGTTCAGTTCAGTAGTTCCCACTTGTTGTCCACTCCTGCTGTGTCTGCAGCCCCCAGCTATTGGAGCAGCCACTGCTACCTCCTTTGCTGGACCCCAAGAAGCGTCCCGTGTCTCCTAGGGGTGGCCAGCCTGAGCTCAGGTGCGTGCTTGCTCAGCATCTTGCAAGAATAGCTGTAGCGCTAGGTGCGAAAGCGAGAGCACAGAGTGATGTTAAATGTGGCCTATGTGCATGCTGTTGCAATACCCCATGTCCTACTTGTTTGCTGGCCCTTCCAAGCCAGTGTCGCTGACCTCTGCTCGCTGCGGGGCCATCTTCAAAGCTCAGACGATTGGTGTTTTGCTCATCAGGCCCTGTCTTAAAGCACATCTTTGAATACGCACGCATGCACGCACCTGGCCGCGTTCATGGACCGTTGGATACCATGTCTATAGCCCCACCACACACACACACACACACACACACACACACACATGCACATGCATACAAAATACCTGGCCACGTTTGAAAGAGGCTGATGCAGACCATTTGTGGAATCATGCGGTTCAGCTTTACAAAGAAGAAGTTGCTTGCTCCCACTCATAAGCACATAAGCATATATGTATAAATATATACACACATGTTGCCGGTCCACATGCACTGCAGGAAGTTCTCTATGGACATGCAATATCGCTATTCAGCAGACGTCGATGCACTGCGAGTGTACTTCACAAAAGCAAGCCCAGCCACGATCAGCAATACAGAGCCCATCCACCCTGGCCTGTTAGTGGACTACAACAGCAATGATCAAGTTGTAGCTGTGGAGGTCAGCAGTGCTTCCAAGCGTCTGCCATGCCACTTCCTGGCTACTGAGGCCGTCATCGAAGGGCGCTCACCCCTTGCCATTTCACCCGAGTACAACCCTGAGGTAGATGAGCTGGCTGTCTCCTTCACCGCATTCACCTGCTTGCCAGAGCGACGGGACAGCACTTTGGATGAGCGCATTGTGGTAGGGGCGTCTGGAGGGCATGTGTGGCAGGCTCTGTACTTCAAGGAAGCCAGTGAGAGTGTTTGCCGGCCGATATCTTAGGAGACATGAACACTTAAGAGTTTGTTTACCATATACGTCTCCCAATACACACACCACCCATGCATAATTCACTGATTGCGGTGCGATATACAGCTTCACATCCATTGTCGATACAGAATAGTAGTCTTTCTTCTTTGAGGATCGAGACTATGTAGTGGTTGTTGGTGGTCTATGGAAAGACACAGCACATGCATGCAGCATCAGGGTTTTACAAATTTTACAAACGTTTACAAACGTTTTAGATCTTGGACGCGTCAGGGCATGTTTGCACGTCTATGGTAAAAACAGTCAGACGCTATGCAGACAAGAGGCTTCTTGGGGACCCCCACTGGTCTTTCACTGGTCTTTCGTGAGGGGAACATGAGAAATTTCCCTGCAAGAGCTTGGCTTCCTCTGAACATTTCTGCTTTGGTTTCATTTTAATTGAACTCCATTTGTTTTCTTTTTCACTTGTAAACATATCTACATATCTGTTTGTTTGTGATGCGATTGCTTTTTTTTTCCTCAGCCCTGAAAAAAAAACTTTTGTTTGATGAACAGCACACCATACGTAATATACCAGTGCAAAAGCAAGAGGTAATTGATTTGATTTGATTTGGTTTACAGGCCAAGGAAGTGGCTACTTCCTATGCTGGCCAGGCAAAAGAGAGAAGGAAGCAAGGGAAGAGGGAAAGCTAGAAAAAGCTAGTGCCGGCAATCTAGACCGTAGCTCCTGCCCACCTGCCTAAACTAGGCCACCCTCGCTGGAAGGCTCTCAGCACAAGTTCGCGTCGCTCGTGATCAGATCGAGCAATTGAGTTACAGAGTTACAGAGAAAGCCTTCAGCCCGACACTCAAGCTGCTCGGCAATCGATCGCGCAATTGATTGATTGATTGATTGATTGATTGATTGATTGTTAAAGGTCACCAGCCTGGTCCAGGCTGCTCAACCACCTCGAAGACTCATAGGGAAAGGGGGGAAGTTTTTTTTTCAGATTCAGAAGGGGCTTGACTGCTAGGCATACACTGGGTCAACCCAGCCTAAAGAAAAACACGATAAAGCTCAAAAAGAAAGCGTGACTTCCCACAAGGCCCCCAAGACAAAACATGTACCCTGGACCCACCTTATAGCTCCGACAAAGTGACCCAACACAGCTCCAGCCCAAACCTGATCCGAAAAGTACAAGATTGGCGGGACTGGACCTACACTGATGGCAGCATTAAAAAACACGAAGAAGGGCAAGACACAGGATCAGGTGTTTACCACCCTTGCTTAAAAATATTCCATTACATGAACCCAAGAGGCGTAGGTACGACCAATACCATCTGAGCTAGCAGCTATAGCAGCCGAAACCATTCACGGCTATTCCCATATAGCCACAGATAGCCTAACCTCAATGCACCAAATTTAAATGCAGCTCTCACACCCAAACCTCCACCGCCACCACATCCAGGGAGATGTTCTCCCATCCATTGCCAATGCAATCCATCAGTCACCATCGCCCATTCATTTCCACAAAGTCAAAACCCACGCAGGTATTTTGAACGCAAATGAACGTGCTGACGCTGTTACTAGAAAGTAATTCACAATTTACTCTGACAATGCTTATACCTCCATCAAAAAAGGTAGCCCTGAGGGAAATCTTTTCTACAGCATCTGCTGGCTTGCAAAATCATATGAGTACACCGAATTATACAAAATCACCCAAACACAGCCTAGTCACCTACCTCAAGGCTCTGGTATCTATTTAGCTACCAAGAGGCCTTGCAAGCACTTGCAACCCCTCCACAAACTTGGAACTGTGTCAAATCAAATCACCGTCACTTCAAAGTATAAGATTCTGCACAACAACAGATGCCAATGATTGGGCGTGACAAATGCCAATACCGCAGCAAATTTACCATGATTACTACCAAACCCTTATCAATAATGGAACTGCCAATGGAGCCGCTAGCAGCACTTACCTAAAAGCTTCCTATGTCCCTGTTACAACCAAGTGCATCATTATGAAGTACAGAACAGGAACTCTGTACAACCAAAAGCATGCGGCATGATTTAAGCGCTCAATTAGCCTAACTTGTGCCCTCTGCCCTCAGCTATACAGTGCTTTGCATACCTTTTCTGAATGCCAATACACGCAAATAACAAATATGATCACTAATAAACACAACTTAGCATGCAGCATGATCTTCAAAGCCATCAGCAAGACAGGCTCCCTAGGATCCTGCTTTGTCTGCATGGATGTAGGTTGGCTATGAAAAATCTTCATATTCCCAATGCAGCTGAAACTAGGATTATAACAAAGTGGCTCTTTTCACCCCGCTTCCTAGACATAAATAGGGTTACCTCCAGCTGTCCGGATGCTGTACTGGTTGCTCCCATCTTCGCAAAAACAATAAAGCAACAGACTAGCTGTGGAGGGGGGCGGGTTCTTAGGAGTGGCAGGGGACAATTGAGGGAGACCAGGAGCACTTCTACAGCACCGCCAGCCGCCACCAACAGATCCACCTTCTCCATTTCAACACCGACCCAAAGATCTCAGCATTTTTCAATGTGACATTCACCTCATCGAGATCAAGTACTGAGAGGACACTTGACCGCAGAACTAGCTGAGCGCTGCCGACTGTCTCAGGTCAAGCCTGCAATCCTCCTGATGCCCATTTATCGTTTTTTTTTGTGGAGGAGTTTACGGTACCCGGTACCAAAGTGGCTCCTTTTCTTTATTTAATGTGGGGAGTGGTTTTCACCGTCTGCATAGTTTTTTCTTTTCTATTTGAAATCATCAAATTACATTGCATAAAAAGGCGCACGCAATGGCTGTTCATGACGTACATACGTATACTGCGGTGCTTGACCACATTAAAAAATAAGCACGTGACGTCAATGCATCGAGTATTTAAAGGATAGCAGGCTTCTTACTAATAAATCTCAGCTATCCGCTTGTGTTGCGTACCTACACTGCTTTCAGCCAGAATGTAGGTAGCGGTAGAAGCATTGCGTTCCTACAAGGCAGCGATAGGTTCATGTATATCAATGATGACACTGATGATGGGGAAGGAGCCGCATGCTCAATTTAAAATCCATGCACCATATCACAATTATGGCCTCAAGTTACATAACCTATACAAACTATAAGGGACATACGACAGAGAACTCGTTGCTCAATAATGTTACAGGTTTGTTTTTGGAAAGCTTTCCTGAAGGAACTCACTACTGCTGGCGGCAGTGCAATGATGTGATGTTGCTTTTGCAATGATGATGAGAGGTGATGAGTCCTGCAAGAGTGCCCTTGAAACTAGCGGTTGCGCTGCATTATCCTGTTGACACTCCCCCTCCTTCAACTAATTTCTTCTCTCCTTCCCCCTCCCTCTCCGCCTCCACCTCCTCTCTGATGCCAACAGGCAACTCCACCTCAGCCATGACTACGGCGAAGTCAAGCAGGTCTTCTAGCTCATCACTAGCGCCGTCTTCCTCATCGCCGCCTGAGGCGGCGGCACTGCTGATGATGCAGTTGCTGCTGCTCGTGCTGCTCATGTTGCTGAGGCTGCTATTGCTGCTATGCTTAGGCTCGGATTGCAGGTACAAGCTGAGTAAATAGCGGATACCTGATGCAGCCAGTCTTGTAATTGCAATGTTACAGGTGGTCTCTCACCTGAGGGCTTAGACAATTCCTACCCAAAAGTTGCAGTTATGGACATGAAAATTGCAATGTCCCAGCTTATTGCCCATGCACTTAGAAACAGTGGCACTTTAGTGCAGTCATCTTTTCACACCTTGTTCAAAGCAAATTGATCTAATATGTGGGGACGATTGACGCACCACATCATGCACACAATCCCTCTGACATCCGCTAAAAAGTGGCAGTTTCTTAGCTAGAGCTTGAGGACTTGGATTGTAACAAAACCTCTCCTTTTCCTCAGATCACCCAACAGACATACACGACTCTCCAAAATAAAAAAATTTCAAGGTAGTTCTGAGTTATTGTTAATGGGTTGATTCTCAAAGAGTTAAAAAAAGGAAGTAGCGGATTTGAGCCACTCCTGCGTGCAGCAGCAGCGAAACGCAGCAACATGTGTATGTGTAGTGTTGCAGGATTGTACGCTGCTTGCTACCCAAACGTTGCAAAGTGGTGACCAGATCAAATATATTTATTGGTATGCGCAAGTTCACTCATCATAAGCACTTAAAAGGACACATACATCATATATAATGTTGGTCTACTGTGAATCCGTCAGCAACCACAAGGCAAGGCGCACAAATATTTAACATGCACCTAGCAAAGGGAACCCAAAGAGAGAGAGTGAAAGAAAGAAAGAGAGAGAGAGAGAGAGAGAGAGAGAGAGATAGAGAGAGAGAGGGAGAGAGAGAGAGAGAGA
>Ga0307946_1001461_pt1 | contig 11017 bp, 9 predicted proteins | sample OrgLakmetagen230_FD_203153 | JGI IMG/M metagenome (GOLD analysis project Ga0307946, IMG submission 203153) | Saline water microbial communities from Organic Lake, Antarctica - #230 | ecosystem: Environmental > Aquatic > Non-marine Saline and Alkaline > Saline | place: Antarctica: Organic Lake...
GATAAAAACTGGTCTAATACTTTTTTCTCAAATTCTGATTGTTCTACTTTTTTCATCTCTATCTAAATTTTAAAAGGTTTAATTTAATAAATTTTAGACAGAGTTTAGATTACACCCTCAACCCAAGTACCCATACAATGATACAAATTACGGCTACTAACCAAAGCAAATTTCTCATGATTTCAAATTTTATTGTTAATTATATAAAACAATTTAGCAAAAAATACAAAAACTAGATTTTAAATTATTATTTTATGATATAAATCACTTCTTATGTATTATAACCTAACATATTTAACACTATAAATACACAAAACACAATAATTGTTTTAATATTTTCCAATATTACATCAGAAGAACTATTTTAGAATCTAATTCAATTTATGAAAGTTTCAAATAGTAATGTTGTTTACTTTATACCATAAGCCTAGTTTATAAGCTATAAAAAACGAATTCAAAACCAACACTTTAGCAAAAAACACTGAACATAATTTCACTTAAGTAAACACAGTATATTTTTTGTTTAAACTTTTCTCGTAATCAGTAAACAATCCTTTTCCTTTTAACAATAAGTCTATCAGTATTTTAAGCTTTCAATTTTTAACCAAGCCTTAACAAGCCGAAATGGTTTATTTTTCCAATTTGCAGCACTAATTATTCGATTAAATAGTATTGAAACATTTAGTGTATGGAAAACGAAAATAAAGCAGTTGATATCGCTGCAATCAACGAAAAAATTCAAAAAGAAAGTGCATTTGTAGATTTACTAACCAACGAAATGAAAAAGGTAATCGTTGGACAAAAACACATGATAGACCGCTTGCTTATCGGTTTGCTAGGCCAAGGTCACATTTTGCTAGAAGGTGTTCCGGGGCTTGCCAAAACCTTAGCCATCAATACGCTTTCTAAAGCGGTACAAGGCTCTTTTAGCCGGATTCAATTTACACCAGATTTACTTCCTGCAGATGTAGTTGGAACCATGATTTACAATATAAAGGAAAACGATTTCAGCATAAAAAAAGGACCCATATTCGCAAATTTTGTATTGGCAGACGAAATTAACCGAGCCCCCGCTAAGGTGCAATCTGCTCTTTTGGAAGCCATGCAGGAAAAACAAGTGACTATTGGGGATACTACCTTTATCTTAGACAAGCCTTTTTTAGTTATGGCTACGCAAAATCCAGTTGAACAAGAAGGAACTTATCCATTACCAGAGGCACAAGTAGACCGGTTTATGCTAAAAACAGTAATCGATTATCCTAAAATGGATGAAGAACAAATGGTGGTTCGGGCTAATCTATCAGGTGGTTTTGCTAAGGTAAATCCAGTGGTTACCACTGCACAAATTCTATCTGCTCAGTCTGCGGTTCGGGATGTGTATATGGATGAGAAAATTGAAAAATACATTCTTAACTTAGTATTTGCTACCCGTTACCCTGAACAATACAATCTAAAAGATTTGAAGCCGTTGATTAGTTTTGGTGCTTCACCAAGGGGAAGTATCAACTTAGCTACTGCTGCAAAATGCTATGCCTTTATCAAACGAAGAGGTTATGTAGTACCAGAAGATGTGAGAGCAATTGTATACGACGTGCTGAGACACAGAGTAGGAATTACTTACGAAGCGGAAGCAGAAAACATTACTTCTGTAGACATCATCAACAAAATTGTGAACGAAATTGAAGTACCATAAACACAGTATTTTAAAATCAAACTTAGTTTAGTTTAATACCAGGTTTTTTATGGACACCAAAGAGCTTTTAAAAAAAGTACGCAAAATTGAAATCAAAACTCGCCGCCTTAGCGACCACGTTTTTGGTGGTGAATATCACTCTACTTTCAAAGGGCGCGGTATGACGTTTAGTGAAGTTAGAAAATACCAATTTGGAGATGATGTAAGGTCGATAGACTGGAATGTGACTGCCCGATACAACGAACCTTTTGTGAAGATTTTTGAAGAAGAAAGAGAGCTTACCTTGATGCTGATGGTAGATGTTTCTGGGTCTTCCAAATTTGGAACTAAGAAAACTTTTAAACGAAACATCATCACTGAAATTGCTGCCACCTTAGCTTTTTCTGCAACACAAAATAATGATAAAATAGGATTGATTTTGTTTTCGGATACTGTTGAGCTTTACATTCCACCAAAAAAAGGCAGGTCTCACGTATTGCGGATTATTCGTGAACTATTGGAATTTGAACCTAAAAAAAATCAAACTTCCATTAAAAGTGCCATCGAATTTTTAACGGGTGTAATGAAGAAAAAAGCCATTGTTTTTATGCTGTCAGATTTTATAGATGATGAATACAACCACTCCTTAAAAATTGCAGCAAAACGGCATGACATAACTGGAATTCGCGTTTTTGACCCAGTGGAAGAAGAGCTCCCAAAATTAGGAATGGTTCAATTTCATGATCAAGAAACCAACCAAACCCTTTGGGTAAATACATCTGCAAAGCAAACTAGAAACCGATACAGATTAAACTATAAAATGCAAGTTGATTATTTTGAAAAGGCTTTCAAAAGCTCAGGCTCTGGAAAAATACATACCCGAAGCGACCAAAATTACGTTACTCAATTACTCAATTATTTTAAAGCAAGGTAAAGAATGAAGCTTCATTTCAACATACAAGTCTTTTCTACTTGGCAATTCATTTTGTGCTTAGGAATCGCCATTGCTTTTCAACAGCATACTTATGCGCAAACAGCAAAAGCAAAGGTAAACCGAGATAGTATCCTGATTGGCGAGCAAATAAAATATAGTATTGAAGTAGATACGGAAGCAGATGATGTAGTGACCTTCCCAGAAGGGCAAACTTTTATTCCTTTGGAAACCGTTGAAGCTTTTCCGGTTGATACTATTCAAATTGAACCTAGACTGAAGCTCTTAAAAGAATATGCCTTAACTCAATTTGATTCTGGACACTATACCATTCCACAGCAGTTTATACAATTGAAAAATGGGGAAGCCTTAACCGATTCTATCCAAGTTGTGGTAAGAGATGTGGTAGTAGATACAACCAAACAGAAATTATATCCTATAAAAGATTACTTGGCAGTAGAAAAATCATTTCAGTTTCCGAATTGGATATGGAAGGTCTTACTCGTTTTTGTTGTTTTAATTGCCTTGGCTTATTTAATTTACAGACTTTGGCAACGTAAAAAAGAAAAGCAACAACAAATTCCTCCTTATGAGCAAGCTTTAAAATCCTTAAGTGAGTTGGACAGTTCCAATTATATTGAAGAACGCAACTTAAGGGAATATTACTCCAGACTTACCTTCATTAGCAGAAGGTATCTAGAAGATAAAGTAGAAGTTCGTGCGATGGAATACACTACAAATGAACTTATTGCTGATTTGCAACTTCGGAAAGATGCACAAAAAATCAGGCTACAACAAAAAACAATTGAGGACTTTAAACAGATTTTAGAAAGAGCAGATTTGGCCAAATTTGCCCGCTCCAGACCAGATGTAATCACAGCAAAAGAAGACCGAAAATTCATAGGAGAATTTACAGACGAAGTAAATACGGCTATTCCTGAGCCAACCGAGGAAGAGCTACAAGAAACTGAAGCTTATCTTGAAAAACAAAACCGTAGAAAAAAACTAGTAAAATGGGCAGCAGCTGGATTAATTGTGCTTTTATTAATTTCAGCAGGAGTTAGCTATTTGGTGGTTTCCAAAGGCTATGACTATGTAAAAGACAATGTTTTTGGCAATCCAAGCAAAGAATTGTTGGAAGGCAAATGGTACACCAGTAGCTATGGTTATCCTTCGGTAAGTATTACCACTCCAGAAATACTTGTTCGAGGAGAAATGAAAGTGCCAGAAGAATCAGAAAAAATGTTGGTTGGAAATGAAACCTTCAAATTTGGCGGGATTTTTGGAAACTTCTATATGGTATTGAGTACTTTAGAATTTCAAGAAGAAATGGAATTCGATTTAGAAACCGCGGTAGATGGTATTTATAAAAACCTTGAGGAAAAAGGAGCTTACAACATACTTACCAAGGAAGATGAATATGAAACCTTAGATGGAGTGAAAGGAATACGTGTTTCAGGAAGTTTTGCTATTGAAAATCCAATTACTAAAAACGACATCAAAAAGGAATACCAAATTCTCAATTTCGGAGAAATGGGAGGTTACCAACAAATCACCATGATTTATGATGCAGAAAATAAGTATGCAGATGAAATTGTTCAACGCATATTAAATTCTATTGAACTAAAAAACGAGGCTAACTAATGTGGCAAGATATATTTTTTGAAAATCCAGAATGGTTTTGGCTACTTTTAGTCATACCTCTACTTGGTGCTTGGCATTTTGTAAAACGAAACAAAGAAAATCCTGTTGTGCTTATTTCTAGCGTTCAAGGATTTACTAAAAGTTCGAGTATTTTACCCAAATTGCGTCCAGTATTATACATTTTGCGTTTGTTGAGTGTAGCCTTATTTATCGTTGCTATGGCAAGACCAAGAACGGTAGATGTTACTTCGCAAATAAAAGGTACTGAAGGAATAGACATTGTAATTGCTGCAGATATTTCTACTAGTATGTTAGCACAGGACTTTAAGCCCAACCGATTGGAAGCTTTAAAAGAGGTGGCTATAGAATTTGTAGAACGCAGAAAAACAGACCGAATTGGAATTGTAATTTATGCTGGAGAAAGCTACACCAAAACACCGCTGACCAGCGATAAAGCCCTTGTAAAAACATCTATAGAAGACATTGATTTTACCGATGCAATTGATGGAGGTACCGCCATTGGGATGGGAATTGCTACTTCGGTTAACCGCTTAAAAGAAAGCCTAGCAGAAAGCAAGGTCATCATCTTGCTTACGGATGGGGTGAACAATACAGGGTTTATAGACCCAGAAATTGCCACAGAATTGGCGATGGAATACAAGATTAAAATTTATTCAATAGGAATAGGGACCCAAGGAAAAGCCATGTCTCCTGTTGCAATTTTACCAAATGGGCAATTTCAATACAGACCAGTTGAAGTTGAAATTGATGAAGCACTGTTGACTAAAATTGCAGATCAAACTGGAGGAAAATACTACCGTGCAACCAACCAAGAAAAGCTGGTAGAAATATATGATGAAATTGATGCCTTGGAAAAAACAGAAATTGAAGAAGAGAAATTTTATGATTATCAAGAATTATTTAAACCTTTAGTTATCCTAGGTTTAGGTTTATTGTTATTCGAATTTATTTTAAGAAACACCTTATTTAGAAGCTTTGTATAATGTTAATTTTAGAAGATAAAATATATTTTTGGTTCTTGCTCGGCATACCGTTGCTCATTCTTTTATGGGTGAGTGTAGCTGTATGGAAGAAAAAAATGCAAAGAAAGTTTGCAGATGCTCACTTGTTTCCTTCTTTAGCACCAAGTCTCTCTACCATAAAACCCATACTAAAAGTTTTGGTTTTGTGTATTGCTGTGGCTTGTTTTAGCATTGCTTTGGTCAATCCCAAATTAGGCTCTAAAATGGAAACTGTAAAACGCGAGGGTGTAGATATAGTTTTTGCTTTAGATGTTTCTAAGAGCATGCTTGCTGAAGACATTGCCCCCAACCGAATAGAAAAATCGAAACAAGTAATTACGCAAATCATCAACAATTTAGCTGGAGATAGAATTGGAATAATCGGTTATGCAGGAAGTGCATTTCCACAAATTCCAATTACTACGGACTATGCCTCTGCTAAAACTTTTTTACGCGCCATGAATACCAATATGGTTTCCAGCCAAGGAACGGCAACAGGAGATGCTATAGAACTCGCCAAAGGATATTACAATGATGGCAACGTACTTAGTAGAGTTTTGGTGATAATTGGAGATGGGGAAGACCACGGAAGCGAGTTTCAAGCTGCTGCTCAAGCTGCAGCAGAAGAAGGAATAAAAATTATTTGTATTGGTATTGGCACCCAAAAAGGAGGACCAATTCCCATTCGGGATGGCAAACAGCAAACTTATAAAAAAGATCAAAATGGGGAAACGGTGATTACCAAATCCAGTCCAGAAACTTTACAAAGTATTGCAGAAATTGGAAATGGAATTTACATAGATGGCACCAACACTACAGAAACAGTTGAAAGTTTGGAGCGTTTTTTGCAAAATTTAGAAAAAACAGAATATGAATCTATGCAATACGCCAATTACCAACATCAGTTTCAATGGTTTCTCGGTTTTGGAATACTATTTCTAATTTTAGAAAGCATATTATTGAACAGAAAAACAAAATGGTTAACTAAATTGAATTTATTCAATGAAAACGAATAACACATACCGTATTAAAATTTCGCTAAACACTTTTATTTTAATTGTTTTTACAAGCATTCTATCTAACTTGAATGCACAAGAAAACAAAGCAGAAAAAGAAGCCAGAAAATACATGGCAGAAGCGAGTGAATATATAGAAAATGACAATTTTGTAGATGCAGAAGCAGCACTTCGTAAAGCCATTTCTATCCAACCTGAAAATAAAAAAGCAGCTTACAATTTTGGGAACTTATACATTACCAATGAAAAAAATAGAACCGCTTTTCAACGTTTAGCTGAAGCTGCATCAGAAAATGAAAACAAAGGTATAAAGCACAAAAGTTTCCATAACCAAGGTAATATTTTCATGAATGAGGAGCGGTATCCTGAGGCCATTGAAGCTTATAAAAATGCATTACGCAATAACCCAAATGATGATGAAACACGCTACAACTTAGCACTAGCGAAACAGAAAATGGAAGAAGAAGGCGGCGATGGCGGAGATGATGATGACCAAGAAAAGCAAGACGAGAAAGAGCAAGAAAAGGAAAATGAAGGAGAAGGCGAAAACGAAGACGAAAGTGAAGGTAAGGATGAAGAAAGTGAAGAAAAAGACAATCAAGAGGGAGATAAAAAAGATGAGAAGAAGGAAGGAGAAGGTGATCAAGATCCTGAAGATGGTAAAAAAGAGGAGCAAGAAAAAGAAGAGCCTTCTGAAGGTAAAAGCCCTGAAGAAGAAAAAGAAGGAGATAATAAGCAGCCTCCACCTCAACAAGTACAAGGTAAGCTTTCTCCAGAACAGCTTAAGAACTTGCTAGAAGCAATAGAAAATCAAGAAAAAGACATTCAAGATAAATTGAATGCTAAGGAACAAAAAGGTAAAAAGGTAAAAACCACAAAAGATTGGTAAATGAAATGGATTGCAAACATATTCTTTTTCTTAGTTGTCTTCAACATTCAGGCACAGGTAAGTTTTACCACAGAGGTTAGTCGTGAAAAATTAGGTATAAACGAACGCCTAAAGGTAGACTTCATCATAGATAAGGATGCAGATAATTTTAAAGCACCAGATTTTGTAGGCTTTAAACGCCTTGCTGGCCCCAACCAATCCATAGAGCAACGCTATGAATATGGTAAAGCTACATTCAAAAAAACCTATACCTATTATTTACAACCTGAAAAAAGAGGAAATATAGAAATAGGTCAGGCTGAGGTAGAATATGGAGGTAAAGTATACAAGTCACCTCCCAAAACTGTAGAAGTTACCGCCGCAGTAGACAATCCTAATTCTCCTACAAGCATTGCAAATAGTGAGGTTTCAGATGCAATTCATTTGGTTGCTGAAGTTTCAAAATCCAGACCTTATTTAAATGAAGGCGTTTATATTGTGTACAAATTGTATGTAGACCGAAACGTAAATATTCGGAATTATCGCCCCATCGACGAGCCTTCGTTTAATGATTTTTGGAGTCAGAATATAGACATCGATCGATTGGAATTTAAAGAAGGTGAATATGGTGGAATTCCTTACCGATATGTTGAATTGCGAAAAACTATTTTGTATCCACAAAAGACGGGAGAACTAAAAGTTGAACCTTTAACCATAGGTGTTTCAGTTGAAGTTCCTACCAATAGAAGAGATATATTTGGTAGAAGACAATACCAATTGGTAGAAAAAACATTTTCAGCTAATACCAAAGTATTTGATGTAAAAGCCTTACCTGAAGAAGGAAAACCAGTTGATTTTACAGGAGCTGTTGGTGATTTCAATATACAGTTAATACAAAGTAAAAGTGAGTTGAATGCGAATGAAAGTTTGAGTGCAACCTTGAAAATTTCAGGAAATGGAAATTTAAAATTGTTTAATCCCCCGAAACTAAAAGTTCCTAATTCAATTGAACTTTACGAACCTGAGCGGATAGATAATGTAAACACAAATGCCTATGGAATGAATGGGTACATCAGCGAAAAATATACTTTGGTGCCACAGTTTGAGGGTGATTATAGTTATGGCGGAGTCAGTTTTTCTTATTTTGATCCGCGTACAGAAAAATACAAAACCTTAACCACCAACACAGCTAGTGTTAAAGTAAATAGAGACCCAAGTGCACCTATACAAAATCAACCACAAGCCAATGCTAGTCAAGATTCTTCTTCGCAAATAAAACAACAGGTTCTTACTCCAGATAATCAATTTAAATACATTGAATTAAAGACTAAATTGGAACCAAAAGGGACTCAACTATTTTTTAAATCGAATCTATTTTGGTTGTACTTGTTGCTTCCATATTTATGTATTCTTTTGCTTATGGTAATCAAAAAACGAGTTCAAAAAGGAAGTGGAGCATCATCAAGAAATCAGGCACAGCAAAAAGCCAATAAACTAGCTAAAAAGTTTTTATCTGAAGCCAAGCGAAATATTAAAGACCAAGATAAATTTTATGCCTCATTGGAACTTGCGCTACACAATTTTCTGAAAGCAAAATTAAAGATTACAACATCTGAAATGAGCAAAGAAAAAATTATGGAAACCTTAAAAGATAGAAGCGTTGGAGATGAACAAATTCAACGTTTTATCAAACTTTTAGAAGGTTGTGAATTGGCTAGATATGCACCCTCTTCTTCAGCTGCAAAAGAAGAAGATTATAAAAAAGCAGCACAAACTATAAGTGAAATGGACAAAGCCTTGTAACATGAAAAAAACACTTCTCATTGTATTGCTTGCTGTGGCTCAAAGCCTGATAGCTCAGACCCCAAAAGAACAGTTTACAACAGCCAATGAGGCTTATGCAGATGCCAATTATAAAGAAGCTACCCGTTTGTACAAAGAATTGATTGAGCAGGGTTGGCAATCTTCTGAACTGCATTTTAATTTAGGAAATACCTATTATAAAAAAGGAGAAATAGCGCCTAGTATTTACCATTATGAAATGGCTCTACTCCTATCTCCTGGTAATAAAACCTACTTAAATAATCTAACTTATGCAGAACAAAAAAGAGTAGATGAAATAGAACCCATCCAAAAGTCTAAATTCGATTTAAGGATAGAAAAAATTATCAATTGGTTCAATTTAGAACAATGGGGCAAGATAGCAATCGGTTTTGCTTCCCTTAGTTTACTTTGTTTTGCTGGGTTTTTGTTTTTCAGGAAGTCGATTCTCAAAAGATTCTTATTTAGCCTTTTCATTGTATTTACTTTGGCTTGTGTTTCAACCTATTATCTAGCAGATAAACAAGCCTTTTTAAGCAAAGAGAATCTGTATGGTATTGTTTTTAGTGAAGAAGCTAAAATTTATGCCGAACCTAATTCCACTACCAATCAGCTGTTTTTGTTACACGAAGGAACAAAAGTAAAAGTAGAAGATGAGTTTAGAAGCTATACAAAAATAAGACTCGGAAACAACATTACTGGTTGGATAGAATCTGCTCAAATAAAAAAGCTTCAACTGAATTAAAGTCTACTAAAAATCAAATTAAGAATACGATACGGACATTCAGAAGTGTGCGAAGTTTGAAACTTCGCACAGCAAAAAAATCCAAAAATGTTTTAGTAATTAGGTTGATTGAATGTTACAAATACCAAAGTAACCCTATGGTATGTACAATCTTATGAAATTGTCAATTTTACTATTCTCTTAATTTGTCATTCATTTTTTTTGCTCAATCTAGAATTACCTTTGCATACAAAATAGTAAAACTTTACGATATTAGTTTTATTCAACTTTATTAATCCAAAACCAAAAATTATGAAATCAAAAAGCAAATTAAGCAAATTGAAAAGATTACCTCTATTATTGTTATTGCCAGTATTATTGGCAACTACGTGTGAAGATGACAATTCAACAGGATTTGAAACCACTTATTACATTCAAAATGATGCTAGCGAAGATTTATTTTTTCTTACAGAAGTGAATGATTTTATTCTAATTGAAAGCCAATCAACTTTTCAATTGGGGAGCGATTTAAATTCAGAAACAGAAGCTATTCCTCCAACAGAATCATTTATTTTCAGTGAGATTAAGTTGTATAAAATGCTAGATGATAACTTTATTCTAGTGTATACTCAAGACCCTATAAATAATGATCTATGGTTGCTAAACGAACCTTCTGAAAATCGATTTGATTACAACCTAGTCATTACAGATGAATTGCTAGACTAATCTTACATTATATCTTATTCATAATGAACCAGAGCCGGTTAGTGCTTTTTAAAATTAGCTTTTAATATTTAGCTAGTAGCTATTTGGCTAGCAGCTATTTGGCATTATAGTTTAAGTTGTATATTGAATTATTGATTTCAAAAAAAAGTTAGTCTTCGAAATTTCAAACTTCGCATAACATAAAGCTCTGGTTTTAACAGCAAGCTAAACCATTAACTCAAAGTAGATATCAATGCTCTTGAATATACATCTTTTAAATAACTAGATATCAATTTCAGAAGTGTGCGAAGTTTCAAACTTCGCACAGCATAGTCAGCTGTTTTTTTACACGAAGGAACAAAAGTAAAAGTAGAAGATGAGTTTAGAAGCTATACAAAAATAAGACTCGGAAACAACATTACTGGTTGGATAGAATCTGCTAAAATAAAAAAGCTTCAACTGAATTAAAGTCTACTAAAAATCAAATTAAGAATACAATACGGACATTCAGAAGTATGCAAAGTTTCAAACTTCGCACAGCAAAACAGAATGAGTCTTTATATACAAGTTATCATTCGTGCATTCGTGGCTTCAAGATAAACCACTATCAAAGT
>Ga0307946_1001495_pt1 | contig 10875 bp, 10 predicted proteins | sample OrgLakmetagen230_FD_203153 | JGI IMG/M metagenome (GOLD analysis project Ga0307946, IMG submission 203153) | Saline water microbial communities from Organic Lake, Antarctica - #230 | ecosystem: Environmental > Aquatic > Non-marine Saline and Alkaline > Saline | place: Antarctica: Organic Lake...
CTTCAGGAAGCGGAGATTGTGTAAGACCTGGCATTCAGGCGGTAATCAGTGATGCTCTGAATTCTCGACGGACGAGAGAAAATTCTTGTCCTTCAGAAGCTCGTGGCTTTAGTCACGAGTAGTTCACCGTTGCTTCCAGGTCATCGCAGTTGCGGATCTGTTCACGGTGCAGGTGGAGGCCATGGGCGAGGATGACGAAGGCCTGGTCGAACAGGTGCCAGACTTCCCGGCGGACTGCTGCGTTTGCGCTATCGGGGGAGTCCATCGCAGCGGGGTTCAGGTACTTCGGCTGCGCCGCGGATTCCTCTTCTCGTTCCGGCAACCAGCGTTCCAGCGCGCTCGCCATCCGCGATATCAGTGGCAACATCACGGCGACACCCAGGCAGTTGAACAGGGTGTGGAACATGGCGAGCTTGACCGTATAATCGTCTTCGGCGATCGACATGAGCGCCGACAGAAAGTCGACGGACCAGCGCAGGGGCTCGATCAGTATCAAGGCGATCGCCGCCGTCGCCATATTGAACAAAAGGTGGGCGCCTGCCAGTCGCTTGCCGGCGATATTTGCGCCAAGACCGCCGGTCAGCGCGGTCACCGTTGTGCCGATATTGGCACCGATAGCCAGGGCGAGCGCGTTCTCGTAGGTTATCTGGCCGGTGGCCAGGCCGGCCAGGGTTAAAGCCAGCGTTGCGTGGCTCGACTGCATGATGACCGTCGCCAGAACTCCGAGCCCCGTATAAACGAGCAGTCCTGTGATGCCCGTCATCGCATATTCACGCAGATCGACCGCCGACTGGTAGCTTACGAATCCCTCCTTCATGAAATCGATGCCGAGAAACAGAAACCCCAGACCGGCCAGAATCGCGCCGACGGCTTTCAGTGCGCGGGGTTGCTGGAAATTCAGCACCACGCCAAAGACGAGCATGGGCAACGCGAAGGCCGAAAGGCTCATTTTCATGCCGATGGTGGCGAATAGCCACGCGCCGGTTGTGGTGCCCAGGTTGGCTCCGAAAATGATGCCGATGCCGATGCCGGTGATCAGGGGGAGCAGGCCGGCGCTCAGGAACGATATCGTGATGACCGATACCAGGGAGCTGGATTGCATGATAGCGGTGCTGACGATGCCGAAACCGAGACTCTTCGGAATCGTATCTGTTGTTCGGCGCAGCACATTCTCCAGGAATCCGCCGGTGAATTGGCGGAACCCGTTCTCGAGCGAGAGCATGCCAAACAGGAAGATCGCAACCCCGGCGGCAATCTGTTTGAATTCGGGGCTCGCCCAGAGCGCAAAAGCCAGAAGGCTGAGTATTCCGGCGAGGACGAGTTGGCGGTAGTTCATTGGCTTACCTTTCCCCGCTGTTGGCGCAGGTTTGATTCCGTGCAGTCAGGGCGCAAAACCATTGGTATGGCAAGATGTCTATGACGTATTTTATTTTGTCACATTTCTGTAATCTAAGTAAGCTCACGGCTTACAAAGTCGGGCAGTCAATCTGGAGAGGCCGCATGCAGCTATTGTCGCCGAGTCGCCGCTTCAGCGACGATGCTTACGATAAGCACGGTATATTGAAGAAAGAAATCTACGAGAAGGAATTGGCCCGGTTGGAGGAGGAGCTGGCCAAGCTCCAGCGCACCATTACCGACGAAGGCCTGCGCATCGTGGTCTTATTCGAGGGACGCGACGCCGCTGGCAAAGGCGGAACCATCAAGCGCATTACCGAGAAGACGAATCCTCGCATTGTGCGTACGGTCGCACTTGGCAAACCGTCTGATCGCGAGCGTAGCCAGTGGTATTTTCAGCGATACGTGTCCCACCTGCCGGCGGCCGGAGAGATGGTGCTGTTTGACCGCTCCTGGTACAACCGGGCCGGCGTTGAACGGGTGATGGGGTTCGCGACGGCCGAGGAGGTCGCGCTGTTCATGCACACCTGCCCCGAATTCGAGCACATGCTTGTCGAGGAAGGCATTATCCTGCTGAAGTACTGGTTCTCGGTCAGCGAGGAAGTTCAGGAACAGCGCTTTCAGGCGCGTGCCGCCGACCCTGCCAAGCGCTGGAAGATCTCCCCGATGGATCTCAAGTCGCGCGAGCTTTGGGCCGAGTACTCAAGTGCCAAAGACGAGATGCTGCGCTATACGGACCTGCCGTACGCGCCGTGGCGGATGGTGGATGCCGACGTCAAGCGCCATGCACGGCTGAACTGCATCAGCAACCTGCTGGAGCAATTCGATTATAGTCGCGATCTGCCGCCAGTCCCGGATCTGCCTCCGCGCGAATGGGCGCATGACGATAACCGTACGGCGAAGCCCCACGAGTCTTATATCGATCGTTTGTATTGAGGGCTTGGAGGCTCAGCTGGCAGGCGCGCAAAGAGTTTGCATCTGGCCAAGCAATGAAGAACCAGCCCTTTCTCTCCCGAGAAACCCAGCACAATAGGTAAACACCGCTGGATCATGGCGCTGTCCATGCCCAGCGCTAAGAAGGTCGACTGCACCCTGCTCGTGGACGAAATATTGAAAAGTTTGCCCCAGAGGCCATGAGCTTTCGGCAGCCGTTGGGTTTTGATTTGTCGACGTCTTTGCAGCCTCTAATTTGGTGATGACAAACTCACCTACTTCTTCGTTTAATGCGAAACTAGTTCTCTTAACTTATGAAACAGGAACCCGACAATGGCGGAATTATCACTCAAGGAACAACTGAGCAACGCGGTAAAAGACGCGATGCGGAATAGGGAAAAATTTCGGCTTGGCACCTTGCGGTTGGTTCAGGCAGCGGTCAAACAGATCGAGATTGATGAACGCCGCGAGGTGAATGACGACGACGTTCTAAAGGTGCTGGACAAAATGCTCAAACAGCGCCGCGATTCCGCCAGTCAATACGACGATGCCGGTCGCAAAGAGCTGGGCGACATCGAGCGGGCAGAAATGCTGGTTATTGAGGAATTTATGCCCGCCGCCCTGACTGAGGACGACCTGGATGGCCTGATCCGTGCGGCCATCAGCTCAACCGATGCCCAGGGAATGCAGGACATGGGTCGGGTGATGAACGAGCTGCGCCCGCAGGTACTTGGTCGGGTCGACATGGGCCATCTGGGCAAGAAGGTGCGGGCCGCGCTGGCTTGAGACCTTTTCGTGAATTTGCAGGTTTCAGAAGGAATGCAGGTCCGGGTTTTCTTGCTGGCTTCTCTCAATAGTGCCTGTGCCGTAGACTTTGATGATGTTCGAAGAAATGAATTACACCGCCCTGGCGGGCCAGATTGTCGGCCTTATTGCGCTGGGCTTCTGCATTGTCGGCTTTACCAGCAAGCACGATGACCGGCTGATGGTGCTGTTGATTGCGGCGAATGTGGCCTTTTCGCTGCAGTTCGCTCTGTTCGGCAGTTGGACGGCGGCGGTCCTGAGCTTGCTGGTGATCGGTCGCATTATGCTGGCGCGGCGCTATAAGGGCAGTTGGCAGGTGATGTTGGCGGTATTGGCGGTGAATCTGGTGGCTGCATTACTGACCTGGCGCAGTCCGGTAGATTTTTTCGCCATTGCGGCGGCTATTTTCGGCACCCTGGGCATGTTCATGCTCAGGGGCATTTCCATGCGGCTGATGCTGGCCGCCGCCGCGGTTGCCTGGATGCTGAACAATATTGCCATCGGTTCGGTGGGCGGCACGCTGGCGGAAGCCATGGTGCTGATCGTTAACTTCATCACCATATACCGGCTGGCGAAAATGAAACGGCGTTATCCCGAGGCTTTCGAGAAAGCAAAAGAGTCGGGCACGTAGAAAACCCAGGTGCCTGAGCCACCAAGGCGTTCGCTAATGTCGTAAAATAGCCCGAATTTTCCAAGGTGAGTGTTCAATGAAATTCTTGATCATCGCAGTCATCGTTGCCGTGGCTGCATTCCTGATTTACCGTGCGAAACAGAACATAGATCCCGTGGAAGCGGCCTATCACCTGGTGCCCCGCCTGGCTAACTCCTAAACCGGCTGCCTGGCACTGGGGCGGTAAAAATCAGAAATCGGAACAGATTTATTTAAGGATTCACCACACGATTAACTGACAATCGCCCGTCAGAAACCAACAGTGTCACTTCCGCACAGACGGCCGGTCATTCAGCCACCGCGCGCCCCAAAAACCGCTTCACCGTCAAGCCTTGAAATAGAATGGAAAATACCACCACCACGTAGGCCATCGGCAGAATCAGATCCCGCTCCGGCCCTGCGGGTAGCGCCAATGCCAATGCAACGGAGATACCGCCTTTCAGGCCGCCCCAGGTTAACGCCAGAATGGAGCTTGAGGTATGTTCCTGGAACGGTTTTAACGCCATCACAGGAACACCCACCGCCACCAGCCGCGCCAGAAGCACCAGCGGAATCGCTGCAAGTCCGGCCAACAGCACCGGTAATTCAAACGTGACGATCAGGACTTCAAGGCCAATCAGCAAAAACAGGACGGCGTTCAGCACTTCATCGATCAACTCCCAGAACGTATCCAGTTGCTGCTCGGTTTTTTCCGACATTGCATATCGTCGACCATGGTTGCCGATCATCAGCCCCGCGACCACCACCGCCAACGGGCCGGACATATGCAACCGGCTGGCGAGCGCGTAGCCGCCTGCCACCAGGGCAATGGTAACCAGAATTTCGACCTGGTAATTGTCGAGTCGGCGCAGCAGGTGATACCCCACCCACCCCAGTACAAAGCCCAACACCAATCCACCCACCACTTCCTCCAGAAACAGCAGGCCAATGTCCTGAAACGAAGCCTCTCTGTCTCCCTGTGCAATGCCTAGAATGGCGATAAACATGACCACGGCAACGCCATCATTGAATAGGGACTCACCCGCAATTTTGGTGGACAAGGCTTTCGGTGTGTCCACCGATTTAAGAATGGCCAACACCGCCACAGGGTCGGTGGGCGCCACCACGGCGCCGAAGAGCAGACAGTAGATAAACGGCAGCGGAATAGTGAGCCAGCCCAGCACCAGCCACATGGCACATCCCACTAAAAATGTGGTGACCACGACACCCAGAGTCGCCAGCAGCGCCACCAGCCATTTCTGGTCGGCCAGATCGTCGAGATTTACGTGCAGGGCACCGGCAAACAACAAAAAACTCAATAAGCCGTTCAGCAATGTTTCACCCAGATCAACCTGCGCAATCAGCTGCTCTGCCCAGCGGGTCAGATCCTGGCCGCCCAGGTGGTTGATACCGACCAGAGCCAGCGAAAAGGCCAGCGAAAACGCCATTATGGCAATACTCGTTGGTAAACCGATAAACCGGGCATTGATGTAACTGAACAATGCGGAGAGGCTCAATAGAATGGCGACGATTTCAAACAGTGTCATGTATTCCTTCGCTTAGCATGCGGGATCACACAACGATTGAACCAGATACGTCCGTCGACTTCCACCGGGTGCTTGCGCTTTAACCGGATTGTTGGAGTAGCCACCACTCACAGAAAACCCTGTAAATCCTAACGAGGGCCCGTAGAAGTTGGGATTGCCAGCAGTGGCACCCGTTGCGTCTTCTACGACACCAGTTTTGGCAGTGCCACCGTTGTTATTATCAAAAATAATGACTGTTGCATTCGCTGAAACTGCGCAAACAGTGAGCAAGGCACCTAATGCGATTGCCAAGTTAGTTTTTTTCATTGCACTTTTCCTTTAAGTGACCAAATGAGCAGGCGATTTTCCCCCGCAAAAAGCCGGTTCCGGAACTAAACCAAGGTGTTAAGAAATTCGATGCATGAAGACCGGTAAGACAGGTTTCGGCTACGTGAGCCGTATCACGGTGTAAAAGTTATCGACACGTAGTTTGATTAGTTATTCTATCGCCCCTATGCCGATTTACCGGAGTTTTTGATTCATGCCCGACATCATCGTGATGTTCTTCTTGCTTGGAGTAATCGCGGGAGCCCTTCGCTCTGACCTGACGATCCCGAAAGCCGTTTACGATATTCTCGGCCTTTTGCTGATGCTGACCATAGGCCTTAAGGGCGGCATGGCGCTGCATGGCAATCTTCATTGGGGTCTGATTACGCAAGTGCTGGCGATTATGGCGTTGGGCTTTGCCATTCCTTTGGTGCTGTTCCCGATGCTCCGCTACCTTGTTCGCCTGAATGTGGCGGATGCCGCCAGTTTCTGCGCCCACTATGGGTCTGTTAGTGCGGGTACTTTCGCAGTGGCGTTGGCCTGGGTTGAGTCCCGGGGGTTGGCGGCGTGGTTATCGGTATTCTTTACGGGCCCGACAAGGGTGATGGCGTTACGGCGCCGTTAACGGGTGCGTTCTCCCTGGTGCTTTCGCTGTTCTTGTTGGAGATGGGCCTGGTTGCGGCGGAAACCCTGCGCAAGGTTCAGCTTCGTCATTGGCGTTTGATTGTACAGTCACTTTCTGGAGTTTTTGACGGCTTAGCGTTCGATTCAACGCGATCCAGAATTATGAAACTGTTTTTCTTTTCCGATTTTTCGCGTTCTAGTATGAACACTCTAATTTTTCACCGTATTGTTGGTCCTGAGATCGAAGTTCGACAAACTTTAGTCGACAAAATCGCTTGGTTAACCCTTCTTCAATCAAAGCGATCATTAGCAATCAGGAGATTCAAAATGGGTAAACTCAAAACATATCAGCAACAGATCCAAGAAATTGTCGAGAAAGGCATCAATTCTGCAGAAGCGCAACAGAAAAAGCTCTCTGCCAAGCCTTTCGAGTACGCCGAGAAATTGGAATCTGGCGCTCGCGAATACACTTTTAAATCATTACGCGAGCACTACTACGGTTACAGTGAAAAGCTGTTTGAACAGCTCCGCAGCCTGAATTTACGTATGGGTAGCTTTGCTGCCGATATCTTGTCAAAAATTGAGAAAGAAGCGGCTGAAGGCACCGATGCGGCCGCTGACGCAGTATCTGACGCCGCTGATGATGTAACCAGCGTAGCGCAGTCTACCAAGGATAAGGTTAACACCAGAAAGCCGACTGCTACTAAAACTCCGGCCAAGAAGACAACCACCACTGCTTCTGCCTGATAGAAAAAGATTGTGTGTCCTTGGGAGGCCTTCGTGCCTCCCTTTTTTTATGGTGCGCCAGGCACGGCGTGAACGGCCGTTTCTGAACACTGAGAAATGGCAAAAACCCAAAACGCAGGATGACACCCCGAACCTGAGTGAGCACGAAAACTTCGGTACCAAGTCAGTCAATAAACGTCGGAAGCCTCTCGCGGTGACAGCGAAATCGGCCTACGCTTTGGTTATTCTGGTTTTGGAGTTTATTAGTATGAAACAGCGTCACCTGTTATTGCCCATCGGCCTGATACTCACGCTTACTGCCTGCGGACATACAGCCCAGTTCTCCGTTGCCGAGGGAATCGGCCCTGATCCGGCATTACCCAGCCCGAGCGAATCCCTGATCCCCACCGTCAATATTGCCAAAGCCGCTGGCTGGCCTTCCGGCGAAAAACCCTATGCTGTCGCGGGAACCCGGGTGGTCGCCTTCGCAGACAATCTGGAACATCCCCGCTGGCTCTATGTACTGCCCAATGGTGATGTGCTGGTCGCCGAAACCAATGCCCAGCCGAACCCGGACAGTAATCAGGGTATTCGTGGCTGGATCACGAGAATGATCATGGAAGATGCCGGTGCCACGGTTCCCAGCGCCGACAGGATTACCCTGCTGCGGGACAGTGATGGTGACGGCGTAGCCGACAAACGCTCGACGCTACTGAAAGACCTGTACTCCCCGTTTGGTATGGCTCTGATCGGGAACGACTTCTACGTTGCCAACACGAACGCCGTCATGCGCTTTCCCTACAAGACGGGCCAGACACGCATCACCGCCGAAGGCACCAAAGTCACCGATCTGCCAGCCGGCAAGATCAATCATCACTGGACCAAGAGCATGATTGCCAGCCCGGATGGCAGCAAGCTTTACGTCGGTGTGGGATCGAACAGTAATATCGGCGAAAACGGTCTTGAGAATGAGGAAGGTCGCGCGTCCATTTGGGAAATCGACCCCGAAACCGGTCAGCACCGCGAATTTGCCACTGGCCTACGCAATCCCGTGGGTATGGCCTGGCAGCCGGAAAGCGGCGAGCTCTGGGTTGCTGTCAATGAACGTGACCTGCTCGGCAGTGACCTGGTGCCGGACTACATGACATCGGTGGCGGATGGAGCTTTTTACGGCTGGCCCTTCAGCTATTTTGGCCAGAATGTGGATGAGAGGGTAAAGCCGCAACACCCGGGAAAAGTGGCCCGGGCCATCAAGCCCGATTACGCCCTCGGGCCGCACACCGCTTCACTGGGGCTAACGGCCGCCGAGGGCAACACGCTACCTGAGCAATTCAACAACGGCATGTTTGTGGGCCAGCACGGCTCCTGGAACCGCAAACCCCGCAGCGGTTATAAAGTCATTTTTGTTCCTTTCACCGATGGTGAGCCCGATGGTCAGTCGGTCGATATACTCACCGGGTTCATCAATGCCGACGACAAAGCCCAGGGCCGACCGGTGGGCGTTGTTATCGACAAGCAAGGTGGGCTTTTAGTGGCGGATGATGTGGGCAATATCATCTGGCGGGTCAGTCGCGCCGAGCCGGCGGCACAGTGAATGGCGGCTTTTCCGCCCAAGGTATGTGCGTGTGGAAACCGGGTCAGGTTGACATGTCCCGGGATTGACCGGAGGATCACGAAGTATGAGTAGAGCCACATATACCCCCGTGAATCAGCACAACGGCGCGTCAGATGAGCTAGCGAAGTCACTTGACGCGGCCATCAAACGCCTTGCCGAAATCAATGCGACTGAGGGCGTGTCGCCCGTTTTGGAGGTCATCGAAGCGGCACGGGCCTTGATGTTTACTGACGAAGGCCTCGAAACTCTCTACGAGCGCGTGCCGGCGATTGAGGCGGCCGGGTGCTTTGGTGGCAGTGATTGGGATTATCCTCAGACGTTGGTGCCCTCACTGGCCGTGCGCACGATTCGCCATGGCGAACCGGTGGTAACCCTGGTTGAAATCCTTAGCCAGATTCGCCTTTTAGCGGTGGCTAAAGGCCATTACAGTCATCCTTCTATCTCGGCAGAACACGCCCATCACTTTCTCGCCCAGGTACTGGCGATGAATCTGGATCTGGTGGTCAGTGATCTTCAGGAGAGCGACCGGCTGCGGCCGGATGGGCTCGGCTTCGCCGTTCAGGGTCTGTATCACTTTCTGCTCCGGCATTTGGGCTACGAGAATCTTCTGGAGCATTTAGTTGCCGAAGTCTGGCGGATTCTGGCGCAACGGCCGGTTCAGGTGGATGGTGTTAAACAGATGGTGACGCAGATCGCCGTCTGCCTGCAAAAACCGGATGCGCTCGGTGGCGACGTCGGCGAAGACGCGCTGCAACTGATCCATGCTGTGTTCAGCCCTACCGAGGGCTGCCGCGAAGACCCCGGCTTCGATGTGTACGCGGAACGGCTGGCACAAATGGACGATGCCACCTTGCTGCGAGAGGCCATCGCCTTTGCCAAGGCCATGCACAGTACCGGCCTGGTTTCACCGTATATGCCGGGGTTTATACGTTACCTGCGTAGCCGTTGGAACGACCTGATTCCCACGGCTTTGGGCCTGAGCCACACGGGCGCCGACGCCTTTCACTGCTACCCGGCGTTGATTCACACCCTGATTGACGAGGCCTTGTTTCCCGAGACCAGCCAGTGTGCCTACGGCCTGGCCATGATGCTCGAGCGGGGCATTCTCTACGCGCCTCCGGTGGCGCCGTCTCTGTGGCGACAAATACGACTGTCGCTGTGCGAGGCCGCAGCCGAGAAGATTGTGGCCGTCTTCGGGCGCAGCCGTTCGCCGGAATGCTTTCTGCTTGCGGATGTGCTCAATGTGCTCGGGCGCCCATTGGGGATAGGGCAGGGCAACTACCCTACCTGTCAGTCGACGCGCGCCCTGTCTATGTGGGCTTACAACATGCCGGCGGAACTGCTTCGGATTCTTGCCTGGGCGGCACGTGACGACGAAGTGGTGATGCGCTTTGAGGGCAACAGTATTTCTTCGCGGGATCTGGGCGCCGGGCTGGCCAGCGAGCCTCCAGTGGATGTAGATGCCGTTTCACTGCTGACTGTGCCGCACCTCGACCGCATCTACTTCGAAATGGGCCGGCGCAGCGCCGGGCGCGGAGAAGATCCGCACAAATGGGTTAACTCCGCATTCCACGGTGATCATGTGGGCCACGGATTTCGCATAGCCGTCGACATCTTCACCGGTAGCCTGAAAGACTTTGAGGGGTTTATCCGCGACTTTTATGCCGCCTATCACCCTTTTTACAACGGCAACATTCCGGTCATCAATCCTCAGCCGGCCGGTATTGCCGTGACCGACAGTGCCACGCGCTTTCTCGGCTGGCACGCCATCACTATTCAGCGGCTTGCGCTGGACCCCGATGAGGTTATGCGCGTTTATTTCTTTAATCCCAATAACGACAGCGGGCAAAACTGGGGTCAGGGAATTGTCACCTCGACCCAGGGCCACGGCGAGCTCTACGGCGAAGCCTCGTTGCCGGTGGCCGAGTTCGCCTCGCGGTTGTACGTGTTTCACTACGACCCGCTCGAAAAGGGTGAGCCGGGTGATATTCCAACCGATGACGTAAAACAGGCCATGCATCTGGCCCAAAACAGTTGGGCCTTGGGGCGTTAGGGGCTGTAAATTAAGCTTTACTTCACGTAAGTCGCGGCTAAACTGAGATATAAGGGAAACAGACCTCATCAAGCAGGCGTTTTTCCGCACGTGTAATTTTTCGCTAAAGTAGCAAGCGATGTTGAACCGTCGGTAAATCCGCCGAGTGCAGATCTCGCGAACTTCTACCGACCATAATGACAATTATTGAGGTGTGTTTATGAAACGCCATGCTTTCTCCGCC
>Ga0307946_1001509_pt1 | contig 10817 bp, 10 predicted proteins | sample OrgLakmetagen230_FD_203153 | JGI IMG/M metagenome (GOLD analysis project Ga0307946, IMG submission 203153) | Saline water microbial communities from Organic Lake, Antarctica - #230 | ecosystem: Environmental > Aquatic > Non-marine Saline and Alkaline > Saline | place: Antarctica: Organic Lake...
CACACTCTAAAAAACACACACACACACCCACACTCACACACACACACACACACACACACACACACACACACACACACACACACACACACACACATACACACACAAACACGGACACACACACACGCACACACACACACTCACACACACATGCACACACTTGCATACGCATGCATACACGCACTCACTCGCTCACCCATTAGGAACGTATCCCTATTAGTAAGCTTGTATGCGTTACAATGATGCAGGATCCTGCAGCGGCAAAAAATCTAGCAACAGGCAAGGGTGTGTGGATAAGCTCTCAATTGTGGCGGGCTGTTTCACGTCAGCTACAGAGCCAGGTGTGTGGTCATGTTGTGCGTGTATGCATTTGTGTGAACCTATGCGTCTTTCTGCAACAGCCAATTTCAATACATGATTTGATTTAGGAACAGGTTCCAACTACTCCACGATGGCACACTGGTCACTGATTCCGCAATCCGTGACATCATGCTTCCTCATTCCGTCACGTCAAGATCATTGTTATGCCATCAGGTTACCAATTCCTCACTTCTTGCCACATTGTGATCCCCGTCATGCCTACAGATTGTTGAGATCCAGGACTGGGAAAACCTACTGCTGGCCTCGCAAGAGGTGTGATGTGTGGAACCCTTTTACTCCAAAGTTCAGTCGTCGTTTGTGTTACGCTGCCTAAGCGCACGAGCATGAGGAACGTGTTTTGTTAAAGAATCACAACAGTGTGCGTGTAGCCTGTGCTTTGGGGTTCTATACAACTGCATTTTACTCTATACTGTCTTCTGTTAGGCACAAAGAAAAATTGCTGAGCAGGATTTTGCTGTCGGGTTTGTTTTGTGCCATTTTAAAAGCTGGTACAAACTTTTACTCTGCTGGATTGTGTTGGCAATAACCCTAATTGAAAGTTTAGTTACCTTCTATGAACAACAAGGTAAGCTTGTTTGATATTTTTATGCGTACCTGTGCAACATTCTGCCATTTACCTGAAGGCGTATTCCTCTTGATTATCATAAGTACGTACTTTATCGTTCTCATTCCGCACCCCGAATTTCAGGGATGTTTCATTGAACTCTCACCTTCCTGCACCACAAAAACAAATATTGTTGCCCTCCCTGCATTGACCACGCAGGGCTAAAAGCAACACTGCTCATGACATGCAGCCACCTAAAAAAGTGAACTACGCCGACCCCGCACAATCTCGCAGGGTAGAAATAAATATATGTATATATATGCATATGATAATATATACATATGATACATTACGCAGTCACCCTGCAGGGAATAAGACGCCGCATTAATTGAATCATGCGTGGTGTCAAAGAGAAGGTTGTTCAAAATGGAGAGATCACATATGCTGAGTGCACACACGTTTTCCTGTATTTTGTTGCAGGTACCTTAAAAGTTCCTGTTCTGAATCACACCGGAACTGACCGCTGAATATTTCATCATCTTGGCAATAAATCCCTGCCTAGTGCATCTCACGATGCATACAAAATATACTTTAAAGGTTTGTTCTACTCCACACTGTAATTGACCGCGCTAAAGCATGAGCATCTTCTTATCGTTGTGCTGACGTGTTGTCATGCTGACCCTCTGTTGCTGCCTGACACCCAAGTGGAGACATCATCAGTTGGTGTTACATATCATTCAGAATAGAGTGTCAGCTTCTGGTTGTTGTGCTGGTGTGTTGTCATGCTGACCCTTTGTTGCTGCCTGACATCAAAATAGAGAGTAATATCTGACACCTCACACTTCTATTATTGAGAGAATTGGCAATAAATGAGAGCGACCGACCAACCAACAAGTATATCCAGACAATAATAATAGGCAACATAATTAAGCTTGATCCCAGGCACCCATCGTCGATTATCTACACTCAGGAGGCGAGGGCCAAGCACCCTTTTTTGTTCGGCCAGAACCATGCATACATACGAACTAACATGTGTATACATATATGGTTCCTGCAAGAAATTGACGCATATACATCATGTACGAGGTACATGTACGGTTCCCTACACTTTTTTGAAATGCAGGCTCCCAGGTTTCAATCACGACCATTTACAAGAATCATTAATTACACTAGGGAACATTGGCTGCACGGCATTGATGTTACACAAGAGACCAAACCCACAGCCACTCAGTTTCAGCGCACTTTGGTGTTACACAAGAGACCGTCATTGGTGTAACACCAGAGACCAACATTGGTGTTACACAAGAGATCAACATTGGTGTTACACAATAGACCAACATTGGTGGTACACAAGAGACCAACATTGGTGGTACACAAGAGACCAACATTGGTGGTACACAAGAGACCAACATTGGTGGTACACAATAGACCAACATTGGTGTTACACCAGAGATCGACATTGGTGTTACACAAGAGACCAACATTGGTGTTACACAAGAGACCAAACCCACAGCCACTCGGTTTCAGGGCACTTTGTACCTTTGTATTGATTAAGTACACGCCCCCACTCCCTTGTTCCGAATGTCCACTGTGCACACAAACACCAAGAAACCAACAGCCACTCGGTATTAGCGCACTTTGTATTGTAACAGCACTCCCTTGTTCTAAGTGTCCACTGTGCACACAAACACCATGAGACCATGAGATGCATGCCAGCCAACGCAGGAGGCATAGAATCACATGCCTCCCTGTTTATGGTCCACACTATGTCTTAACCCTGAACGCACTCTTGCATTTGTTACGCGAACGCTGTGACGTGTATGGGTCAATGCAGGAGGCAGGAGCCACACGCCACCATGTATTCTTGCAAGCATTTTTTTTACACGCACGTTCTTACATGTATGGGTCCATGCAGGAGGCAGGAACCACACGCCACCATGAATTCTTGCAAAAATGTATTTTTGACACGTACGCTCTGACATGTATGGGTCCATGCAGGAGGCAGGAACCACACGCCACCATGTATTCTTGCAAGCATTTTTTTACACACACGTTCTTACATGTATGGGTCCATGCAGGAAGCAGGAGCCACACGCCACCATGTATTCTTGCAAGCATTTTTTTTACACGCACGTTCTTACGTGTATGGGTCAATGCAGGAGGCAGGAACCACACGCCACCATGAATTCTTGCAAAAGTGTGATTTTGACACGTACGCTCTGACATGTATGGGTCCATGCAGGAAGCAGGAGCCACACGCCACCATGTATTCTTGCAAAAGTGTATTTTTGACACGTACGTTCTGACATGTATGGGTCCATGCAGGAGGCAGGAACCACACGCCACCATGTACTCAGCTTGGAACAAGCCGTGGCTGCACAGCAGCAGTCAGCCCAAAAAGAGGTATGTCAGGGTCTGAGCTGCGTGTCGTGCCTGTATTAAATATAGACGCTGTGCTTGCTTAACTGTGTTTTTGTGCTCTGCATTAAATGAGTGTGTGACGTGCTCACAATCTATTTGACAGCCTGCTTTTAATGAACGCACATCTAATGAGCGATTAATGACAGCCTGCATTCAATGAGGGTGCAATTAATGAGCAAATGATGTGCTCACAATGCATTTGACAGCCTGCTGCCCAAAATGGGGTGCTGTAGGGTTTAAGCTGCACCATGTGAGCATTTTTAGGGGTGTGCAAGATCGTAACCATTAAGCAGACAGTGAACCATGCAGTTATTCAACTTGGCAGGAAGCTGGTTAAGGGTGAGAAGAAACGGGGTCAAAAACTGCGTGCCGTACTTTGGGTTGACCAGAACCATACATTTATATAGATAAATTAATGAATGAATGTGGGGAGTGGTTTTTCACTGCCGGCGTAGGTTTTATCTTTTTTTCCTATAATGCACGACACAGCTGCGATTTCTTGCCTAAAATTGTATGCATCAGAGATGAAGCCAAGCCTTCAAGTGCATTGGAGATGTGTGCGGTGCTTTGTGAGTATCTAAGTGGCAGCAGTAAGCCAATGGAGATGTGTCAGAAACTGAGCTGCACCTCGCATTTTTGGTGTGCCCGGTGGGCACTGCCCACGTTACAAATGAAAAACTACCATAACTCAATTATTGAATGACACACCTCTCGTTGAGGGCCTTCCGTTGCTGCTGAGCTAAGCCTTCGACCATGTGGGTGTTAATAAGTTTAAAGCCTGTAGGTAGCAGAGACAGGGGCAGCTTGTTCAGGGCATGTTCAGGTCGTAAACAGAGCATGTTCTGGTCATGAACAACTCATGTTCTGGTCGTAAACAGGTCATGATCTGGTCATGAACAGGTCATGTTCTGGTCGTAAACAGGTCATGATCTGGTCGTGATCAGGTCATGTTCTAGTCGTGAACAGGGCATAATCAGGGCAGATTCGGGTCAGGTTCTTATTGAGAACAGGTCATGTTTCAGTCATGCTCAGTCATGTTAAAGCCACGGCATATGCCTCATGATACGAGGCTTCTAGTCAGCTGAGCATTCTAGATGTTGATGTTCTAGATGAACATGTTCTTGTCATGAGCATGTTCTAATCATGTTGACGCATGTTTAGGTCATGAACAGGCATGTCCACACCATGGCATGTTCATGTCCTTGTTTTGGTCGTGGGTAGGCATGTTGCGGGCATGTTCAGGTCATGTTCTAGTCGTAAACAGGTCATGTTCAGGTCGTGTTCAGATCATGTTTTGATCGTGAACAGGTCATGTTTTAGTCATGTTAAGTCATGTTAAAGCCACGGCATATGTCTCATGATACGAGGCTTCCTTGAGCTGTTTATGTTTGTGTATACAAAAGTGGTTTCTTTATTGTCGTGGTGCTCTTGGTGGGGCTCTGGCTGGATTGAGCACGAGTTGAGCGTCTTTATTGTATTGCACACTGATGGGTGCTTTCTGGTGGGATCCCTGGCTGGATTGAGCACTAGTTAAGCGTCTTTATTTTATTGCACACTGATGGTTGCTCTCTGGTGGGGGCCCTGGCTGGATTGGAGCACTAACTGTCAGTCTTTCCTTGAAGCACGCTGATCTTTATCTGCACAGACTTCTACTGAGACTTACGACTTGGGTATGTTTGCACACTGCTGGGTGCTTCTTTGTGGGGGCCCTGGCTGGTTTGAGCACTAGCTGTCAGCCTTTACTTTATGCACGCTATTATTTGTCCGCACAGACTGTCAACCTCTACTTAATGCACGCTAATATTTGTCTGCACATACTGTCTTTCTTTGATGCACGCTGGTCTTTGTCAGCACAGACTTCAACTCTAACTTGTAATTCCTTGATGCACGCTGATCTATGTCAGCACAGACTTCTACTTTAATTTATAACGTGCGTGTGTGTTGCTGCAGATCACAAGCCTGCAGATGCACACTGATCTTCTCAGCAAAGACGGCTACTTAAACTTATAACGTGGGTGCTTGTTGCTGCAGATCACTGGCCTGCAGGGCCTGCTGGCACAGCAGCAGGCAGAATCGCAGGAGCAGCAAAAGGCTTGGGCGAAGCAGCAAGAAGAGCTCACTCAGCAGGTACGCTCCATGCAGGTGGTGTGTGTGTGCGCATTGTGTGTGCGTGTGTGTGCGCATTTGTGTTTGTGTGTGTTAATTTTATGCAGACGTTTATGCCATTACTCTAGTAGGTATTTGTACTAATTGCTTCCTATGTTGGCATGTTGGCTTGAAGCTTCAAGCAAGGGAGCGCAGAACCTTTACTGTTATAGTTTCTTAGCATTTTTCACAGCACCACACATCTTTAGGCCTGAAGCTTGTCGAAAGTCGCATTATCATGTGACTTTGAAGCTTTCTTGCTTTGTGTGCACAGACGGAAAGGGCGCTGAAGATCCTGGACAGCCGTGAGCACGTCGCTGTCGAAAATGAGCACCTGCTGGATGCGCTGCGAGAAGCCCAGGTGAGGGTGTGAGCAGCGCATTGGTGGGATGGGACAGAGGGGGTGCTCGAAATGCTGTAAGCATGTAATAATGTGGCTGTTAAAAATGAGCACCTGCGCTGGGTGCGTTATAAGAAGCCCAGGTGAGGGTGTGTGCAGCGCAGTGGTGAAATGGGTCAGAGGGGGTCCTCAAAATGCTGTAAGCATGTAATAATGTGGCTGTTAAAAATGAGCACCTGCGCTGGGTGCGTTATAAGAAGCCCAGGTGAGGGTGTGTGCAGCGCAGTGGTGAAATGGGACAGGGGGGGTGCTCGAAATGCCGTAAGCATGTGATCACATGGTTGTTGAAAGTGTACCAGCAAAAGTTTACCTGCGCTTGATATGTTATTAAGAAGCTCAAGTGAGGGCCGTGAAGTACAGTGGCGGGGTAGGCTGGGGTCACATGACTATGATGTTTGGCAAGGAGCCTCCAAATATATGGCGCATTGAAATAACCCGGCTAATCTCCCAAGGTGTGTTGGACCAGAGCTGAATGCAGGGATGTTAATTAACGTATGTATGTGTTTACCTGTGTCATCCAGCAACTCACTGTGTGTGTGCGGTGTGCGCATGTGCGTGTGCGTGTGCGTGTTGGATATGTGAGCGTGTGTGCATGTGTGCATATGTGTGATAGTAGAAGTTTGTGAAATGTTGAAGTTTGTGAAATGTTGAGTATTCAGCGACTAATAACTCGATAATGCTCAAATTTTTCGTCACCTTCCAAAGAGTGTTAAGCTAGAACTGGTGGGCAAAGCATAGTTGTTCCAGGCAATTTGTTACAACATGATTCATAGGGTTGGCCAGAGCCGTAAAAATACACCGTATATGACCGTATGTATGGTGATTTCCCTGCCAAAAATACCGTATATACACCGTATATACCTGTATGTACCTATATATATACGTCACATGAACTCAGGCGAGGAGGTTACAAAATAATCCAAAGGGAGGGAGGGTGCGTAGTTATAATATGAATTGGAGCCCATCCGATTCCGACGTCTGATTGGACAGGTGCCACCATTTTGCCTAGCAGCTGCATACTTTAGCAGAGCAACGCCACATCCAATCAGTTCAGTTAGTAATAAGGCCACAATGCACAGATCACCCCATAGCGAATTACTTGAACATACTCCATCTGTGAGTGTCCTGCACACGTGACATATAAAATGCTGCAGGTGGTAGCAGCTCAGGCGGAAGTGCGATGAAATTTTATTAGGGGGTGACCTTGAAGACCTTGAACCACTCTCCACCACTATGTCTCAACACGAGGCAAATCACAATGCAGGTGGTAGCAGCTCAGGCGGAAGTGCTTTGGGTACAGTGGAATTTCAATAGGGGATGACCTTGAACCACCCTTCACCACTATGTTTAAGCACGTGGCGAAATACAATGCAGGTGGCAGCAGCACAGGCGGATGTGCGAGTGCAGGAAGCACAGCTGCGAGCAGCAGCAGTACAACAGCAGAGTGATTACTTTGTGGTGGGTGTCGGTGGGTTGCTTGGTTTGCAGCGGGTTGGCAAGAATTTGCAGCAGCAGTTTGTGCAGGTGCAGACGTGCAGAAAGCAGAAGCAGGTGACTGCGTTGTAGTGGTAGATGTGGTGGGGCTGTAAGTTACACAAGACAGCAGTGGTCTTTCACACAGCGTATATGTATGGTTCTGGCAAGCCCTATGTGAGATGTGTGGATGTCATTGGGGATGGACATGCTGCAGCAAAGGGGCTACTTTGGTGGTGCTAAGATGGGAGATTTGGTGTGGGGGCAATTGGAAATTTGCATGCTGCAGCAATGTGCCCCTCCTGGTAGTGCGCAGATGTGAGATGCGGTGGTGGGGGGGGTGAATAGGGATAGACACACGGTGCTGTAGGGGCTCTTGTGGTGGTATTAAGATGTCAGTACAGACAGTGTAATGTGGGTGTGGATGGATTTTGGTACACACAGCACTCACGTTTTTTGGAGGCAACAAGCTTGCAGGCCTTGGCAACCTGTTTACTATTACACACGCTGACTAGGTACAGGCATAGGTAAAGTTATAGATTTAGATGTAGGATATAAATATTATATATTATCCTGCACTTAAATAGCTGTACTCAAAATTTGGATCTATTGGTACAAAATTCTAAATTTGTTTTTGTATAAACGCTTATCGGCACAAACATCTCTGACTCGTACATACTCTGACAAGTACATACATTTCTGTTTTAAAGTTGCATCTGTCCTGGCACACATCAATAGTGACTTGACTAGTGTTGGCCAGAACCGTATATATACGTATATATACGCCGTATATTCGGTGAATTCCAAGCCAAAAATACCGTATGTACACCGTATATATATGGTTCTGGCCAACCCTAGACTTGACGCACTTTCAGGTCACAACAACGGGGTTATACGACTGCACAATTGCACAAAAGCTGCGCTTAAAAATGTTTGCAGGACAAGGCTTCAGACGGGCGATCTGACAGGGCTGTGCTCGCACACCAGGTATGCCTTTTAAGGCTCCAAAGTTTAGAAAAGTGTCTGAGTGTCCGTGTATGTATGTGCAGCAAGATATGCCTTGTGTCACTACACGCGTCAGTAAACTGCAGAAGAGAATCAAGGCAGCGTGGCCACCCTAGATTAAGATAGTTACGCAGGCAGTGAAATCCATCCCCCATATTAATCAAGGGAATTGAGCCACTTTTGGTACCAGGTACCATAAAAGTCCTCCACCAAAGAAAGGAGAAAGCAATAAATCAATGGATATCAAGGTCGCTGGCGTGGCCTAAAGGCATGAGCAATGAGTAGGGAGGTCCGCCTGAAACGTTTGTCACAGGGAATATTGAAGGGGCTGGTTGCCTCACGAAGAGATGAGGGATAAAAACAGGGTGAGTTACAAGTATGCTGCTTGAACACTGGACGATAAACAAGTTGATCATAGATAGAGCAGTGCAATCGATAACCTGCTGAGTGGCCGCTGGCGCTGCCGTCTTTAAAAAAAACGTTTCTTGGAAAGGGCGGGCTCTTAGACTGCTGTGTGGACGAGCTGCTGGGTGGTGGGTGGCATTGCTGCCTATTAAAAAGGAGGTTCAAGCACGAAATGGGTGGTCATATCATCGATTACAGACAAGGTCTGAGGAACTTACGTGTGCACAGAAAGCATGGCACCTAACTGTACTTAGCAGTGGGCTGCTATGCTTTTTTTCCACATGCAACACACAGCATGCAGCATGCAACATGCAGCTGACGTGCTTTGTTGAATGCATTCATTCCGGTCACACACAAACTGTACTTCAGGCAAATGATCTGCATTTAAAAATTAATTCTGGCAAATGATTTGGACGTGTACATGATCTGCATGTAAAAATAATGCAGGCAATCTATCTGGAAATGTACATGATCTGCACTGAAAGACAAAAATGTGCGTAATGCAGGTCCATGATCTGTTGGTGTACCTCTCAGCAGATTGCGTGCAAAGTTTGAGCAGTGCAGGCATTACGTAACCCCTTGCTTTTTACTCAATCGTGCTAGCTTGGGTATGCTGACCCTTTGCTTTTTACTCAATCGTGCTAGCTTGGGTATGCTGACCCTTTGCTTTTTACTCAGTCGTGCTAACATGGGTATGCTGGCCATTTGCTTTCTACTCAGTCGTGCTAACTTGGGTATGCTGACCCCTTGCTTTTTACTCAGTCGTGCTAGCTTGGGCATGCTGACCCTTTGTTTTTACTCAGTCGTGCTAGCTTGGGTATGCTGACCCTTTGCTTTTTACTCAGTCGTGCTAGCTTGGGTGTGCTAATTGCAGGTCCGTGATTTGGACTTCGCCTTAAGCCACTCACGTGCGCAAGTGGATGTGTGTGTGTGTGTGTGGAGCAGTACGAGCAGCAGCAGATCAGGCCTTTTACGTAATTGTGCTAGCTTTTTTGTGCCTATTGCAGGTCCGTGATTTGGGCTTGGCCCTCAGCCACTCACGTGCGCAAGTGGAGCAGTACAGGCAGCAGCAAGCTGTACAGCAACGCCCGGGCGTGGAGCTTCTGGACGACTTGAAACGACTGAAGGTGCGATTGGTTTGTTAGATCTGGTCATGTGCTTTGTTTAGGTAGGTTCACTGTTGACGCCTCTTTATGTGTGGGCAAATATATTGTAAGAGGCATTGTTTAGGGGAACGAATCCCTTAGTTTGTAAGTAAAGGATTAAGGGATTAGGCAAAACCTTATCCTTAAACTCCTCTTGTAGGGACTGATTGGACTATTATAACATCAGTTGGGTAGAATAATGTATGCTTGGCATACAAACAATGTTTTGAAGGGGATCTCAAAGTACACAGTCATATACAATGTATGTATACAGTTGTGGCAAACCCTCTGAGGGTGCCCATGTCTGCCCTCATGGACATGTCAGGCCTGTTGCTCATGTTCATGCCAGGCTCATGGACATGCTCATGGTCATGTCAGGCCTGTTGCTCATGGTCATGTCAGGCTCAAGGACATGCTCATGGTCATGTCAGGCCTGTTGCTCATGGTCATGTCAGGCTCATGGTCATGCTTATGGTCATGCCAGGCCTGTTGCTCATGGTCACGCTCATGGTCATGTCACGCTCATGGTCATGCTCATGGTCATGCCAGGCTCATGGACATGCTCAGGGTCATACCAGGCTCATGGTCAGGCTCATGGTCAGGCTCATGGTCATGTCAGGCCTGTTGCTCTTGGTCATGTCAGGCCCGTTGCTCATGGTCATGGTCATGTCAAGCGTGTTGCTCTTGGTCATGTCAGGCCTGTTGCTCATGGCTGTGTCAGGCTCATGGTCATGCGCATGGTCATGTCAGGCCTGTTGCTCATGGTCATGGTCATGTCAGGCTCAAGGACATGCTCATGGTCATGTCAGGCTCATGGACATGCTCATGGTCATGCCAGGCTCATGGACATGCTCATGGTCATGCCAGGCTCAAGGACATGCTCATGGTCATGTCAGGCTCA
>Ga0307946_1001517_pt1 | contig 10778 bp, 13 predicted proteins | sample OrgLakmetagen230_FD_203153 | JGI IMG/M metagenome (GOLD analysis project Ga0307946, IMG submission 203153) | Saline water microbial communities from Organic Lake, Antarctica - #230 | ecosystem: Environmental > Aquatic > Non-marine Saline and Alkaline > Saline | place: Antarctica: Organic Lake...
GAAAACAAGCAAATCCACACATACACACACAGATTCACACCGACATACGCACAAAACACACAAATGAATGCATATACCCCTCCAAATTACAAACACACATGCAAAAGCGTGCTAGGACCTACCAAATGGCCGGCAATGCTTTCAAACGCGATCGTCAGAGGGTCATCTTTGCTGTGAGACAGGAGAGCGGGCGCTCTGCTTTCGTGGGGGGCAGTGCTGAATGGATTGGTGCTGGAGGGCAGGCTGCTGAAGATTGAGTTTGTACCGGTCGCCGCTTTTATGATGGAACCACCTGATTGGTCAGAAAGCAAGAGAAAAGTCGTTGAATGAGGCAACCCAATTTGAACCATTTTAAGGTATGCAGGCACAATGTACTTAGGTCTGAGCTGTGCATCAGGTGCAAACTCAATTCAAGTTGGCAACATTGAGGCAGGTGAAAACGAAGCAGAGCTGACGTCCAAAAACGCTCCACATACAAGTCCAGGAAAAGGAGCTGCCTGGGCACCTTTTTGACGATTGAAATAATCAGAAGCAAAACCACGCGCCACAAGACTAGGACAGAGCACCAGATTAGGACACACCACCAGACTAGGACACACCACCAGTACACACCAGGGGGCGCAGGCGGGCTGGGTTGGTTGAATCTCAAAAGGCGAGATGTAGAGTCCTCCTTCTCTATCCCAAAAGGAGGAGGCTTTGAGGCTTGTTGCTGCAACAGGAGCTGCTGCTGCTGCTGCTGCTGCTGCTGTGTGTGCCACTCCTGGACCTGCTGTTGCTGGTGCTGGTGCTGGGGTTGCTGAGGGTATGTCTGCTCTGGCGTGTGGTCAGGTGCCGGCATCCATTGCGATCCAGGGGCGGGAGAGGAATGGTTGAGGGGGCTGGACAGGCCTCGCTGCAGGGCTGACAGCTGGGACTCATTTAAAGCACCAGAGCGTTGCAGTGCCTGTGTGCGTACGTGTGTGTGTGCAAAAGTGTGTGAGTGTGAGTGTGAGTATGTGTACGCATGTGCAAGTGTGTATGTGTGTATGTGTGTGTGTGTTTGTAGTGATGCAGCACTTGCGCATGAGCATCTATGCATCAGTCTTCACGTAAAGCGTGCGTGCCTTCTGGGTGCGCTTTAATAATTAAAGATATCTGATGGGGCAAGCAAGAAACAGGCTGTTTACTCAGACCCCATACGGTCACGCACATGAAAGAGGAAGTCATTGGAAGACTACAGCTGTATGAAACAGGTGGCACGGCCTTTTTTGTGGAGAGTGCACACTTTACAACACAGTACGCAAACCAATTGCATGCTGTCTCTAGCACAGTCTTTTTTGTGGAGAGTGCACACTTTACAACACAATACGCAAACCAATGTACGTGCTGTCTCTGACAAGCTGCTCAGCGGTGTCCCAGTAATGGGAGATGGATAGAGCATGTGTCTAACAAGACAGCAGTGCTGCACTACTATATCAAAAGCGCCTCCACATAGCCCCTGACCTGTGGCTGAGCAATATCTAAAGACAGCAAGATGCATTGGGCACATGTTAACTTTAGGTGACAATGTAACAATGCTGCGTTACTATACAACCGAGAGCTCCATGCTCCACACAACCCCTGACCTGCAGCTGAGCGGTGTCCAAAGACAGCTGGCCCGCCCTCTGCTGTAGGGCATGCAAGTTTTGCTGCTGAGCTGCCTCAATTGCTCGATAGCCGGAGGCAAAAGACGCTGCCGCTGCTGCTGCAGGATTGTCTCCCTGGTAGCACTGTGAAAAGTTGAGGAGATGTTGAATGAGAAGCATTGCAAATGGGAGCGATTAAACGGCTGGAGGGGGTTGAGAACGGTGAAACAGAAAAGAGAAGTCCGAATGAACAACATGCTTTTCATTAGACCACCTGCCCACCCATGCCGTAAAAGGGAAGGGCTGCGCTCAATGCAAATATGAGGGAATGCTTTAAGCCATTGCTCCCATTGCGCAGATCCCCAACAATGTTAGAGGTAAAAGGAGGGAAAACGTGCTGAGGGAAACAGGAGAGGATCGAGGGATAAAAGGTAAAAGTAGTGATGTTGAGGAACGTTTGCTCGTTTCTGTGAAGAGTAGTAGACAAGACAGAATGAAATATGGCTGAAGGGGCGAAAAAAGTAAAATATTGTAAGCAGGCTGTTTCTAAGCCAAAATTACACAAGCACTATGTGCTGAATTAGACGTGAGTCCAACACTTATATCCACACAATTGCCACGCTATTATATGGACATAATGTTCAGCTGATGGTAATGGAGGCTTACAAACATGTAAAAAATTTAAAAATTCATGCATAGAAGCTGCACATATCCAAACTTGCTCAAAGTTCACCTGCGCCAGGTTTGAAGTGCCCGTACTGCTTACCCCCTCTCCTTGCTGAAACCCTTCCCCATGCTGATGCTGATGCTGCTGCTGCTGCTGCTGCTGCTGTTGCTGCTGTTGCTGCTGCTGCAAAGGCCCATGGCTCTTTGGGGAGGGTATACGGTATTGGCGAAAAGCGCCTGCGGGGCTCCTATCTTCATCTTTGTTATTCCTGCTTTCAATGACAATGGATGTGCATGTGCTTGTGTGTTTGATCGATCACAAACTGTCTGTGTATGTGTGCCTGTGAGGGCATAAGTGCAAGTGCCCACCCCAGGCTTTCAGGATGCTCAAAATGTAACGACAATGCACCAACCTGGCCGCTTTTGTTGGTGGCACGTCTAGCCGAGGTAGCGCAAATTCTGAGGAGTGGGAGGTTGCCAGCGGGGGCAAGGAGGGCTGGACGGTGGGGATGGGTTGCTTCTTGTACGACCAGGGCCCTGCTTGTGTGTGCATGTTGCACATGCTTGTGTGAATTTGTATGTGTACAAATGTGTGTGTGTATGTGTGTGTGTGTGTGTTTGTGTGTTTTTGAGAGAGTACGAGCATACACTGTTATTACGTTAAGACCAATAACCCCGCAAGCGAACACCAGGCATGTGCTCAGGTTGCAATGCTACTTTAATACTGTAATGTAGGGACTATCCTGCACGTGCTCAGGATGCAATGCCAGTTTAACGTAGCAAGACTACCCAACATATGAGTGAGTTGCTCTGCGCTTGTAAGTAATATCGTGTATGCGAGCCCAATTCCTCATGGCAATACTGACAAACCTAGCACCCACCTTCTGGCTGGTTAGCTCGGTGTATATCTGGGCTGCTGCTTTGGGGGGCCAAATACAAGTTTTCACTCCCAGCTCCCTTCAAATTCTGTATTTTGTTGCAGTGCAGCGTGTGTGCAATGTGGCTGTATAATTGCTTAGAACTACATGAACTCGTATGCTTGCACCACAAATAAACGCATCGATACAGCTTTATGCGGTTGCTATAGACACAAATAAAGCAGCGTAACACGCACATGCACATTTAAACGCATCCCGCACACACGCACGCACGTGCACAAACACGCACAATGGTAGCACAAGACAAAAAGACTTACTGCAGGTTGTTGCAAGTTGAGAGCGGAAGCCTTTGGTTTTGCTGTGCGTTCTGACGTGCGCTCTTTCGTCACCTGGGGAACAAGGCTGAGGGCAGAAAAGTCTGGAGGCCTCGTTCTCTCCATCCCTATCTTTTCTTTTTATTCATATCGAATGTGCTGGAAATTGGAATCAGCATTTTTAGATTTTAATACTCACTATTCACGAAATAATAACATATTTCAAATTGCACATGCAAACTGACACTAAAACTTATACCATAATTTAACGTTTGGCCCATACACTGTCCATTTTGTCCATAATATGAACCTGGTCAGGAAAAAGATGCGGGCACACTGTGCTCCTTTCGTGCAGCATCCGCTAGCTCTCAGAGCGGTGCCATTCCGGCGCAGCAGCTGTCACAGGGCACGCCGTTGTAACGCAGCAGAAACAGTGGCAGTCCCCCTATGCCACCGGCCGCCTATCCATGAAGACTCAGTTGACGCTGGTGAGCTTTGCCTCGGATGCGCTGTGTTGTTGCATAAACATGGAGCTTTTAGTAACTGTTTTGCACGCCTGCGCACGCAGTCCTTTCGTGGCACGAGAGTATGACAGAGAAGGTGGCCCAAATTGGAGACTCGTTTGAGCGGCAGGATTTGGGACCCTCTGAATCTGAGCTCAAGGTCGTATTAAGATGAATGCTTGTCAGCTGCACCTGTGTTTTGTTTGTGTGTGCGTCGATGTCGGTGACCTAACGCTTTTGTCCACACTATGTCCGAGTGCAGAGGGAGTTGAATTGGGTGCTTGATGACACAATCGCGGTAAGTATTTCGGTAGCTGTGGAACTTGTCACTACACGCTTGCACGCCATATACATGTGGCTGGCTATCAGTGACACTGACAGCCGTGTCACTAATTCTTAAGAGCCTTTTATTTGGAAGCCGAGATTTATCATTGATTTGGCTCGCTAACAAGGCACGAAGGATCACTGAACGTAAGCAATCAACCAATGAACCCCACCATTTTATGGGCTGTAGAGCTTACACCAGACAAGATGCACAAAGCTCCTACAGTATAGATGGCAATGGGAAACCTCGTTCTCTCTACAATTGCACACACCGTCCTTTAACCCTGAAACCAGACTGTGGCATATTTGAAGATATGTGTGCTTACAGAAAAGAGCGCGCTTATACTTAGATGCCCGCTTAAACTTTCTTACCTGTACCCAGGCAGTACGCTACGCGTCTCAAGACGTGTGGATGCCCTGCAGCTGGCGGTTCTTGGAGTCAGAGGTGGGGGCAGCTGTTCGTAGAGGGGGCACCCTAGCAGGCTGGTCTCTGCAGCTGAGGGCCTCCGTTGCTGAGCTGCAAAAATGGTGGAAGCTGCGATTGGAGGTGCGGTAGGTGGTGTCACTCATTTGCTCATTTTTCAGTTGTGTGCGTACTCACACACACACACACACACACACACACGCACACACACACATACACACACACACACACACACAAGCACACAAGCACACAAGCACACAAGCACACACGCACACAAACACACACACACACACACTCATACACACTTACACCTAAACACACATCAACGTACACACACAGACACGCTTGAATTAATGCAAGAGAGGAATATTAAATTGTTTACGGAATTTGAATTATTCTTAACAACCCTGGTCGCCTCTCCTCTATAAGTGCTAGTTGCTTGTAATATGCATGATTTAAAGATCTACTTACAACACACATACCTTCCGCTGTGGGATAAGCGTTTTAATTCTAGAAAATGCTATCACGGTGTATCAAGCATCAAACAAAAGAGGACGCGCCAAAGAAATTAATCAGAGGGGGTTATCTGGGCAAAAGCCAAAGCATACTCCTTTTTACATGAAAGGTGCAACTACTCACACGTCACTTCATTAATTTGGACCCAACCTAACTTTAAACTGATGCTGACTTTTTAAGCTACCCGAGCATGTGCTCAGATTTAAACAAGTCGCCCTGCGTACAGAATGACAGGAGTAAAAGCGCACGTGGTGCACTTGTTTCCAGGGGGAATGGCACATTAATTTGCATATCTCGCAACCACTTAGTCATTTTGCCCCATTTTTCTTGCAATGATGATCTTTATTTATTATAAGGACTTCAAAACACTAAAATCACTCAGTTTGGTGCGCTGGCTGGTCAACCACAGCATATGGCTGCTCAAAAAGTAGCGTTCACGCCGCAGCCGATTAGGTATGGGCCCCGTAAATGGCAAGTTTCAAGCTCGGCTGCATTGGAATCTACATATCAGAGCTGAGCTTGAAACTTGCCAGTTACGGGGCCCATATCCTGGGAGCATGCCAAAACCGTACCATTTTTGGCCTCAGATAACCCCCTCTGGGAATTATTAGGCTTGCATCCCTTTCAATCTCAATAGATACGACCTTGCATTTTAATAATGCTTGCGTACCTCTCTCGCAGTCACTACACGCTTAAACTCTGTGCACTTCTCTCACAATAACTACACGCATCTACTCTGTGCATCTCTCTCACAGTCAATTCACGCATCTGCTCTGAGTGCGCCTTTTGCAGTCACTACACGCATCTACTCTGTGCACCTCTCTCACAGTCACTTCACACATCTACTCAGAACGCTCCTGTCGCAGCCATGACGATTACTTGCTTCTAGTGCACCTCCCTTTTGTAGCCACTCCACACGATTGCCTGAGCCACTACACAAAAACCATTCAATGCTAGTGCACAATTCCCTGTGGGTGGGTGCATAGGGCTGGCCAAAACCGTGTATACACACCGTATGTGACCGTATGTATAGCAATTTCCCTGCTAAAAATGCTGTATGTACGTTTGCACCATATACGTATATAAAGTATGATTGTATGGTTTTGGCCAACCCTATGCGTGCAGGATCGTGTGCCCTTCCAGTACCTCATTGCTAGTGCACACTGGCGGCAGCACATCTTAGCGGTTGGGCCAGGTGTACTCATTCCTCGTCCTGAAACTGAAATATTTGCAGGTGGGTGTGGGTGGGTGTGAACGCGTGAGGGGGGAGGGAGGGAGTGTGGCTACACGTGCATGTCCTATCTACGTGCACAATTATTGTAATTCAGCTTCGGGGTCGTGCTTTTGCCATAAATATTCACCATTTTTTCCAGGATGTGCACAGCAGTCTTAGTTCTTTCAAGAACCCTGTAGTTTCCTCACTGTGAAGGCTAAACAAATGCTTCCACTGTGAAGGCTACACTTCCACTGTGAAGGCTAAGCTCAGGCAGGCTGACTCAGGTCTGATTTTCAGCTTAGCTTCCTTCCTTGCACCTGGACACTCCTCATTACCTTTCATTGCCATACCTCAATAGTGCCCTGCTGTTTGAACAGCGCACTCCATATTGCTTTCCTACTGAATGTGTTCGCAAGCATTTGGTTTCAGATATTAGTGTCCTGCTGCTTGAACAGCGCACCCCATATTACTTTCCAAATGATTGTGTCCCCACGCATGTGGTATCAGACAATATTGCCCTGCTGCTTGAACAGCGCACTCCATATTACTTTCCTAATGAATGTGGCCCCGCGCATGTGGTATCAGACAGTAGTGCCCTGCTGCTTGAACAGCGCACTCCATATTACTTTCCAAGTGAATGTGTCTCCGCGCATGTGGTATCAGACGATATTGCCCTGCTGCTTGAACAGCGCACTCCATATTACTTTCCTACTGAATGTGTCCCCGCGCATGTGGTATCAGACAGTAGTGCCCAGCTGCCTAAGCAGCGCACTTCACGTTATCTTCCTACTGAATGCACTTCCCTCAGATTTAGTATCAGAGGCACTCGCTCGATCTCCAGCTCTGGCAAATCTTCCGTGGGTGGACTTGGGTACCGGCAGCGGCGCCATTGCCATTGCAGCAGCAGAAGCCTTGCAGCAATACAACAAGGTGTGCGGACGCACAGGTGTTTGTTCCATCTCATGATTTTGGTGTTGTGCGGCTGCCCGTGTCTGTCCACGTAATGGGGTTTCAATAGGGATGTGTGCCATTGTCAATACAGCAGCAGAGGCCCTGCAACAGGCTAACAAGGTGTGCAGCTGGGTGCGTTTGTCCTACCCAGATGTACAGGATCCCCTCTACTAAAGGTACCTCTTAGGCTGATCACATGTTGTAAATTGATTACTGATTACTAAAACAATCAAATCCAGAAGGTAAAGGTTATCAATAAGACTGGCACGTCCAGCTTCTTGAACAATACATGTGTCCTACCTAGCTGCTGACCTCAGCACCTCATAACACCTGCTGCTCGACAAATACAACTGCACTGTCTGTGTACAGGATGCACGCGTCCTAGCTGCTGACCTCAGCACCTCATGACACCTCCTGCTCGACAACTACACTACACTGTCTGTGTACAGGAGTGTACAGGATGCGCGTACATGCTAGCTGCTGACCTCATAACACCTCCTACTTGACAACTGCACTGTCTGTGTACAGGATGCACGCATCCTAGCTGCTGGCCTCAGCACCTCATAATGCCTCCTACGCAACAAATACACTGTCTGTGCACAGGATGCACGCGTCCTAGCTGTTGACCTCAGCCCGGTCGCAGCTGCCTACGCGTCTACAAACGCAAACTCAGCAGGCTACGGCCGTCATGTGACGGTGCTGTGTGGCTCCTGGTTTGAGCCTGTGTCTGCTGCCCTAGCGGCAACTGCACCAAGCACCAGCACACACGCAAGCACTGTAGCAGAGAGCATTCTTGCAAATGAGGCACTCAGCAGCTCCTCCGAAGCTTGTGCATCCAGTAGGAGCTCCTTGCCTGACGAACACTACAACAGCCCTGCCTTGGCAGGCCAGTCGTCCACCAGCTTGCCTGCTAGCTCTGCTTGCGGTGATGCCACCAGCTCCTCCGACGGTTTAGGCAGGCAGGAAGGTGTTGTGCACGCAGGCAGGGCAGCTGACACAGACTCAGGTAGCACAGCACTCACATGGAGTGGGGATGAAGTTCTCACGGGCCCTGGGGTAGCAGCAGCACCTCACCAGACGCTGTACCCCCCTTCACCCTGTTCTTCAGCATCACCCCTCTCTAGCACGGACAGTGGTGTTGCGTGTAGCGTAGAGCCAACAGGCAGTCTGCATCAAGCACCTCACCACGATCAGAATCATTACCACCAGCAGTGTCTACAAGACTGCACTCGTTCACCTCAGCAGCAGTCATGTCCTGATCATCAGTCATGTCCTGATCATCACTCATGTCCTGATCCCACGGAAGCTGCAGCTGTCGGTGGTTCGCAAGGAGCAAGCCAGGCAAAGGCAGGGTGTTTGGGTGGTGTGCTAAGTAACCCTCCCTACATACCCTCGCCAACAATGGCGGCAGGACTACAGACAGAGGTAAGTTCTGTAGTGACTACTGTGTGGGTGCGGTTGTGGCGTATTATCTCTCGACCAGCTGGTGGTTGGCTGCTACGTCTCCGGCACGGGAAAATTGGCGCAAATTTGGGTCATGCTATAAGCTGTGTGTGCTGTGCAACGAGGGTCATGCTACAAGCTGTACGTGCTGCTTTGTTGCTGATCAAATGAATTATGTAGTCTGTACGAGTGCACTCATTTTAGTGCTGTACCTCCTTCTAAGTCCAATGAGGTAGCCTCGTTATATTTTATTACAAACAAGCGAGCATCTCATTTACACGATAAAATCCACATGTAGGTGGGCGTGCACGAACCCTGGAGTTCTTTAGATGGTGGCCAGGGGCAAGGGCTAGATAGCCTTCAGGTGATGGATTGTATATAGGTGATACATAGGTGATAGATAATAGATGGTGGCCAGGGGCAAGGGCTGGATAGCCTTCAGGTCAATTTGTTTTGCTCGGCGTGTGTCTGCTGCTGTAGTATGCACCTATGTTTTATGTTCATCTCTCTCTCTCTCTCTCTCTCTCTCTCTCTCTCTCTCTCTCTCTCTGTCTCACACACACACACACACACACACACACACACACACACACACACACACACACGCACACAAACACACACACACGCACACAAACGCACGCATGCACGCAAAACAAACAAATGCACACACACACCAAAAACACATCATACCCACACCCGCACGCAAGCACACGCACGCGCGCACCTTTCATCATTCCCTCTACACAAAGCTCGGCTGGGTGAGGCACAGTCACCTTTTCATCACAGTCTCTAGCTCAAACACCTTATTGGCATTTGTGACTGATGCATTTCTGGGTGCTGAGATGCTCAAGCTGTGTCTGTTGCATCTCTGGGTGCTGTATTTAGATACTTAACAGGCGACTCTTGCCTTCCCGTCCTCATCTTCCTTTGTTCAATTTTGCATAGCTCGACTTACTCTCCTTCCTTGATTGCACAATCTAGGCGATCTGCTCAGGAGCAGTGGACATGCTCGTTGCGGGAGGATTTATCGGGCTAGAGGTGGGTTTAAAATTTGCACTCAGACTCGGTGCCCGGCAGAAACATGCTATTGGTTTGACAATTCATAGGTATAGGGTGGGAATAAGCTTTGAGCCGCTTGATTTGAGAACAAAAAGTGGCATGTCCAAGTTCCTTCGTGTTCGTTTGCATTTTTGGTATGGGTAAGTTCTTCTGCCACTCACAATGTAAACGCAACTTTTGCGTTGAGTGAGACGTTGCTTGAAACCTAGAGCAGCCAGTGTTATATCTAGACATACAGGTGTGCTTGAAATGGTGGGTGCTTGTAGGACTGGCTGCGTTAAATATGGTAATGAATGTGCTATCCAATTCAAACGTGCATTGTAATCTATTGTGAGGGCGTTGCTTGCTTCAAGCACCTACAGAGGCCCCTCCCTAAAATGTGCCCTTAATCGTGCTGACGTGTTATCACTGCAAGTGGTGATTTGTTTCCTCACTGATTGCAGACTGCCGGCAGGGGCCAAGCTTCTCTGGTTGCGGATTTATTGCGAGGCATACAGACGGTTGACCATCTACCTGCTTTTGCAAGTGTGAAGGTTATCGATGATTGTTTTGGTGTACCGCGATTTGTTACTGCGAGTAGATCGATTGTAAGTTCATGATCAAATTTTGTGTGCTTTCAAACATTATTTTGGCATTGCCTGTGTTGGTACAAACATCTTCTGCTCGTTTTCTTCATTAGTGCTGATACTCACGCCGTCTTAACTGGCGCCATATTTTCTACTTTTCGCAGTGGGCATAAATTTATCTACTTTTGTGTTAAAGGGTAAGGGTAAGGGGTTACACAGCTATATCCGCCAGCGAGGGCAGTTGAGCTATAGCATAAAAAGCCAGCTTCAAGAAGAGAAAGAGGCCAGACTGAACAAGACACCAGAAAAAGAAG
>Ga0307946_1001525_pt1 | contig 10723 bp, 11 predicted proteins | sample OrgLakmetagen230_FD_203153 | JGI IMG/M metagenome (GOLD analysis project Ga0307946, IMG submission 203153) | Saline water microbial communities from Organic Lake, Antarctica - #230 | ecosystem: Environmental > Aquatic > Non-marine Saline and Alkaline > Saline | place: Antarctica: Organic Lake...
GTGTTACAAGCACCCCGAAAGCTTTGTTCCCATCTTATACACACATATTCCACACCACAACCCTTCATCCTGCCGCTATGTTCTGGTAGGCACAATGCACCACCCATCCACAACCACTCGCACACCTACTTATACACCCATGTGTCCCTAAAACACCTGTTAGGGCCTGGTTCCCACGTTGTATGCCAGGCCCCAGCACCACTGCACCGTCCGGCATTGTTGTTATAGCTGCTGCTGCTGCCCAAACACAATTCCAGCCTTTAAGGACTCACAGCCTGCTCCTTCACGAGTGTGCCTTGAGCACCTGCTCACAACCTGCTCCTTTACAAGTGTGCCTTCAGCAGCTGCTCGAGCTCTCGTCTTTGTTGGGCACTGGTCATCATGCCCCCCATATTCCCAAAGCGTGCCTGCAATTAGGCGGACAAGCTAGTGTAATGTCAGTGCTGAATAACAGAAGGCTGACTCACAACTGCAGTTTGTGTCATCACCGTGGCGCCTCTGTGTGGAGTCGGCCTGAGCTATGGGCGGCGTACACAGAGTTGCTTGCAAACCAAGCTTGACAGATCCAGCCATTAATGGTGAATTTCCATATCCCTGGCCAACTCCCTACACACATGCCTAGTGCAGCATATGCTTGTGCGACACATGTACTATTCAAATGGCACATTGCCTGGTTGAAGTTGACTTTGTTCACACTGCCTGCAAGAGTGGTGTGCACTGTGTGTGCGTTTGTGTGCGTTTGTGTGCGTATGAGTGTGCGTGTATGTGTTTGTAAAGAACGCTTGTGTGCATTTGTGTGCGTATGAGTGTGTGTGCTTGTGTTTGTAAAGAACACACTTCACCTGCAAGCCGCGTGGGGTGCATGCACAAATTGTTTAAATTCATCATTTGGCTCTATTCCTATGCCCACCCGGAGACCAGAGTTGAAAACCGATCAGCCAACAACCTGGTGATCCGGACATCCCCTATTTGTAACCATTTTCACTACTCTGCCTCTGTTCTTCTCCATGCCCACGTGGCCAAGCTGCATCCCTACAACAGCCTCTCAGCCTCTGCCTCAAGGCAAGCTGCAGCTGCCACGCGGGATGCAGACACCCAGGCGGTCCCCCTCCCTATCAAACCTTTTGTTTACCTGGCCATGCTGCATCCCAGCCTCAGCTTCCGTCTGCGCCAAAGCAAGCTGTGACTGCAAAGCAGCCATACCCTGTTGCTGCTGCTGCACCATTCCATTCACAAGCCATTGGCTGAAGGGGCGCGTGGCGTTGGAGGGGCCGTCCTTCGTGTGGTTGTCTACCTGGCCATCTGGGGTTTCGACACGTTTGGCACGCCTGCAACAGCAACGCCGAGATGGTTTCCACAGGTGTGTGTGTGTGTGTGCTTGTGAGCATACATTTCAATATTTGGAACAGGCACTGTATATGCTTTTATGCAGTTTCTAGGGCCGGCCATAGCTACATTCATATCAGACAAGCAGGCGTTTTGAGAGGGGCCATACATGCACATGCTGCACCCCACAGATACGGGCTTTCCTAGCAATGTAGTTTCCAAAAGTTAACATAGGAAAAACCATCGCAGCATTTTACATTTAATTCATACCTTTTCATTCTTGCAATTGAGCAAAAGGCACAAGACACTCTTTTCCATCTTATTATTTGCAGTCCGTTTACATTCCACTCTGCCAATTGCTGCCCCTGTGCTCAAAACTACACATCACAAATTACCGGCGCCCCAGATCTGACTCAAGCCTCGGTGGTCAAATCTTTGCAGTACCTGTCAGGCACTGAATTTACCTGCCACCAGTGGTGTCAATATGATGGTCTTTCAATACAATCACTCCAAAACAATAGCATACTCACGCAGACTTTTACACTCGCACGCACACTATCACAGTGACCCTCCCACCTCCCAACACACACATGTGTACACATACGAAAACACACACTCACTTGGGTGGGACCTCTTGCGAGGTCTCGGTAGCCTGTTGTGTCTGGTTGAAGGCGGTGAAGGCAGCCGCCGCTGCAGCAGCTGCCGCGTCAGAGGAAGGCTGGGGGGCGGCAGCCGCAGATTGATCTTGGGGCTGCTCAAGACCTTTCAGCATGGAGAGGACGCTAGCACTTAGGCCAACAGGGTTGAGGCTGGGGTTGTTGTCATTAAGGGGGGTTTGGTGGAGGCTGCCTTGGGTAGGGTTGAGGGTACCAGGGGTGTAAGCACTGCTGCCATATTGCAGGCGTGACGGCTCCGTGGTATTGCTGAACTGCAGGCGGGAGGGGTCACCTGCACCTGCGTGTGTGCGTGCGCCAAGTGGTACGCACTATGTTAGTAAGGGCGTGTTTTGGTGCATGACAACAACACTCAGGCCCAGGCCCAGGCTCCCCCCCCCTATACACACGCACATACACACAGGCACAGGCACACATACACTCAGGCACAGGCACACATCCAAATGGGCTCGGTAAATCTCTTGACTCGAATTTCCCACACAACTACCGCACTTGCCGCACCATACTCAACGCACATTCCAAGCGGCACTGCAAGGCCTTTGCTCATGCAGAGACACATCTTACACGTAAATGAGGAAATGGCCTAAAACGCAGCTAGGTCAAACCAAAACAACGTACCTTGAGATGCGCCTTATAAAACTATACCGATCTCTTATCTGATTCACGCGTCAAAACCACACACGTACCTCCACACGTCGCGCTTCGCGGCCGCTTGCTGCCCGGTCGTGCAAACTGCTGACTGGAGTGCTGCTGCTGCTGCTGTTGCTGCTGCATTAGGTTCAAGTTCAGAGGGCGGTCCCGAGGGCTGAGGGCAAAGTGGAGGGGCAGCTTTTAAACAAAGGCATTCAGTCGTATTTACACTTGTGTATGCCTCGCCATTGTGCTGATTTCAGGCTAAGGAGCAGATTTGTAAAGCTTGTATCCGTGCCAGAGCCCCCCGAATTACTGCCAACGAGATTTTCACCCAATTCAAAGCCTCCCTGACCTCATCTCATTAAATCAACAGGCTTGTCTTTACATCTGTCCCAATGTTTTAGCCAAGGCATACAGTCGCCTTTGCTTGGGTGCACTGGTGTGCCTGGCTTTTGCAAGGGACAGTCATCTGATGGCTACACAGTCCAAAAGTGCATTTGTAAAGGAGGCTGGGTGCTTGCAAGCGTGCCTGCGCCTAGCTGTTGTGGTAGAAGGGGTGGGCAACAAAGGCAATTAGTAAATGCTGATCAAAACACGGAGGATGCAAAAGAGTTGCTGTGAAGCTTGGATTTGTTCAAATGGATATGATTCTTACTGCCGAATACCACAGAGAATGTTAATGAGTTAATGTGCAATGTTCATCCCTCTGAATGGAACAGGGAACAGGGGTTCCGTTTTTTCACGAGTCATTGAGCACCGATGTATTTAAAGTATCATTGCATCTGACCGCGTAGAGCGTAGAGACTTCCCTTTGACCTTTGACGTGCACACACAAGCCGGCATAAACTACAAAGATACGCCAGAGTAGAGGAAGTCAGTGGTTGAAGTACACAATGCACACTGACCACAAGGGAGCGCAAGCACAGATGAAGCCAAGAAAGTGACCAACATGCGCTAATCAACCAAGCCAAACAAACACCTGAAAGCAGCCTCTAGTGCTTGCTCCAGCTGCAGCTGGGAGTGTTTGGGGCTGGGGCCTCCTAAAGCTGCAGACAGGTGCGTGTGGCCCCTTAGGCCTGCAAGTATGAATGTAAACATGTGTGTGTGTTTGTGTGTGTGTCTGTGTCAGCTCCTGACTTGGGTCGTGAGTCACAACTCGTGAGTCACAAGTCAAAAAAATCCCCCACCAAGGACCAAAGCACAGTGCGGGTCGCAAACCTTTTATTACTAGGGTTGGCAAGAACCGTGTATGTACACCACATATGATGGTACATGACATAAATTCTCTGCTCAAAGTACCGGATTCACAACGTTTTTACGTTTCTGTGTACGGCTAAGCCAATCCTTCTCATTCCTGCGAGTGTGTGCCCACCTGCCATGGGTGAGTCGGCCACCAAGGGCCGAGGGGATTGCAGGTTCTGAATGGCCACGGCCAGGTCCTGTACAGCATCACGCTGGCCAAAGTGGGTGGCCTGCGTGCGTGTGTGTGTATGTGTGTGATATGTGTGTGTGTGTGTGTGTCTGTGTGTATGTCTGTGTGTGTGTGTGTGTGTTTGTGTGTGTGTTTGTGTGTGTGTGTGTGTGTCTGTGTGTGTGTGCCTGTGCGTGTGTGTGTGTTTGCGTGTGTGCGCGCAACTTTTTAAAGAGATGCGGTGGAAAACGTGTACATTAACTCCAGACGGATCAAGCCTTGTGCAAGTCATGTACACATATATGTATGTTTAACAAGTTAGATGGTGCACCTTGCCCCTCGCACCTGGCCCTGTGCGTTGGCTGCTGCCTCTCCCTCCTCTGCCCCAAACATTGACACACTCTGCTCCTGGCGCATGGCCAGCAGCCAGTCTCCAAACAAGCTCTCACTGTTGCCATCTGAAAATGCAGGACAGTTGTGCATGTTTGTGCATACTTGCGCACGTATGTGTTAGTGTGTGTGTGCGTTTGTATGTGCGTGTGAATGCCTGTCTATGCTACCCCTGAACGTTGGTGGACAGCTTAGCAGGCCAGCCAACCCCGTTGTGTATGATGGCCGCTCTGGGTCAAAAGAACACAGGGGGGCAATTGGAGCATGCAGCTGCTGGACATCAGAAGTGCAGTGAACAGCAGTGCACGCAGCCTCTCTACTCTCAGCAGCCTCGTACAATCTCTGTGAAAACCAATCTCCACATGTATAGGAAAATAAGTCAGTGTGCACCGCTTGCACCATTCCTTGCTCGTGTACAGCATGGTCAGATCGCAAAAGGCGTTTGAGGCATGAATCAGACCCAATCATGTTTCCCCTCTGACGTACAGCACACTCACGTCGCAACTTGTGAAATGCAAGGGTCGAGGCAAGCATCAAAGAGCAGCTATACCATAAGCTCTGACCCACTAGTGAGATCACTCTAGGTTGCAAGGGAGACCGCATGTAAACCCACGCATGCTCCCACACAGAAATATACACACATACACACACACTCACAACACAAACACTCACAAACACTCACAAACACACTCACAACACACACGCATACACACAGCACAAGCACCATGTGCTCACAACACACACGCATACACACGCCATTGACCCTCATAACAGTCTCAAAAGTATTGGCTGGGGCCGGCATTCGCCTCTTCAGCTTCCATCCACACCCTCTCACCCAAACACCTTGATCACCCACCATGCGCGGTAGCCCTAGGAATGGTGGGTGGGGCAGGCAAGTGCATTGCATGCACACCAAAGTGAATGTCTCCCCCGGAGCTCGTGTTAATGCGATTTGTGGGGGTGCTGACTTGAGGCATGGAACAGGGGGGTTCGTACGGCTGGGAGGCTTGCACAGATGGAGGGGCCTGTGTGTGTGTGTGTGTGTGTGTGTGTGTGCGTGTGTGTGTGTAAATGTGTACACATGTGTGAGTGAACAAATTGAGCTCTCATCCAAGCAACCTTAATTGCTGTCCGAGCAATAAGCACGAACACCTGGAGCTCAGCAGTGACCTGACGCATATTAAGGAGCGTATGTGCACAGACACGCTCATACACACAGCTACATTGGCTAACACATGCTAACACCATCAACACAACCATGCTCTCGACGTTGCACGTCTAATTGTCTTAGATCAAGTCACTCGGCGGTTGCCATATACCTGTTTACTGAGCTTAGGGCGGCACTTTGAAGCGGCTTTCAGGGTGGCTGGTGCAGGATGGCTGTGAAGCGCCTGTTCAGACAGATCACATATAGGCAGGTGTGTATGTGTACTGGCTTTTTTGCGCCTGTGCAGATGAGGACAGGAGAATGATGCATGCGTGTTCATGATAATTAACACCAATAGGTGACAGATGCTAATAATTAACAACACCGATAGGTGAGAGCAGAGCAAAAATGCATGCGTGCGTGTGCGTTGCTGCACCGCCGATTGCGTGCATGCATGTGTGCTTTAACATAGACGCCAATGTTGCAATTAGATGAGGCGGCTGTGCAACATTTGAGGAGAGAAAGAAGGCGGCTCGACTTTGATTTGCAAGGCTCTGCATGGCAATAAGGTCAAGACGAGGGAAGGCTTCAAAAATTCCTGGAAGAATAAGGCACGCGGAAATTTGCGGATAAAAAATTTGACCGAGGGCTAGCTGCAGTTGGACTGGAATATCAAATTTAGCAACAAAGATGACACATGATGACGGCTGCGCTTGATTTATAAACGCTCTGTTTGTGCTCATGTGCTCAAGGCCGCGTGGCAGCCGTGCAATGGGCGATGCTTTGAATGGAGAATCTACTTGGCAGTGTAAAGCACATCTGGACACAAACTCATTGACAGCACCTGGGACGTGAAGTGTGTTAAGCTAGCTTGGACCGCTCTCTGTGCATAGCTGCTCTGTAACCTTATATTTAGGGTTGGCCAGAACCGTACATACACACTGTATATGACCGTATGTATGGTACTTCCCTGCTAAAATTACCGTGTATACACCGCATACGTGTGGATATGTGTAAGCTTCTGGCCGGATCTACTAAATTGCATGACAGTCTAACTTGAGGAACTACTGCAAGCTCTGTTTGTAAACTGTATATTTCTATGGAATAAACCAAGAAACTGTTTGCACATCAAAAGAGGGCACCCTCCTCCTCTCTGGACAGCCGCATCACTGATCTGCCGTGATCTCAGGAATTGAATTTTGCCTTGCACCCTTGCACCCTTTCACACTAAATCCCTCAAAGGACAGGAAAAGCCCTTATAGCCATTTGCTCATTATGCTGAAAATCACGCTTACGGAACGCTTACAGAAGCCACCACAAAAGCCATCCTTGTTTGGCCGCAAACATCTCAAACAAGAATCCCCCCCCCACACGCATACACCACGTATTCCGTGTGAAAAAGCCTGGTGGAACGAAACCGAACTCTATCTCGGTGGGACTCTGGGGCTAGCGTAAACACTGGTGGAAATCATTTTTAAGTGCATGCTGATGACAGTATGAGCTCTTGCTTCTAAATTTACCCCTTCTTTCACTCCTACGTTCATTCCAGCACAATCCCCACCTTATACTCCGTGTTAAAAATCACGCCATGCGTGTTCCGCTCCACGATCTTCTTGGCCTGGCACCCTTGATGGCTGCACTTGTAGTAGCTCCTTGGGTTGGTGCTACCTTTGACAATCTTCTCTCCGTACTTGCGCCACTGCACATAATCAAAGGTCACAGAGTGTGTCAAGGCAAGTTTGTGAGGGAGATCGTGGAAGCAACAGCTTCATAACTTTGTTAGTTCATCGAGGTGGCACGCTGCCTGTGACAACCTTCCATCCATTTCCTCGTCAATGCAAAATCTGGCAGCTCCTCTGAGCAGCTGGAAAAACAAGGCAATTTGCTACATTTTCATGTGTGTATGCGTGTAGGTGTGCATTTGCATGTGTGTGTTTGTATGTGTGTATGTATTAGGAAGGGTTGGGGGCTACGTATAAGGGGACGTGCACACTCAAATTTAATGAATTGAAGCTTTCCAACTGAGATGCACACGCCATCAATGAGTGATGAGCGTTGCAATATGTATGATGGAGCTACCCAGTTCCGCATCTCAAGCTCTTTTGGACGAGTCCTCAAGAATTGCTGTCAGGGATATAGTGAAGTCAGGTAAGGGATGAGAGGTTGATGCCAATCCCAAAAGAATAGCGTTATCCTCATAAAAGTTGCGACGGCATTTTTATAAGAATTGCTTGCACTAGACATAACTTTTTTGACCTGACCGTGACCTGCAGCGCCAATGGGACCATTGGCATTGGTAAAGGCACATGTACACTTAGGAGTCTATTGCACAACTGTTTGAACACAACAAAGTACCACACTTGTAAAAATACCTTGTTTCACCATGTCCATGCAATCAAGGAAACACGCCATTGTAACGAAAAGCTCGTGGCCAAGCTTACAAAAAGGAAATCAAACACAAAAGTCCCACACCAAGCAAGGAGCCAATCCAGCTCACCTGCCATCCGTCGTGGTTTGCTGCGTAGTGCACTGTCTGCTGCAGGTCAGTCTGCGCGCAGAGAGAAAGAGCATAGGATTTACAATCAGAATGCTTATATATTACAGAAAGGGTCAGCTGGGATTGGCAGGGGTGGGCAAGATGTACGGCAGAAGTGCAGCATGCAGAGTAATGCAGTCGGGTCTGCCAAAAAAGAGGGGATCAACGCAAAGCCTTCCTTCACCCTTACAAGCTGTGTTTACAAGCTGTTTTTACAACTACCAGGATAATTATTTCCTTCCCCTTACAAGCTGTATATCCACTCCAGGACAATTCCTTCCACTCAGGTTGTTTTCTCCTCTTACTGTTATTTCCAGAGCAAAATTCAAGGTACGAGTCTATGCCTGAACAAACAATTACAACAGCGCGCACGAAGGGATGGCTAGAGCTCTCATCACCAAATTGCTCTTGAACAAGCTAAGGCTTTCACGCTGGTCATGCCCCGCAAGAGGGCTGAGAAGAGAACAAGCCTAACACGCAGATCTAGCAGGTCGTCAATCACGTACGTCCCTGTGTGAGTCCTGTCTTGCCGCTTTTATGCGCACATCTGACCCTGACCATACATCAAACCAGTGTCTGTAAGCGCTGGAAACAAAACCCGCCCTTCCTGTCAACGCTCACGTGTGGAGTGGTACGGCCAATTCTGTGGACCTCTGGCTAGTGCAAGGACAATAGCTACGAGTGCCTTTTCCTTAGCACGCCAATTTAAAACAAGGTGGGCCATGTGACCATGTGGTTTGGCCATGATTGTGCACACGCACCAAAAAGGAAGTGACCATACACTTTCAGATCTCCCTGCCAAACATGAATAGGACACATATGTGTGTATAAGTCTCAGAGGGCAATGTACCAGCGTGCGCTTGAATTGTGACTAGTTCAGGCCAGCGTGCGTCACAGGATACCTGTTGAGACGGGTGTGTCTTTGAAGCTGCCCTGGGTGTGGCTTCCAAGGGGTTAAAGGGGTCTGCTCCCCCTCCTATGCCTGACCCCGCATTAAGTGCTGCCTCTGCCACTTCTCCTGCCTTCTCTTGGGGGTCTGCATTTCGTGCAATCGTGTGTACGTGTACGTGTGCGTATGTGTGTGTATGTGTGTGTGTGTGTGTTTGAGCGCGTGAAGATGCGCATGTGTATGTGTGTGTGTGTGTGTGTGTGTGTGCGTGTGTGTGTGTGTGTGTGTGTGTGTGTGTGTGTGTGTGTGTGTGTGTGTGTGTTTGAGCGCGTGAAGATGCGCATGTGTGTGTGTGTGAAATGTGTGTATGTGTGCTGTACCTGAGGGTGTAGCTTTGGGGTTGTCCGTTCCCAAAGGCTGTTGCACCTGGGCAACAGAAGGGTCTACAGAAGGCTGTGCTTGCAGCAGCTGATGGGGTAGCTTCTTGTGCTCCTGCTGTTGCTCCTGCTGCTGCTCCTGTTGCTGCTCCTGCTGCTGGTCCTGGTGCTGTGCTGCAGGTGGGATATTTGCAGGGGCCTCCGCTTTGTGCAAGGAGAACTTGGCGTCAGACTGCATGTCAAGGAAGGAGAACACATGTAGGCGTGTGTGTGTAAGTATGTGTGTGTATGTGAGGGAATTTGTGTGGGTCTATGTTTATGCTTATGTGTGTGTATGTGAGTATTTGTGTGTGTGTGTGTGTGTGTGTGTGCACGCGCGTGCGAGCGTGCGTGCGTGCGTGTACATTGTATCGTGAACCACATTAGGCAAAGCGTGGCCTTCACTAGGCTGTACAGCAGAGATCAATGCACCAACTGCAACCACTGCAGTCAAGGGCTGTGCCATTGACAGTGTACTATTTCGTTTAGTCACTCCTTACCGGCGGCTCTAGCACGGTGTTGAGAGTGCGGGGAGAGGCTGGCTTCACGTCTATGTCCCTGCTGTGCCGTGCTGCAGCAGCTGTGTGGTAGAAGGGTGGGATGCTATGTCTAGCTCCGGTGGTGGGAGAGGGGTCCACCTGCAGTGCAAGGCAGCAGCAAGGAGCACACGGAGTGAGGTCGAGATGCTCTCATTGACGGGAGTGGTTGTTTTTGTTATTTGTGTATGTATGAGCGCGTGTGTGAGTGTGTGAGTATGTGCATGTGTGTGTGTGTATGTGTGTGTTTGTGACAGTGTGTGCTCGCTGTGTGTGTGCGTGTGCGCGTGCATGTGTGAGTGCATGGATGAGTATGTATATCTGTATGTCTGTATGTCTGTGTGTTTGTATGTGACTATGTGTGTGCGCATAATAACACTTGTGTGTGTGTACGTGTGGGTGTGCATGTGTGTATATGTGAGAGCGTGCGTATCTCTGTGCGCATAATAATGCTTGTGTTGTGTGTGCGTGTGCGTATATTTGAAAGTGTGTATGCCTGTCTGTGTGTGTTTGTCTGTGTGTATTTGTGTGTGTTTGTGTGTTTATGTATGTGTGTGCTTGTCTGTGTGTATTTGTGTGTGTATTTATGTATGTGTGTGTTTGTGTCTGTCTGTGCATATGTGTGAGTGTGTGTGTGTGTGTGCGTGTGTGTGTGTGTTGTTTGTGTGTGTGTGTGCTCGCGTGCGTGCGTGCGTGCGTGTGTGCGTGCGTGCGTGCGTGTATGTGTGTACGTGTGTGTGTGTGTGTGTGTATGTGTGTGTGTGT
>Ga0307946_1001526_pt1 | contig 10721 bp, 9 predicted proteins | sample OrgLakmetagen230_FD_203153 | JGI IMG/M metagenome (GOLD analysis project Ga0307946, IMG submission 203153) | Saline water microbial communities from Organic Lake, Antarctica - #230 | ecosystem: Environmental > Aquatic > Non-marine Saline and Alkaline > Saline | place: Antarctica: Organic Lake...
CCAGCACACTGCTACCAGCGTTCCGTCGAAGCCTTCCTCAGCCCGATTACAGGCCGTAACCAGGTTTCACAGGTTGCCCAGTCAAATCAACATGTAGAAGAACCGGCCTCAGAGGGATAAGCCTTTGAGGGGTATTTCGACAAAGAATGTTTTGAGGAAGAAGGCCTTTACTACAAAGCTGCCCCCATCAGCAACTGTCAGGGCTTGACCATCAATTAGACTTCGGCGGGGTGGCACCTGCCGCCACGAGCCACCGTCGACAGCGGCGCCGACGTGGTCTCTTGATCATCTGGGTCTTTCAGCTCGTCGAACTCCACGTAGAATGTCGATCCGACGCCCCGCTCGCTGTTGTAGTCAATGCTGCCATTGTGCTCGTCGACAATCAACTTGGTAATGCTGAGGCCAAGGCCGGTTCCGCCGACCTTGCGGATATCCGACGAATCCACTTGGCTGAATTTTCCGAACACTCTTTCTCTGGCATTCTCCGGAATGCCGACGCCTTCGTCGTGGACCGAAATCCGGATGCGGGTCTCGATTTTTTCCATGCTCACCTGCACCGCGGCACCTTCTTCGGAAAACTTCAGAGCGTTGGAAAGTAAATTGTTCATTACTTGGATCAGGCGATTGCGGTCTCCCGTGCTTGCTGTTCTTGACAGAAGATGCAACTGCGACCTCGATCCCCAGTTTGCTGGCATAGCCCGAGATCGAGTCCACGGCCTCGGTGACGAGATCGTTGACGTCGATCGCCTCGAAGTCGAAGTCCATTTCGCCGGCCTCGATCTTCTGCAGGTCGAGAAGGTCCTCGACCAGCGTAGATAGCCGCTGACTGTTCCGGGCCGCGATCCCGAAGACGGGCTTGAGGCCCGCGGGTAGAACGCCCATCTTCTCGCTCTTAATAAGCTCGAGCGAGCCCATGATGGATGTCAGCGGCGTGCGCAACTCGTGGCTGACGGTGGCCAGGAACTGCGATTTGACCTCCAGAGCGTCTTTGATGCGCGCATTATCCTCCTTGATCCGTCTCATCTGCTTCAGACTCTGCTGGTAGCTGAGATAGAACTTCAGCGAAATGTCCCCGATGAAGTAGATCACGAAGAGGATCGTGAAGAATTCCATCCAGATGGGCGAGCTGAGCGGCGGCAGATACCGAAGGACATCGAGCAGTGCGATGTAGAGAAACGCGCAACTGTAGATTGCCAGACGCAGAAGCAGGATTCCGATAATCTGGCTGTTATACATCGCGGCGAAGATCGACGCAGAAAACAGGAAGAAAAGCGGCATGAAATGCCCGGCCGATGTCTCCTGAACCGCGATATTGACCACAAAGGCCACGATCGCAATCGCGCTCAGGGCGGTATTGAGGACAATTCTCTTGAGGATCTGCCGCCCGACGACCGGGTCCTGGCCATCCCAGGCTTGCGACTGCCGTGCGTGGAGCGCGTCGAGAAATTCGGTAAGAACGACGACCGCGTAGTAGGTCAGGATCGACACGGGGTCGAAATAGACGGCGGCGAGCATGGCCGCGGCGAAGAAGCTTCCTTGCCGTTTCCAAGCCAGCCGATTGGCCAGGATGACGTAATCCTGGATTCTTTGCTCGCGACCGTCCGAGCTGAACCAGTCGGCCCGTGTCGCCCAAGACATACGAAGGTGCTTCATGTCTACCTCTAGCGCTGTGCTGGGGTTAACGGCTATCGCTAAAATGTGGTGGAAATGGACCGTCTGTGTGGCGGACTAGATTTCGTTTCGGGCCCGTCCGAACTCAGGAGTGTCGCCCGCGCCTCATGGCATGGGAGCCTTTAGGCGATCAACCCACGTAGAACCGGCGGTCCTTGGAAGCGACGTAAACCGCAGAAAGATCCGGAAAAGCGATGTTGGACTGCGGGATGTCGTCCACAGGACCGAAAACCGGTGTGCGCGCCAAGACCGCCTCCCTCTGCTTCCGGACCGAGGCCGTCAGAAGCTGGACGGGTTTTTTCAACCCCGGGTAACTCCGTGGTGACACCGCAAGTTCATAGCCGAGGTAGCGGCGGTAGAAGGCGGTGTGTTCGGCCCGCACAGGGGCAAGCGCCAGGTCGATATCGTAAAAGATCGTGGCGAGAAACGGGATCCGGAGAGCCAGGAAATGCAGAGGCACACGCTGTTTGCGGGCGGTGGGATCGATCACGAAGCGAGTTGAGTCGAGGACTGTCCGACCGCGATCGAGATCATCCATCACCTCCGGAAACACGTTCAGCGTTGGCGATGCGTAGGATAACCTGGACATCAAGTGCAGGCGGACCGACGCCAGGATTTCTCCGTCGAAGTCGACGGCGACGTGAACGCAATTGGCGGTCTCGTCAAATGTGTCGGTCATCATGCCACGCTCGTTTTCGACGATTGACCGTTCGGCGCGATAGCATTTGTATCGCAGGCGATACATGTCTTCGAGGTCGTGGCTGTCGGTCAGAACCCTGTAGCGGGCGCGGCTCAATGCTGCAATGACGTGTTCGTTCATAGAACCCCTTGACCTCTCTGCCGGATCACGGCTTTGCGCGGCATACGAGGAGATCACTATAGCCGAGATATACACGTTCCTGCCGGAGGATGTCGAAGCCGGCCGTGGTGACAGCCGATGCGATCTGTGCGCTGGTGTGCGTCCAGTAAACGCCCGTCTTTTGGGCTTCGCGGATCGTCGTGTTCTGTTTGGCGATTTCGCGACCCTGCCAAAAGATCTGGAGTGCGCCTATCAATCCGCGTTCTTTTTTCAGGTGCGAGAAAAGATACCTGCGCCAGTCGGTGACGTTCATGTAATGTCCGAGATCGACGAGGTAGAGCAAACCGCCCGGGTTGAGCAGCCGCCTGAGATCAGCAAGTCTCTGCTCTTGTGCCGGCATCGCGTAGAGGGCGTGGACGCAGATCACGAGATCTGCAGGTTCGGCGGCATCGACATCTTCAAGGGCGCGCGTGTCGTAGTCGATATTCTGGTAGGCCGCCAACTTCGTTTGTGCCGACTTGATCATGTTCTCGTCGGGTTCGAACAGCCGGATCCGGCTTTCGGGGAAAGCGCGTGCCGCGATGTCGGTATAATTCCCCGTGCCGCCCCCGATTTCATGAATGACCCGCGGCGTCTCAATCGTTGCAAGGAACCCCTCGAACCTCTGCAAGAGCGCCTGGTATGCGGGGTTGTGTTCGGATAGCAGGTCGTAGGCCGCCGCATAGGCACTCCAATCGGCATGAACTGACCGATCTGATGATTCAGAACTATCGCGGGTCACGCCAGCTTGCCTTCCGGTGCGAGTGGCAAGACAGCGAGCGCGGAGGCCCAAGGGTTCTTTTCGAGATAACGTATTGCGCATAAACGATTCGTTGCGCGGGCTGATTCACATTACAAGCATCTTTCTGCCCATTTCTGCCTTTTTGTCCTGAGTGTCTCCCAATCGGCAACAGGTTGAGCTATACTAGAGATCCTGACCTGATAGGTTCGCAGTGCGGCGCACTGCTATGTGTCACGGGAAGGGCAAGACTGCCGGGTTTCGGATGGGAATTCCGCAAATCCGGCCAATAATGACCGCAATTTATTGCGACGACACCAAGGGGCGCAGGAACGCAACGAGAGTGGAGTCGTGATGAGTAATTTGGAATATCCTGAGAATGCGGCAGCGCTGGACATGGTCGCGCATTTTCTCGGCATCGCAACGCATGACAATGACAACGCCGCCCCCTCAGGCGTCACAACCGCCCTCCGCGAGCATGACGCGGTCTCCCGGAGCAGCGATAGCCACGGGCTTCCGCAGCGTTGTGGCGATCACTCTCTCCGAAGACCTGGCACGACATCTCCCCAGCCGACGCAAGCAACGGTGCCCTCGCAATTCAAGACGGTCCCGTGGCCTTGATTTTCCGCCGGATCGCTCGATCCATGAGCGGCCTGACTACGTGAATACGCGTGAGACATTCAGTGAATGGGAAGGTGATCTGATGATATTCGAGCGTGCTCAGGGCAAGACGAACGTCGCATCCCTGGTCGAACGCAAGACCCGCTCTACCGTCTTGTTTCGCAACAACGACCGCAGCACGACGCGTCTGATGAACCGTCTGATGAGCGTCATGGACGCCCCTGCCCCAACCAGCCCGCAAGTCCATCACACTCGATCGTGGCATCGAGTTCAGGAACTGGCGCAAGACCCAACCCGGGATTGGAACCGAAGCCTAGTTCTGCGACCCGCAGGCACGCTGGCAAAAGGGATCTGTAGAGAATCTGAACAAGCCTCAACGGTGGCTCGCGCCATCGCTGACCAAGACCGTCTACGACTTGGCGACGCGTTACAATACGACCGTGCTACCCATCCGAGGGCCGCATCTTGTCGCGCTGTTCCTCAACCACCGAGGGCAGGATCGGTCGCGGACAGGAACCAACGGACAGAAAAGGACACTGCGATGAAGCAGCTTTGGTTCGAGCTACCAATACTAGCCATTTGGCTAGGTCAGTCCCAGCGCATAACGACAGCTTATTTTAACATTCTTCGCCGAGTAGGGTATAAATCTTGACTGCCAATCGACCAGAACGGTCTGAGCAGCACCTTTTCGGGACGCAGGATAATGATAGCTTACCTAATTATCGGCATGTCAATCGGCTTACTATTGGCAGGAGCAGCCTTGCTGTCGGGAACAACGTTCTTGGCAGCTTTCCTTGTTTACTCGCTTGGAGGTTCATTTACCGTGATCGCGATGTCGACACTCGTTTACTTCCGCGTTGCGACAAAGGTGTTTCCGACATCACAAGCAGCTCAGCGCCATCGTAGCGAAAACGCCTGAAGCGCCCTGCCAAAACCTGAAGCACCGGGGATTGAACGGAACCTAAGCAGCCCTGCCTAGCATACGCGGAGATGTGACTTACGTCTCTCGGATATGGGATTCGACCATATCCCGCAGCTCGACCCGAGCCTTCAGTTTCGCGGCCATCAGATACATGCCGCCGATCTTGCGGTGCAAGAACAGCGTCGCGGCTGGCGGAACATGGCTGAGTTCGCGGTCATTCCCGATGGCGAGGCCCATGTCCCGTAATCGTTCGAGAAGATTGCTTTGCCCAAAATCAAACGGTGTTTCCTGCCGGATCGGCGCCATCGCGACCGCGAACATGGATTGGATTAGATCCTGATGGTGCGGCGCGGTGTCGGCACTGAAATAGCCGATCCGAAGCATCGCCGCGCGTGTGTCGTTGGGGTTCCCGTTCAGAGCCACGCTGGCGAGGGTACGAAAGTCGGCGGCCAGCGCCGGGTCAATGTCCTGTGCTGCGCCGAAATCCAGCAACACCACGCGTCCGGTCTTGGGATCATAGCGGTAGTTGGCAAGGTTGGGGTCCGTCTGCATGAGCCCGAAAAGGAAAAGCTCGCGCAAGACAAGGTCGATCAGCGCGGCGGCAACGCGGTCCCGAATATCCTGTGGGGCATCGACAAGACTGTCCAGCGGCGCGCTGTCCAGATAGGTCATCGCCAGAACCTGCGGTGTGCAAAGCGCATCATCCAGTTGCGGAAGCACGAACGTTTCGGTCTCGGCAAGCAGTTTTCCGAACCGCGTCAGATGTTGCGCTTCGGCGCGATAATCGGCCTCGGCGTGCAACTGGCGTTTGGCTTCGGTCATGAGCGGCCTCAGGTTCATGCCGCGCGGCAATATTCCCGGCGTCCGCAAAAGTGTGGCCACGTTGTCGACGTCGCTGTCGATACTGGCCCGCACACCGGGATACTGCACCTTGATCGCCAATTCGCGTCCATCGTGTGTGGTTGCCCGGTGAACCTGCCCAATGGAGGCTGCCGCAAATGGGCGCACGTCGAAGCGGGCGAAGCTGCGATACCACCCCTCGCCCCATTCGGCATTCAGCACGCTTTGCAATTGCTTGGGCGGCATGTGGCGGGCGTCGTCCCGCATTCGTGCAAGGATCGCCGTTAAGTCATCCGGCAGCACCAGGCCGGTGTCCATCGACAGCATTTGCCCCAGCTTGAGCGCCGCCCCGCGCAGGTCCGACAGACCGTCCGTCACGCGACCGATATTGGCGGGCGTCATCAAGAGTTGCGCCATATCCGGACGCTGGCCCCGAGCGAGGCTGCGCACACCGTTTGCTGCGACCCCACCTGCTATACCCGATGCGATGCCCCCAAACCTCATCAAACGCGCGACGCGACCTGCGGGAACGGCAGAGCCGTTGTCATCGTTCCGAGGCAATGCGGGTTCCGATCTCAGCCAGAAGCGGTTGACGCTTGACGCCGCACGCGGCGCAGGTGCCAACGATATATAAGCGGCGCCAGAGCATACTCATAGCTCACTGACGCAATTTGCCTGATGCCCGGCAGGCCCACGACTTTGGCCAACCAGTGATACTTTGGCATTTGCTTCCAAAGCACGAGAAATGCAGGAATGCCCGAGGTCAATTCACCCTCATGCAACACGTAAAGCCGCCGTGCTGCGGTATCCGCATCGATCCCCCAATCTGCCCGTGCGTCAGAGTTGAGGTCGTCAAACCGGATCGGCAAGTCGTTGTCCCCCGCATACCGCGCATAATGCTGTATCTCGAAGTTACAGACCGGGCAGTTCGCGTTGTAGAGAACGGATGTATTGGGTTTCTGCGTCATATTGAGAAAGTAAGCTTACCCGGCTGGAAACCAATGGACGAGTTGTCGCAGTAAACCAATCGTCACCTTGATTTGCCTCAAGGCGCAGAGATTTCAGCCCATTTATTTCTTGGCCAAGCCCCAGCCAAGGAGAGCCATCATGACTGCCCTGATCGTTTACGCAACCCACGAAGGCCAAACCGGCAAGATCGCCCATTTTATCGAGGACGAACTGCGCAAGTCCGGGCGTGACACGCGGCTCGCCAATGCATTGGAAGCGACGACCGACATCGACTTTGACGGCGTAGATATCGTGATCCTTGCCGCCCCTGTGCACGAACGCCGCCACCCCAAACTTTTCGAGGCGTTCCTGACCGCCCAGGCCGGGGAGCTTGCTGTGCGACATACCCTGATGCTGTCGGTCAGCCTCTCCGCTGCCTTTCCGGAAGGTCTGGAGGAAGCCGAGGAGTATCTGATCGAAATGAAGATGCGGTGCCGATTCAATCCGGATGTGGAAACACTGGTCGCAGGGGCGGTGCGCACGTCGGAATACGATTATTTCGCCTCGCAATTGGTGCGGCATGTGGTTCTGCGCGACCGGGACTATGATCCTGCACGGGGCGAGTACGAGTTCACCGACTGGGCCGCCTTGCGCAAGACCCTGTCGGACTTTCTTGCCAGCAGTCCCGCACCGCAAGGGGCCTGAGCGGCCAGCGACCTTGTGCTGGGGCGCGGGAACTTTGCCGTGACACCGCGGGTTTGCCCATGTTGCTTGGACCAAGGAGGACGACATGGCATCGCGGGCAATCTGGAAAGGGCAGTTGCGGCTGTCGCTTGTTTCTATCCCGGTCGAGATCCATTCGGCAACGAAACGGTCGTCCCGCATCTCGTTCCGGCAGATCCACGAGCCAAGCGGCAAGCGCGTCAAATACGAAAAGACGGTGTCGGGGATCGGGCCGGTCGACAAGGACGATATCGTCAAGGGCTACGATACCGGCGACGACCAATACATGCTGATCGACCCCGAAGAACTGGATGCCATCAAATTGGAGACGAAAAAGACCTTCGAGCTGGTCCAGTTCGTCGAAGCCTGCGAAATCCCGCCGCTTTACTTCGACAAACCCTATTACATCGTGCCGACCGACGATCTGGCGCAGGATGCCTATCGCGTGGTCCGTGACGCCCTGCGGTCTGCCGGCAAGGTCGGGCTGGGCCAATTCACCATGCGCGGCAAAGAATATCTGGGCGCGGTGAAGCCCTGCGGTGACGGGTTGCTGCTTGAAACCCTGCACTACGCCGATGAACTGCGCGAGGCCGATCCCCTGTTCAACGAGATCACTGACGAGGAAATCGATGCCGACCTGCTGGACGTCGCGACGACGCTGATCGACCGCAAGAGCGGCCCGTTCGATGCCTCGGCCTTCAAGGACCACTACGCCGATGCCCTGCGCGACCTGATCGCGGCCAAGCGCAAGAACAAGAAGACCAAACGCGTCTCCGCCGATAGCGATGAACCCACCTCGGATGAAAACGTGGTGGACCTGATGGCCGCGCTGAAGGAAAGCCTGAAGTCGACCAAGGCCTCGGGCAAGGCGTCAGGCAAGGGCGGTCGCAAGAAGGCATCGTGACATGACCTGCGCACCCGATCCTCTGGCCGATTACAACGCGAAGCGGGATTTCACCCTGACGGATGAACCCAGCGGCGAACGGGGTGAACCCCACGCCGAGGGTCTGCGGTTTCTGGTACAGAAACACGATGCGAGCCGGTTGCACTATGACCTGCGGCTTGAATGGGATGGGGTGTTGCTCAGCTGGGCGGTGACCAAGGGGCCAAGCGACGATCCCGGTGAAAAGCGGTTGGCGGTGAGGACCGAGGATCATCCGCTTTCCTACGGCACCTTCGAGGGTACGATCCCTCCGAAGAATTACGGCGCTGGCACTGTGATGCTATGGGACGAAGGTGTCTGGCTGCCCGAAACCGACCCCGCCGAGGGGCTGGCCAAGGGCAAGCTGGCGTTTACCCTCAAGGGCGAGCGGATGCGCGGAAGCTGGGCCTTGGTGCGGATGCGCGACAAGGGCGAAAAGCGCGAGAACTGGCTGCTGATCAAGCACCGCGATTCCGCCGCTTCGGACACGCCCGACAGATTGACCGAAAGCTACGATACCTCGGTCACCACGACCCGCACGATGGCGCAGATCGCGTCCGGCGCGACGGCAAAGCCGCGCAAGGACAAGTCTGACCGCACCTGCAAGCGCCCCGCGTTTCGCAAGCCGCAGCTGGCGACGCTTGTGGCCGAGCCGCCCGAGGGCGATGACTGGATATTCGAGACCAAATCCGACGGCTACCGCTGTCTGGCAGCCTTGGGCAAGGGCGGAACACGGCTTTGGACCCGCAACGGAAACGACTGGACCGACCGGTTCAAGGCGCTGGACGGGGCCTTTGGCCGCCTGCCCTGCGACGCGGCCCTGATCGACGGTGAGGTCATGGCCCGCGACGTCAGCGGCTCGGCGTTTTCGTCGCTTCAATCGGCCCTGAAAGCGGGGCGCCCGCTGGTGTTCTTTGCTTTCGACCTGCTGTCGCTGGACGGCACCGACCTGACGAAAGAGCCCCAGACCGAGCGCACGGGACGTCTGTCGGACCTGTTGGCGGGTCTTCCCGACGACGGGCCGCTGCGGCTGAGCACCCATATCGCCGGTGGCGGCCCCGACATCTTTCAGCGTGCCTGCGAGGCCGGTGCCGAAGGGATCATCGCCAAGAGCGCCACCGCGCCCTATCGCGGACAGCGCAGCACCAATTGGCTCAAGGTGAAATGCACACGCAGGCAAGAGTTCGTGGTGGGTGGCTTTTCACCGTCTGACAAGGCAGGCCGGCCTTTCGCGTCGCTTTTGGTGGGTGAACACGGTCCTGACGGATTGCGGTATCGCGGGCGCATCGGCAGCGGTTTTTCCGAGGCTGATTTCGACACGCTGACCACCGCTTTCCGCCACCGCAAGACCAGCCCGTTTGACGCCGTGCCGGATGGTATCGCTGCGTCAGCGCAATGGGTCACACCCGCTGTCGTGGTCGAGGTGGACTTTGCCGAGCTGACGGCCGATGGCCATATCCGGCACGGTGTCTATCTTGGGCTGCGACGCGACAAGGCGGCAGACGATATCACGCTGGAGACGCCGCAGGACGTGGCGGACAAGGACGACCCGCAGTCAGACAAGATCGGCGGTGTCAGGGTTTCAAGCGCCAACCGCGTCATCTTTCCGCAGACCAGCCAGACCAAAGGCGATCTGGCGCGCTACTATGCCAAGGCCGCCCCCCGCCTGCTGGAGATCGGGGGCCACCGTCCCCTGTCGCTTTTGCGGCTACCCGAGGGAATGAAAGGCACGCAGTTCTTTCAGAAACACGCAGGTCAGGGGATGCCCGACGATCTGAACCGCATCAAGATCACGGAAAGCGACGGGGATGTTGCCACCTACATGGACGCCAGACGTGAAAGCGCCTTCGTGGCCGCCGCGCAGATGGGAACGATCGAATTTCACATCTGGGGCGCGCGGACAGACCGGCTGGATCGCCCCGACCGGATGGTCTTTGACCTTGATCCCGACGAAGGGCTGGGCTGGCCGGATGTGAGATCTGCCGCCTTCGATGTGGCTGCACGGCTGGACGCGCTTGGGCTGGCGTCGGTGCCTGTCGTTACCGGCGGCAAGGGGGTTCACGTCTGTGTTTGCCTGCGCCGAACCAAGGGATGGGACACCGTCAAGCTGTTCACCAAGACGCTGGCGCATGTCATGGCGCAGGCAGAACCCGACCGGTTTACCGCGACCATGTCCAAGGCGAAGCGAAAGGGCCGGATCTTCATCGACTGGTTGCGCAACGAACGGGGCGCGACCGCCATTGCGCCCTATTCGGTCCGCGCGCGTCCGGGCGGTGCTGTCGCCATGCCGGTGACGTGGGACGAGCTGGCCAGCCTTGCCGGGCCGGCCACGTTTGACCAGCAGGCCGCAGCCGCACGGCTGGACCAGCCCTGTACCGGGGCACGGTTATAAGACAGCGCGCTGCGCTGGTCATGCTGCCATTTTAACCCCCGTGGCGGCTTCGGGTTCAAGGGCTTTTTGTTCGGCCCTGATCTGATCGGGTGTCTTGTACCCGTG
>Ga0307946_1001528_pt1 | contig 10700 bp, 15 predicted proteins | sample OrgLakmetagen230_FD_203153 | JGI IMG/M metagenome (GOLD analysis project Ga0307946, IMG submission 203153) | Saline water microbial communities from Organic Lake, Antarctica - #230 | ecosystem: Environmental > Aquatic > Non-marine Saline and Alkaline > Saline | place: Antarctica: Organic Lake...
TCAGCAAAAGCACAGCCTGTGCAAGTTCAGCACTCGCTTGCACACGCATCCTAGTATTGCAGGAGCCAAGCAAGGAGAGCACACCCACGTGGTTCATGTGAACACTGGACTGGAGCCTTTTTGTAACGGCTAGCCCATTTGTTTCAGCACAGGCTTTTAGTTTCATTTAGCACCAATTCAACACACCTTGTGGAGCACCGGTGCGGTGAGCTGGTCTGGACACAGAGGACCTGCACGGCTGTCAAATTCTTGTTGTGACTCGCACATCAGGGACCTGCAAGCGAACCCGCACGTGGACATTTTCAGAAATGGCTCAGAAGTCAGATTCCCAATCAGCTGTTCCCAGCTGCAAGGACGGCATCCGTGTTGCCATTCTAGGCACTATTAATTACGTCACACACACTCACCCAATAGCACGAGCATCTCCATCCGCCATCGCATGCCGCACACGCTCGATTAAAGCACCGTTCACGATGCCTAATAACTCTTGTAAGCGCTGCTCCAATGCGTTTTTCGCCACAGGGTACGCTTCTTGCAATGCAGTTAGAATCCTAATAGTGTCCTTGGCTGCTTTCAGATCCACGACTACCAGATAGAGTGGGACTGCATTGCAACATAAAAGCAAATCAACAAGCCCATCAATTGCAAGGTCTAGGAATAGCGATAAAAATTTAAAGGCTCTAATTAACGTGATGTGGCATACACACACCAATAAGGCACTGTGCACAAGGAATTCACAATTTGTTTCTAAATGAGCTCGTTAAGCAAGCTCGTCAACACGCTTTCTGACTAGAGCGTTGACGCGCTTGCTGACCGAAAAAAATTTGAGGGAGCATTCACTCCCATCACAAGAGCCTCATGGTCAGCTGATGCCTTTCTTTTCTTTTCTATCTATGTTTTAAATGCATGAATGCGCAAAAACGAAATTTCTGTCCTAAAACACTGAAATTCTTTTCCCCACAGTACTTCAGTACAGCAGTTCAGTTAGCTGTCATAGACAGTCAAAATGTCCTTCAAACCAAGCTCACCAGAAAGGTAGGTAGTCTGCACGTCCAGCTGTGCACCCTTGAACGTCATCACGATCGGAATGCTTCCATAAGCACAGGCTTGGTCCATGCGCCCTGCATAGAATAAAAAAGACCCCTCCTAGATTACAAGGCTACCAGCACGGTGCTCAAGTGACCTGAAAGCTCAGATCAGGCTCCTGCTTTCAGAGACTAGATCTTGGCATGCATGACCTCCAATCCCTTAAACCCTTCAAGTGTCTCTTGAGATATTGGTGAAGGTTGCTGGTCCAAAGTCTCCTTTAAATCCTTCATCCCACTTGACAAGTCTGTTACCGTGCTCTCAGTTTTTCAAACTTGTGTGGTGGTTTATGAGCTCACCTCCCCATGCAATACCACTCACCACACTTGCTGGGGGTCAGAATTTCTCCCTGATAAGCTATCTCCATTTCTTCTCGAATTGAAAGGCCCAAGTCATACACAGCGCTGAAGGCACGTACGACCTGCGACGAAATCGATTCATGTTGGGGGCAGTCATTAAATGGTGAGAAAATGGTGGAAGGGAAAAGGAGGCGAAAAAGACAACATAATCTCTCTCCATTGATGGAGAATGGAGCCGCTTTGGTACCGGGCACCATCAGATCGTCTGGGACAAATGGAATGAAGTTGCGACCATGCCGATAGCCTTGTAATCAATCAAACCTGCTCCTTTACCAGACATCATAATGTCGAAATGCAAAGTGTTTGACACTGTTTAGGACCTAGGCACCGACAGGAGCAGGCAGGCAGAGGCATTGTAAAAACGAGCTGGCTGCCTACCATGACGCTAAGTGCAGCCGAGGAAGACAGGCCCTTGGCAATTGGAAGCGTGGAGTGGTAATTATTCACCTTCAGTCCCCTCACTCTGCTACCATACAGCTGCAGGATGCGGCACGCAGTGCCAGCAAAGTACGAAAAGAAGCCAGGTCCCTGGGCCTCTAGTAATTTTCATACGCATGTTTATGTGTGTGTGTTTGTGTGTGAGTGTGTGTTTGTGTGTGTGTGTGTTTGTGTGTGTGTGTGTGTGTGTGTGTTGTGTATGTGCGTGTACATTAACGAACAGATGTCAACAAGTAGCTGTTCAAATTTGCCAGCCATATAAAAAGTTACGTCATAGAATTGAAGCATTTGTCTTGAGCATTTTCTTTTGTGACCTATATTTTAGGCTAAGACACCACAAACCGTTCAGTAGCGCTTCCTCTTCAAAGGGAATCTCGATCATTGTCGTGGCCCCACTCTCCTGGGTTGATTCCATGACAGCCACCTTTGTTCGTCGAGTCAGGGAAAACGACAATTGTAGAGTAGGGTGTATTAAGACAAGCCAGCAGGACCTGGCCCCAACAGGCGGACAAGGGAAGGAGCAAAGAAAGAAACAAAGTCAAGAGAAGCAGAAAGCAAACAAGAGGTGGGTGTCCCTGTTAAATGTTGCGGACCCATACGAAAGGCACCGCCTCCTCTCCGCTCTTTCCCTCAGTGTGACACTGACGTAGTGCGTGCGTGCGCTGTGCACACTACTCATGCAGATGCATCCACTTACAGGCTTGTCTAGCGCATGTGCCCGTGCAAATAGACCCTCTTGTGTACCAACAACAATGGTTCGGCCCTCTGAAATCAAGGCGTTTTGTCTGCAAGGGGTAGCAAAATAGGCAGGTGTTGCGCGTACATGGAGACATGAAACGCAGATGCGCAATAGCATGGGATCACCAGTTAACACAGATGCGCCAGGGTGTATTAGAAACACTGAAACAGTGCACATTTTGAGGCAGCAGCTCAAGATTTGACGACCATCTACATACGAGAAACTGTACGACCGCGCAGACGTCTGCAACACAATTCATGGCATAAAAGCACCAATGCAGATCAGCAGTGTGGAACTGCACCAGAACGGGCATGTTAAGTTGAAGAGCCTCGTTTGTCGAGGCAGGTACACATTACACAACTTTATTGATGTTTTGGCAGGGAAAGCAAGAAAAGAGGCAGGTAACCATACCAAGACTAAGCAACACCTACAGTTGATACCCGCCAGCCCAATCAGAGTGCTCACCAAACCTGCACGTTGCAGGTGCGTTTGCATATTGTTAACATGTGTACGTTTCCTCGTCTTATTTACGAGCATTTTGCTTTTGTATGTGTTGTGTATGAACTTGCATGCTTGCTTGCGGCCGCGTGCGTGCGTGCGATGCGTGTTCATGTATGTGTGTGTTTAGGTGTGTTTGTGTGTGTATGTGTGTGTGTCTGTGCTGCACATTGGTTCTTCCAGAAGAAGAAAAAGGCAGATTGCCTTGCAGTGTGCATCAAATTAGCTGGGAAGTGTGGTTATTTGGCATGCCGTGCCCAGGGATACAAACGTGTGTGAGTGAGTGAGTGTGTGTGACTGTGTGTGTGTGACTGTGTGTGTATGTGTGTGGTGTGTGTGTGTGTGTGTGTGTGTGTGTGTGTGTGTGTGTGGTGTGTGTGTGTGTGTGTGTGTGTGTGCGTGTGTGTGTGTGTGTGTGTGTGTGTGTGTATGCGTGCTTGTATGTGTGTGTGTGTTTGTGTGTGTATGTGTGTGTGTGTGTGTGTGTGTGTGCGCGTGTGTGTATGAGCTTGCATGTTTCATACAGGCATAGTCTTCCAGAGCAGAACACTTCGTAGATTTCTCCAGTATGTGGCGCCATTTTAAATAATTCCGATGCAACCAATATTGGAATGGCCATAAAAGTCAATAAATTGGTCAAACTTGGAATGCGAGGTACAATTGAACATTTATCCAAATTAAAAACAAACAACCTGATCCTGGGCCCAATAAACCTTCTGACGTAAGATTCATGCGTTGTTTCCTGCTCCCTCATGCTACTTTCATTGTGTCGAGCAAACGCCTTTACACGCCTCTTACGCACACGCAGGCCTGCGCGCGCGAGTCTGTGTGTCCTTTTGGTCGGACGGATCTAGGCAGCCCCAGCGAATGCATCCCAGGAATTCCAAACCCGCTCGCTATTTGCCGCTGCTCTCCAATTTCCCCCCCGAGATACAAGGGCTGATTTGCCCTCCACCCGAAGGTCCTGGGAATTTGCCGGTTGACAGCTCTCCTGCCACCAAGCGGCAGCCCCAGCCCCAGCCCCAGCCCCAGCATCACCACCAGTATCAGCCCCATCAGTATCAGCCCCAGCCCCAGCCCCAGCCCCAGCATCTCCATCAGCACCAGCCCCAGCACCAGCCGTGCAGTCGGTTTACGGAGTGGGACCAGAAAAGGGAGGAGGGAAGGCACTACCAAACTGGGGCGACCCCTGGTCCCCCTCCTCCAGCTCTTGCCACCACTGCACATGCTCTCCAGGCCCAGCTCGCTCCCTCTGCTCCAACAGGAGGAGCAGGTCCTCCTGCACCCACGCTGACCCCACCCTCTTACAGCCCCCACTGCACGAGCCCTCCTCCTGTTAACTATGACCCCGTCTCAGTTACGCCTAACCAAACAGTTATGAGTCTGGATAAGTCTCCCTATAATCCTCTCTTGGCTGCACCTCATCATGAAAAAAAGCCTGATACACTGGGAGCTGATATGGTGCTTGCATTAATGTTGCACGAGGAGGAGCTGCAAGCGGTTGCACAGCAGAAGGAGGAAAGAGAGAGGCAAATGCTAGAGGCATTGAATGCTGAGAAGAATGCGAGGAATGACGAAATGATGACTTTCATAAAAGCTAATACCTTCAAGGCACAGAACTTTGGTAGGTTGAGTTCGAAGCCTTTTTCCCTTGCCACGCTCTTGCATAGGCACAGAAGGGGAAAGCATGAGCGTCAGGCTATTCAGGTGGCAGGATATAGAGGTTAGAAGGACGGGGTTCAGGCACACCTGCGCCACCACTCACGCTGCAGGCAGCAACCAAGAAGAAACAGCATTTGGTGAAATACCTCACAAGACTCCATCACTACCAGCACCAGCTACTACAGCATTAGCAGGACCAGCATCTGCAGCACCAGCACCACCACTAGCACCAGCTTCAACAGCAGCGGCCAGAGCACCAGCTTCAACAGCTTTGGTGTGCTCGGGCAGCAGCATGACAGGCGACACGAAGGACAATGCTTTGCTGGCTGCACTGATGGGCAACCCAAGCGAGGCGTACCACGTGATGTATGGGGGTGTGGAGCAGCCTGCCAGCGTGGCAGCAGAGGCAGGAAGCGCAGAGGGACATGCAACACTGGCTCAGGGTGCTTGTACTACTGCAGCGGAGCAGCAGGATGGCAGCTCTGAACATGTCTACTCACGCAGCTCCCTGAATGATGCGCAATGCCTGGACGCACCGCTAGCACCTGCTCTTGCAGCCACCCCGAGCTCCTGTGACGGAGCAGCTGGTGATGCAGGGATGCAGACGCCTGAGCAGGTATGTGTATATGGGTGCTGGTGTGGTGTGGTGATTGGTGATGCGTAATCAGCTATCCTGTGGTCAACCCCCCTTCATTATAATCCTCGCTGTACACCAAAATCAAGCTGTACGCTAGCTTTTCCAGTCCTTACTTTGACCGATGCCCTCTCTCGCATGCAAACCCAGGCACAATCGTTCACGCCACTTTCATGCATACAAACACTCTCCCGACAATATACACACTTGCATTCGTGTCAGGTCCCTTGCGCGCTTGATCTTGGTGTGTCTGAAGAAGAGTTGCAGCAGGCCCTGCAGGCAGAGCAGAAGCTGCTCACCCCCCAGGTGTGCTGTGTGTTGTGTGTGCCTGTATGTGTTTCCGTGTGTGTCACATCTCAGACTGGGAAGGAACCACGTCCGTACGTCCACTATGTTTAAGCAGCCGACACTGCACGCGCACACACACACACATTAACACATCATCATTACACATTAACGCACACAAGCACACATTGACACACATAAACATACACACATTGACTTACACACACATACGTATGAGCAGCCTGCTGCCCCTCCCTCCAGCCCCTCCCCCCCCCCCTCCCACAACTTCCTCCAGTACCAGCAGGAGCTGGCGGCCCTAGAAGAGTTTTTTCCTGGCATCCCTCAATATGAGCTCCTGGGTGTGCTCGAGGCGTTTCAGGTGCGGCTTAACCGCTCGAGGCGTTTCAGGTGTGGCATAGACAGATCTGCCTACTGCCTGCTTTGTGCCTGTGTTTGCTGAGACGTAGGACGCCATCGTGTGAAGAGGCCCCCTGGAATGTACCTGCGTGCTTGCTTTTGTGTGAGATGTGGAGGGGTTTTAAAATGGCCCGTGCAGGATCTAGCAACAATGGAAACAAGTCCTCAGCTGACCGCGATTTGAACTGCTGCCCCTGTGCCTGCAGAGTGACTTGCTGGCTGCCAACGACTTTTTGATCCAGCAACAGGACGAGGCAGCCAGCTTTCGCTTACAGCAGGTGTGTTGATGTGACTGGCCAACAGCACCCGTGGAACCACGCTTTTGCCCTGTCTCTGTACCAGTAGCTCACCCTTCATGTTAGCCAACTCTCTGGTGCCTGAGCAAGAAGACGATCGCAGCCTTTGCGTCCGGCCCACCATTCCCTGCCAAATTTTGTCTCAAAACGAACCTCACCATATCCCACTTTTTATGGTTCAGGGCAGTGTTCAGGGTATTAAAATTGACGTATGAAACACTGCTTTAAATAAGGGTCTGGAGTCCAGGATCTGAGTCGGGGGCATGATTTGTGCCATTTCCATGCCAAAAAGGTTGTTGTTCCCATGCACGTGTAGGGATTTTTTAAACCAAAATTTACCGTTTTTTCTTCCCAGACAGGTTTTAGGTCAAACCACCCATTACAGCAAAAAATAGGGGGGGGGTAAAATATGCCACAAAGGATCTAGTGCGTGGGCCTGTTTGCTGGGCAAATTTAAAGCATTTCTGAAATCCTGGTGACACGCTTTCTGGCCACTGGTGTCCTGAGTGTCAGGGGCCCTTCAATATGCTCCCTACCAAGTTTTATGGTCTGGAAAGCTGGGGGTGGGCAGCGACAGCTGATATTTTCATAAAGTATGCTTTTTGTGCACACCTTCATCACAACCAATTCTGACGCCACAGGCTATCAGCAGGTCATATAAACAGGAAAGATGTATGGTCTCATTTATTAAATTGAGCAATTCCGTCTTTTTCGGAGGGCCCCATCGCATACTTAGTTGTATATTTATATAGTCTAAAATACAGTTTGGGCAGACATGGACAGCATGATTTTTCCAAGCTTCGCAAATTTCCCAGCCAAAACTGGGTCCTTCACCAAAACGTAGGGAATATTACCCAGAACGCCCCTGTATTTTGTTTAATGCCTGGAAGAATCCTTTAAAAATCGACCTTCTGGCAGGCAAAATACACATCTGGGCACTCGTCTGCACAAACTGAGTGTGCAGGGGTGCTTAAACCTGTCTAACTAAGGGTCCCGATTACTGTAAAGTGGAAAAAAACAAATGTTTGATATGATAGGAATGGTGGGCCTGACTATGAGCCTATCCTCCATGATAGATACCCGCATTGCACCTTTGTTGCTGCATGCATTTTGCTTCATTTCTTAGCGACCTTAAATAATTTGGAATTATTCAGCTCTCTTGTAAAGTTTGACATCAATGCCATGCTTGCTGATCACATTTTACTGCGTTGGAGTGAATTTTTAGTAGCGTTACTTGAATTGTTGACTTGCAGCATTGGCTTCCTTTGCTTGTGGCTGACCAGCATGCTGACCTTTTCACGTCAGGGCTTGAGGTGTTATCGTAGCTTACCGTGTTTGTGCCTGCAGGCTGATCAGGATGCTGAGCTTGCGCGCTCAATGCACGAGTTGGAGGAGGAAGAGGAGAAAAGAGGGATTGCAGGCGATGGGCTGGGACTGTCAGGGATCGAGCAGGCAGATGTGCTGAATGCAGAGGTGCTGTGTGTGCGTGTGTGTGTGTGTGTGTGTGAGAGAGAGAGAGAGAGAGAGAGAGAGAGAGAGAGTGTGTGTGTGTGTGTGCTTGTGCTGTAGTGTGTGCCTGTAATATTTGCTTGAGGTACGACCGGCTAAGCAATTATAAAAACTTTATAATTTTAGCAACATCAACACGTGCAGCCTGAACCACTTGTCTGGATATTTGGACAAAGTAGGTGCTATAGGACCTTGCATTCCATGGCTCCATTTATTCTGAGACACGAAATCATACGTTTGCCATCTCAAGTATCAATTGTGTCTTCTTGCTAGGATAGCCTCTCCTAGAACGCACTGGATTTATGCTTAACTGTAGCTACCATAGGACCACTCCCAGCTCCGCGATTGCTCGCCCAATTTGACGCAAGTACGTCATGCACCACACAGGGCAACACGAGCAAGGGCAGCAGGTGGAGAGGATTGAGCCCCAGCCAGCTCAACGGCTTGAGCAGGTGTGGGTGTATATGTGTGTATTTGTGCGCGTGTATGTACGTGTGTGAGCGCATGTGTGTTTGTGCATGTGTATGTGTGTTTCGAGTGTGGTTAATCGAAAGGCAGTTAGCAATTGTGCGCGTGTGAGTATGCATATGTGTTTTAATGCCCAGGTCGCTGGTCGCAGGCAGGAGATGAGCAGGAAAGGGAAGCTGGACATTTAATTGTTAGCAATAGCAAAAATATTTGTGCGAGTGTGAGCGCATCTTTACCCAAGCTAGCTCTCTGGCATTGAAATGCTATAGCTATTTAAGGCAAGTATCTGTCCCTCAGTAAAGGATGTCAAGAGGCGACAAAGGCCAGTCACCCTGAGCAGCCAACACACGAAAGAGCAAGGCTATTCATCGTTGCAAGCACCCAGTGAGTCACAAACTTATTTCCCAAGTAACGGGTGTCGCTTCCGCTTCAAAACTGTTCTGACATGCGTGATACAGACTTGTGTATGCGTCGTGCACATGCAGTGGTGTTGAGGCAGGCGTGTGGCGATCACGCTGTGCTGAGCGCGTCACGGGTGCAGCTGCCCTGCAGCGCTCGTCTGCAGCACTGGCAGAGCTGGGTTTGGAGCAGCAGGTGGGTGAAGCCGGTTGCATGTGCGCTTCCAAATTCACTCATTTGAATTATTTTGGAAGTTCATTTGAAAGTGAATGGATGAGATAACAAAACGGCGTGGGTGGCGGGAATTGGTAAGCTGTGATTAGTGTGGAAAAGAGGGTGGGTTTGAAAGGGGGAGGGAGCTCAGGCAAAAATATGAGGGGAGTTTGTTATAGAGTCCTCTATCTTGAGTTGTGGTCTAAAGCTGGAGTTCATCTATAGGGACATCGAGGCAACTCCAGGGATGTGTATTGTCTTTAGAAAGAGTGGTCCTTGGAGGTCAGGTGCAAGCGAGGCGTCTTTGGTTCCCACTCTTCTGATAGAAGCTACATGTACAATTAGAAGGGGGTGTGTGTGCTCTACTGGGGTCTGTGCCTATGGGATGACCGCGTGCACGCCAGCAACCGTGGTGTGCACCTTCACTGCTAATTAAGGGAGCGGGTACTTGTATTCGAAAAACACATACGCCCGCGTGTACACACACACACATTTTCACAAGCATGCGCACAATAACACAAACTCACGTGTACACACACACACACATTCACACGGACACACACATCTGCACACGCCTCGCGCAACTACACAGGCAGCGCAGGACAGAGAAGGCACCACCATGGTGTGCCCGGGGGTGTATGCTAATCCAGAGCAGGAGCGCCAAGTATGGAGGGAGGTAGAGGCCAACCGCAATACACGCCGGCTGGCCATTTTGACTAGGTGAGGAAGTGGCTGCGCTCTTAAATAAATTGGGCCAGAACGGTCTGTATACACTGCGGGTCTAAAGTCCCCTACCTGATATACTGTCCTTGTATGAAACCACAGGACGTACGTACAGTTCTGGCTGGCCCTGCTCATTTACTTTCGTGTGTCATCACAATGTGTGCATTTATATATCTTTCCTCACACAAATCAAAGCATGAGCAGTAACTGACCGCATTTCCCTCTCCTTTAGGTGGTTTGGTCACAAGGTAGACAGCGGATTGATGACAGATGTACTCAACACGTGTGGCGGCAGCCTGGAGACAGCACGCAAACATTTGAAGTAGGTTTTTCAGCCTGTGTGGAGGGTTGTTTTTGGTGATTAGGAATCCAGAATGAATGTGTGGTGGGTGGGTGGGCGAGTAAGTCAACTCTTGGTATGTGTGGTGGGTTGTGTTTGGTATTCAGGTTATATAGAGTGAATGTCCCCCACACTGTGTGGAGGTGTGTGGAAAGGAAAGGGGGTGGGTGAGTAAGATGCTTTGGTGCGTGATATATGATATATGTGGTGGGTTGTGTTTGGTGTTTAGAGATTATATTAAGAGTGGATGTTCTGTGTGGGGGGGTGGGCGAGCAAGTATTTTTGGTGGCCAGCAAGCCTTGCAGAAGTGTGTGTGGAGGGGTAGGTTGACACCCAGCGCTCGGTCAAGGCACATTCTTGGCTCAGAAATATGTCTGCTATTGGCTAGTAAAATACTTCCTGATTGGTATAATACCAAATTGGTGAGATTTCTGTTTCTGTATGAAGGTCCTAGCTGCTTTTAACAATTCTTCCAACACTGACCAATACTGAGGCCAAATGATCATGTTGCATGTAAAAAAGATGATGTACAACCAGCACGTGTACTTTCCACACACGCATGCATGCACAAACACACACGCGCACACACAGATGCACAAAAATACACACACCACAACACGCAAAACACTCACGC
>Ga0307946_1001529_pt1 | contig 10698 bp, 12 predicted proteins | sample OrgLakmetagen230_FD_203153 | JGI IMG/M metagenome (GOLD analysis project Ga0307946, IMG submission 203153) | Saline water microbial communities from Organic Lake, Antarctica - #230 | ecosystem: Environmental > Aquatic > Non-marine Saline and Alkaline > Saline | place: Antarctica: Organic Lake...
AACAAACTTGCCACCACGTACAATATTTGGTCTGCCTTCCCTTTTTCTAGTTATGAGCATATGCTGACAATGCCACGATATATTCATCTTGATCAGTCCAAGCATGTTATGCACAATGTAGTAGGTTTTCCTCGCGTGTGCATACTTTGGAAATGGAGGCAGCAATGTGGCTTGAAGTCACGTTCATGACCAGTGCCTCGTACAGATGACCTTGTCCAGCACAAGGAGCACGCCCTTTATTCTTGGTTTGCGAATTGAGTAGTGAATCATCTTTTCTTGTTTGCACCCTATATTGTTTGCACCTTATATTGAAGACTTCTTGGCAGCCCGACCTTATTTGATGTATCATAGCGACAACCAGCTTGTCTATGGCCTCATGTTGTGACTGCAACGTTTAGTTGTGCGCTGCGCAGGGATTCCTGGTTAGCAGTGTGCATTGCTCCTGTCGCCAGACGACGCCACATTACAAGACAAGACCAGGAACTGATTGTTGCTCTAGATAGCTGAGGAGCTAATGACATGCTGCCAGGCACAGCTCAATGTAATCAAGCTGCAGCGGCTGCAGCCTGCACAGCAGCCTTTTCGATCAGCTGGCTACCGGTAGGATGCCTTGCTTTATGTGCCCGTCCCTGTACTTTCACTGAGCACTTTACTCCTTGGAGGTTGCCAACCAGCTGGTAAACTCGTCGTAGTCTTGGCCCTGCGATGCACGGAGAAAACAAGGCTGTGTAAAATACAGATGTAGGAAGAAAGACGTTACACCGCACGGAGAAAGCAAGGGTAAGTGAGGTGCATTTGTAGGAGAAAAGACACTGCATGTACTGCCATGTGCAGATTATGCCTGAAGTTCTGGTTTTTGAGCTGGATCTGGTGCCGTGGCTTGTTGTGACAGGCTACACTGAGAAACTTGTTGTTCAGTTTAGCTTAGTTTGGGTTACAAAGGCCTCCAGTCTGGCATGGCTGCTGTGAGTGTCAGTGTATGGAATTCAAGACTGCTATCAATGTCAGTGTGTGGAAAGAAAAGAAGAACTACGCAGGCAGTGGAAACCACTCCCCACATAAACTAAGGAAAAAGAGCCACTTTGGTACCGAGTATTGTAAAGCTCCTCCACCGCGAAAAGGAAAGGAAAAATAAATGGGGATTAAGAGGGTTGCAGGCTTAACCTGAAACCGGCTCCTGATGAGATTTGATAACAGTACTGGAAAGGGCATGTCTGGTATGGACAAGTTTAGCAGCGAAGTTCACAGAGTGCACATGGAGCTTGGAGGCAAGCTTCTTAACTCTTTGAGAATCAAGACCCAGTTCCTTGAAAGGCTTCAGAGTGTGAGTGTTGTAGATGCGTGTGGAACTCAAGTGCGAAACATGTGGATGCGCGTGTTCTAAGGTGCAGGCGTGCTATCAGGTGTGCCACTGCATCAACACAAAATGGACACGCAGCTAGCCCAGACGTATTACTCGCTCACCTGGTACTCGCTGTCCACCACCATCTTCTTGTAGAAGTCCTTGCCAATCTGCGCACGCGATAAAGAAAGAGGATGTAAGGCAGGGCTGGAGAGGCAGGGACCAGCATTCAAGGCCTCAGTATCAAGTAATTGTGGCAGCAGTGTTTGGAGCGTTTCTTGAAGTGTTCACCCTGTTCTCCCACACACGTACGTGGCCCAAGTGCCCTACCTGCTTGACCTTCTTGTCCTTCTTGGGGCCCACAGCCTTGCCAGCCTTGAGCTTGGTCAGCTTGTCGGCACGCTTGGCGGCGTTCTTGGTGGAGCTGGTCACTTCCATACGGCGAGCAACCTGCGAAATGCGTGGTTTGGTGTGGGATTTTGAGTGTTTTTGGGGAGGGGAGGACTAAGAAACTGTCTGGAATTATCTGGTGGAGTTTTACGTTCCAGTAATGTTACGCTGCAGAAATGAGATAACGTTCCAGCAAATGCCGCGCATATGAATGCCGTATTCATAATTCCAATTTGTCAGGTTGCACCTTAGTTGCACCTTATGTGCTTGCATTTTCATGTATGCATGTAAATATGCAAGTTAGGAGTCATAGCTCATCAGGCATAAGCTGCTATCCATGCTATCTGATGTGTGCAGGAAATCCTTATTCAAAAAGTTTGCACATCAAGTCTGTGTGTCTACGGCTCAATAACCAAACATACCTTGGCGTAGGGGTTGAGCTTGAGCATGACACCCAAGTTCTTGAGGGGGTTCTTCTTCAGGGGAGCGTGCTTGGCGGGGCCAGCCTTGGCTGGGTTCACCACACTCTGGATCTCATCACTGCAGACAGGGAGGTGTGTGTGTGTGTGTGTGTGTGTGTGTGTGTGAGAGAGAGAGAGAGAGAGAGAGAGAGAGAGAGAGAGAGAGAGAGAGAGACCAATCTTGCAATAGAGAGGGCGTACAATGAGTGGTGTTGTTTAGCAGCTTCTGCACAGACCCAGGCATATGTTTGTGTCATAACACACACGTACACAAGCACCTTGCTTTCTCTACAACTTCTCCGCACTACATAGAAACGCAAGGTGCCTGTCACTCACGAGTTGATGAGGCGGGTGAGGTCACCGTTGGCCATGACAGAGCGTGGCAGCTTGTAGCCCTTCTTCACTGAGCTCTCCTTGGTCTGGGTACCGAATATGGAGTCCAGGCGCTCAAAGGCGGACTTGGTCCAGATGCAGAAGCGGCCCAAGTGGCCTCCGGGAGCCAGCTGCGGGTGAGAAAGGATGGGGATGAGACGCAGGAGTGTTTGCTTCTATGGGCGTCTCAGTCAGCCATGTGTTGCGAGTTGCGAGGGTAAATTGAAAGGATGGTTTGGTGTGCTCTCTTTTTGTGGCGTGGAAGGTGGCACGATATGGCCTGTGGCATAGCTGCCGAGTATGAAATGATCGGTTACCACAAGGCAGACGGTGAGCTTGCTATACAGTGATGCAGGTTTGTGCAGACGTGACAGGAGTCTCATTTGGAGGGGGCTCAGACGAAGAAATTCAACCATGTTCCGATATCGTCAATGCTTTTGACTCAGTAGCGCGGATAAGAGTCATCAAGGCCCAGACCAAACTGTTCTGCCAAAATATGCAACCATGAGTGGATGGAGGTCACTACGTGCTCATGCGATTGGGTAAGAGGCGGGTAAGGCAGCAATAAAATAGCAACAGCTCCTTCTCAAGGCTCAGACGAAGAAATTCAACCATGTTCCGATTTCGTCAATGCCTTTGACTCAGTAGCGCGGATAAGAGTCATCAAGGCCGAGGGCAGGAGCTGCTTTTATACACATGGGTGAGAATACGGAGGAGCTGCCTAGGAGCTGCATCTCTGTGCACACTGGTGAGAGTGCGCAGAACGTAACCACAAATTACTGGAATGTAGATGTCCTCATTGGCTCAGACGAAGAAATTCAACCATGTTCCGATATCGTCAATGTTCTTGACTCAGTAGCGCGGATAAGGGTCATCAAGGCCGAGGGTGTTCAACCATGCAAGAGTGCAAGGCGCGTTAGCAAGGCATATCAGTCTCATTTGTGCGACGAGTGCCCAGCAAGGTCTAGACTAGCAACAATGGTGAGTACTTTCTGCCATTTTCACAATGGTGATACAGGTTTGGTGCTATGTAAGAGAAAAAGTAAATATGTCCTTACCATTCACACTCACTCACATGCAAGGAATACTTTGGTCTTGACCATTGGGCAATCACAAACACACATGACATACACACACACCTGCAGCAGGTTCAAGCTGTTCACGGATGCCACCTCCACGCCGGGCAGGTTACGGAATGCCTTGGAGATGTTGTTGTTATCGCCAAAGATGACCAGCGGACCCTTGCGCAGAGTGTAGCGACGGTTCCTCATCTTACCTGTCGCGTTTCAAACAACAGAGATGGAGGGTGTGAGACGAAGGACGTGATTGCGCATGATGTCTGGGCTGCATCTGCTTTGGCTTATTTGGCAACATCAGATTTGGCCTGTTGGGCTGCATCCACTTTGGGAAAGGAGAGCTCAAATGGCCAAACGGATGGGCTTGTGAATACGAATGAAATTGGTTGCATGAGGGTGGGGCAAGGGTATGGTCAGATTTTTTGGCAGAGGCAGCTGTGCCGCTATTTCACAGTGAAGGACAGGCCAGCCAGGGAGGGGGGGAAAAACAGAGCTGCATATGCTTTTGTGCTTGCAAATGAGCGGATGCAAGTGTGCGTGTGCACGCCCCAACCTATGCCACTGTGCAATTTTAGTGTAGACATGTTAATAGAAGGATTACTTGTTTGCACGTATGTGTTTCTATGCATGTGTGAGTTTCTATGCATGTGTGCATGCGTGCGCATGCACATTTACGTGTGTGTGTATTTTGTGTATGTGTGCGTGCATGTGCATGGATATTTTGCGTGCGTAAAGTAAGTGTATGCGTGCGTGCGCATGTGTGTGTGCACGCGCGTGTGTGTGTGTGTGTGTGTGTGTGTGTGTGCGCGTGCATGTGTGCGTGTGTGTGTGTGTTTGTGTGTGTGTGTGCATGTGTGTGTGTCAACTCACCCTTTCCTCGGCGCACTGCCTTTGAGTCCTTGCATTTCTCGACGTCAGCGAAAGCTCCGATCTTCTTCAGCACCTCCACGGCCTTGCTGGTCTTGGTTAAGCCCTCGGAAGCGTCGTCCAGCACTAGGGGAATCTCGGGGACCTGGGTTGAAGAGAAATATGTTGGTCCGGTTGAAAATCTCCCTATCCTGCTCCTGCCTCTGTTGCAGGAGAACCTTACATCCCTAGGCTGGTGCACACCATGCAGAATGCAATCCAGAGTAAAAGAGGGGGAGAGAAGGCAGCAGCACGCGCGGGCATGGGCCTCCATTTTGCAACCATGTTGTTAACCCCTCTGTCCTCCTCTCACCCACCTGCTCAATGCGGTGGCCGCGTGCCATGACCAGGGCTGGGATAGCTGAGGCTGCCAAGGCGGACACCACGGCGTAGCGCTTCTGGTTGATGTTGATCTTCCTGTGCCACCGGCGCCACGTCTTTGAGGGCGCGAACATGCGACCCCCTCTGCACATGTTTCCGAAGGCACCCTGTCCTGCTCTGTGCGTACCACCACCTGGCACACGGGGAATACGGGACACGGCTCGGCCGGTACCCCAGGACTCTGCGGCGGTCTGGTGTCCGGCTTGCATGAACACGGCGTGCGCTTGCTGCTTGTTCTTGCTCATGTGGGTGTGGGTTGCCCTAATTAAATCAGGCCTGCGTTTGTGCAGGGGTTCGGTGTACGTGTGTGAGGGGAGAACAGAGGAGGCACAAACGCGCTGCGACTGCATTAGGAATCAAGATGAACGGTGCCCCATACACAATTTCTCACCTGATGGGAGCGGAGAACACGGCAGGCAAGGCCGTCTGCCCTGAGGGGGCGCCATTCTCCAGACCAATCACAGACACCAAAGGCCTGGCTGCCATTTTGCTAATGTACACTCACCGAACCCTAACAAATAATATTAAAAAAGAGGGGGTTGACTTCAAAATTTTCGGTCCTGTTGTCGCCATAATTATCCTCTTTGCGAGAAAAAGCTGAAAGACTGCTCGTGTCTCGTATCCAGGCGCATCTGTCCTCGGGCAGGTGGGTCTATACATTCCTACAAGTTCCTGTTTCCTCATATCAAGCATTGCAAACCAAGCAGATTGTACAGATGCAGTCCCACAACAACATTTCCATTCATCGGATGCACCCCCGCGCGGGCGGGGGGCGTGCCCTGCCCCATTCGTGGCAGACGTGTTCAGATGCATGCAGTTTCAACCCAACTGATTCCCCAACCTAATCACTTTCTTCGCAGGTCTGGCTTAGATCAACGAAGATCAACACCGCAAGCAGGCAAACTTCTATTTCTCGCAAAAGCTATTGTAACAAGCAGGGGGGTTTTGTGAGGCCCCAAAAGGGCTGTTTTTTGCTAGCTCCCCGCATGTTACCGCACATTACAAACTTTCATGTGTACTTCAAAATGTAGCTGTCCAGAGCCCGGTTGTCTGGACCTTGGTAACTAGGGGAAACATATCTGATCTGGTAATTAGGTTGGCCAGAACCATACATATACACCGTATATGACCGTATATTGGGTTATTTCCCTGCCAAAAATACCGTATATATACACAGTATATATATTGATCTGGCCAACCCTACTGGTAATCCACGACTCGAACCCTACTTTTTGTTGACCATATCTTCACACAGTTCACCTACTGCATCAATTTAGAGGTAAATCAGGGTTATTGTGTTGGAATGTCTCACAAGAAATTGTAAAAGATGAAGTGGAAAAAACAAGTTTTGGGTGGAGAGTTAAGAAGCTTACCTCCAAGCTCCATGTGCACTTTTTGAACTTCGCTGCTAAACTTGTCCATACCAGACTTGCCCTTTCCAGTACTGTTATCAACTCTCATCAGGAGCCGGTTTCAGGCCAAGCCTGCAACCCTCTTGATCCCCATTGATTTTTCCTTTCCTTTTCGCGGTGGAGGAGCTTTACGGTACTCGGTACCAAATTGGCTCTTTTTTCTTGAATTATGTGGGGAGTGGTTTCCATTGCCTGCGTACTTTTTCTTTTCTTTTCTTTTGGGTGAGATGTGCAAATTAATATGCAACCTCCCATGGGGTATAAGTGCCCTAACTGTACATTTTGTCCTATTGTACACAGAATGACTTGCAATGACTTGAACACATTATCCGGTAGCTGATAACTCCAGCTTCGTTTCAACCAAGATTGCGTCCGATTTGATAAAGTGGTGTGTGTGAAGTTGCCCCTTAAATGTTAGAAAGGAACATGTTTGGATACATGCGCAGTCCACCCCCTCTGCTAAAACACCCAGCTTTTTGCAGGCAAACAAGCTTGGCATGCTTCCATTAGTAATACATCTACTGCGCCAGCCTTTTCTTTAGCCTTGCCCTGCCACTTTAGTCGCTAGGGATGTTTTAAAATCTGTTAGGCTGAAGTTTTGGGCTTCACTGTCCCTGAACTACCACCTTAAATCGTACTGGAGCATGAATCCACGCTCTCATTATCACGCTCTGGCTCCTGGCTACTTTTGTTCCTGGATGCCAGGCATCTCGTTTGTCAAGTGTGGCAGGCCCTGCCACACTCTCCATCATATTTTGCCAAGGCACTTCGTCCTCTTTGCCATATTTCCTGGATCCCCTAACAGCTATAGTTGCTGTACCAAATAGATTCCTGGTTGTTGCGACCTTTTAAACTTGAATTTCTAATCTTCACAACCTTTATATTTGTAAATAAGCTAAGGCGGTTGACTGGCGGCCTGATGGGCAACTCTTTGGTATGCTCTTCTGGGTGCAGGTTTGCTCCGTTTCTAACATAACGAACAAGTCCATAAAAGCTGGCTTGAGCACCTTAACCACATGCCCGACCGTTGCAAGGGTGGGTCACCAGCGCGCGCCAGCAGTGCAAATAAAGATAGCCAGTTTTCAACATTTAACACCGGATAAATATCTCCATCGTTTCATCACCTTTCACAGCACTTAAAGTGTCAAATGCGTGCCAATTTGCCTCCCTCACAACCTACGTTTGTCGGGTCCTGCTCTGAGAGCCCTGTATACCAGTTCATGACGCTTTGCTACTAGGGCTATGTTAAAAATATCAATGGAGAGCCCTTCGTGTATTTCTGGGTCCAAACGTCCAACCTTCTTGAAATGGGCATGCGTTTTAAATGATCCTAGAACGTGGTCTCCCTCGTTTGTGATGTACAGAATCAGCGTCTTTTTTCCAAGGCAGTTGAGTGTTGTACATGCGGACACCACGTTCAATTAGCCACGACTTCAGCTATACTTCTAAAGTCCCCATATGTGACCAGCTAGAGCACCAAATGCAGTAGTATGGTCTTTGGGAGTCCTCACTCCATGTACCGGAGCAAAAAAACTAGAGTTTTGTTGAGATCTCAAGCTTCAGTCGTTTGCCTTGTGGTAAGCCAGCAAAAGGGGTGCTACAATGGAAGCTGATATTCTCCAAACCTTTTGGGACATCCACAAGTTTTTTGTTTGCGACAATAAGAAGGCGTTTTTGGGGTGAGCTGATGAGCTCTGGCTGGGGAGCGGTGCGTCGCTCAGAACATGTGTACGCATGGTGTGCCATCCGTAAATAAAAGTACACACTCACCCAGGCGATCACTTGCAATGACACAAAAATGGTTGAGTGCTTACAACGCTCCCTACGATCTGCAATGAGTAGCGAGCTGCCAACTGCCACCTTCCTACTTCTACCCAATTGGGAACACAAGAGCACCAATACTTACCCAACATTGGTGCAAGATACCGCAAATACTGCACTGTGCTTGACTTTATTCCCAAGGAAAACCTCACACATGCAATGATTACCTTGTGGAAGGGTGTGCAGCACAAACCCTCCAGCCACAACTGAAGTGTGGATGTTATTGCTGTCTGGAATACAGAAGTGAAACAATATTCAACAGCTCGTCGGACTGGCTGCAAAACTTGCACAGGAATATACCAACTACAGTTTAGATAGGATAGGGCCATTTTTTTTGGTTGCAGATTGAAGCCGATCCTCAAGTAACGAGGAGTCCATCTTCTGTGGTGGACTTGGACAATACTGAATACCAAAGTGGCTCTTTCTCTGTATGTGGGGAGTGCTTTTTCACTGCCTGCGTAGCTTTTTCCTCTTCTTTTCTGATAGTGCTTCTTCTCCATTTCATTTGAATTTAAGTGCACAGATGTTTCCTTCCTCTTGCCTTCGTATGCTTCGCGTGTATGTCTTAACTCTCTTTTTCAGATCTGGAGTCCAGACATAACACCCCTCTCATTTCTTCTCATCTACCCTGTTTCTCCTCTCTTTTTCTCCCGTCTGTCCCAGCTTGTTTTCAGCCTCATAGTACGGAGTTTGTCATCTCCCCTTGGCCTATGTAACACGCCAAAACTGATAAAATGTTGTACTTACTGGGTTTGAGTCCTTCTTGCAGTAATGACAACATACATTAAGGCAGGTAGTGTGAACACCACCAACAGGGAATAGGAAAGAAAAGAAAACTTACGCAGGCAGTGCAAACCACTCCCACTCCCCACATTGATAAGGAGCCACTTCGTATTGAGTACTGCGAAACTCCTCCACCACATAGAAAAGATCAATGAAGATCTTTTTTATGTGGTGGGGTTGCAGGCTTGACTTGGAACCAGCTCCTGATCATAGGAGTTGGTGATAATAGTACTGGAAAAGCGTGCCTGATTGGTATGTTTAGCCAAGTTTGGCAGCGTAATACACAGAATGTGAATGAAGCTTGCGTTAACATCGGAAGCAAGTTTCTTAGCTTAAGACCCAGCTCCTTGATTTTAGTTAGACAATGCTCGGCTTCATTGCATTGTGTGACCGCTTGCAATTACTAATCGCACTAAAAGAGAAACCCCAGGGCTTATTCCCCCTCCTCAAAACATTATTTTTTCGTAGCAACCATACCTTAAACCGGAAAAATTGAAACTTGAAGGTTGTTTCCCTCACTCTGCCTCGTTATGCGAATTAGGGTTTAAATATTTGTTTAATATTGCACACGTCAGAAGTGATGGCTCAACTTGCGTTTGCACTTGGGCTATTTTATGTGTGTTCGGAGTTCAATATCATTCTATTATTTAAAGATATAAATTTACTATTTATAATCTGTATTTATCCTACCTTATTCCCTCGACTCCCATAATGCCCGGCGTACCCTGCAGCTTGGCGTTCATATTTTGGCTTGTAACTGTCAGTGTAGTCCCCGAGGTGGGTTGGTTCGGGTCTCTGTGGGTCACCGAGGCAGCAGCTCGCGAATCGAAACTGGAACAAGCAATTGCAGTCGTCAAGCAAGGAGTCACACCCTGCAATACAGTGAACAAGAGTGCATCGGCACAGCTCCTTTACAGGAGCATTGGGTGAATTATGCGCCCCTTTTGGCCACAAACCTACACATTCTGCAATTTCTTACAGAACTGCCTCGGAAGTGGGAAAAACTCCTTAACTGCTGAGAGCAGCGCACCCGAGGAAACCCTGCAAGGTTTGTTTGTGTGGCTGGTGCTCATCCAAGAACACACAAACCAAGAACACGCAAACCAAATAGGGCGTGGAATTTATGTTGCTGCCTGCGGTGGACAAACTTTTTTACAGGAGAGCTGCTGATCACCACAAACGGGTGTGACCACGGCAGTGCTGCCGATCTTGACTTCAGCGAGCATCCGTTCCATCAAGCTAAAGGGTTTACTGGTCTGGGAAATGCTGGGCAGCACGATCACACCCACCGATCAGACGCGCACGAACGGCAACTGCAGCTCTCATACTCCCTGCTCTTACCAAACAAGCAAAAGGTGCGCGCTCTCGAAAGTCGAGCAAGACTCCTTACATGAAAACTGGGATCTGAAACAGAGTGCCTCATGTCTGCGTAAACTTACAATTTCAGGTCAAACTCCATTTTGACGATTCCAAGGCTGCACTCCAGGAGGGACTCCTTTCAGGTACCTTTCTTCCTTGGTCCCTCAATGTCATGATACGCCCATGTTCAGCAACAAGGCAGTGCCTGGACAGCACCCGCTGGAGTTTTTGGTGCTGAACAGAAACACTGCTGTACATAAATCGCTGTCACGTGTGTACAGGCGTGAATGTCCTGGTAACGGGCACCCGACAAGGCAACCAGCTTCTTGTGAATACTATGGAAGTGCAGCATAAGGTGCGTGGATCTCTTAAATGTGCACCTACACTACCAGGGG
>Ga0307946_1001530_pt1 | contig 10695 bp, 8 predicted proteins | sample OrgLakmetagen230_FD_203153 | JGI IMG/M metagenome (GOLD analysis project Ga0307946, IMG submission 203153) | Saline water microbial communities from Organic Lake, Antarctica - #230 | ecosystem: Environmental > Aquatic > Non-marine Saline and Alkaline > Saline | place: Antarctica: Organic Lake...
GGCCATGACCGTCGCTGCAATCGACCGCCTCGTCCATCACGCCAGCATTCTTGAGATGAACGCCGAAAGCTTTTGTCAGCGGGCAGCCGCCTCCAACAAAAGGGCCCACGCCGAAGCCCCAGCGACAACCATCACCGACAACCAAAATGAAGGAGAAACCTAACCGAGAAAATCAACAAAAACGCCAACCTCAGCGGCCTGAAAACCGGCCAAGGTGGTTGTCGCCCGCGGACAAGGTGGTTGACGCTCTACACTGAACCACGACTTCGACATGACAATGCCAATCCTCGTCGAGAGCCGCGTCGGTGTATCTTTCATGTTCGCTATCCGAATGAGTTGCATTTAGGATTCGGACGAGGACGAAGTCACGATAATCGTTCTTCGCGTGATCGTAGGCGCGCACGTGATACCGCCCAGCGACCTTGACGATGACATGGGGGGAGATTTTGCGAATGCTGTCCCCGCTCCGGGAATGGTAGGCGATGCTCAACACTCGACGATCCTCGATGCCTTGGATCACGAAGCGCATGACATGCTGATGGGGATCTGCCCTGAAGATGCCTGTCTGCTCGAACCTGCTCCGACCGAAAATGTCTTCCAGCCAGCGATCGATGGAAGGCATGCTCGGAAACTGGATGTCTGGGACCAGTTCGACATCGTCAATCAGTGTCAAACGACCACCGGCAGGACGGCCGTCAGGACGCTTTCTGAAGATCTCAATCATATGACGATGCTCGAAATACCTTTGAAAAGCCTCTTGATCTCGTGAAGCCGATGCTTCCGAGATGCCGAAGAACTGCTGATACCCGACCTTTTCGCGGGCACCGAAACGCCCGGCATATCTGACGCAAGCCTCTATCCATCCGAGTCTGAAATTTTGCATTCCGGCTCTCTAATAATTGCAAATTGCAAGTTTTTCAGGGTAGGCTAACAAAAAATCAATGTCTACCCTTCTGGCATTGCCACCGGAGATGCCGATGATTGAAGACTCCTCAGGAACACCAGGCAAAAAAACCTTGAAGGCTGAAGACCTCTTATCCTTCAAGGCGGTGGGTCGCCCCATTGCGCTGAATGCTGTTGCCGACGAATTCCGCCTGATGCAGGCTCAGCTAAAGACACGTTTGACGTCCAAGATCGCGGCCCGCGTCTGCGAAAAATCCGGGTCGCATCTGCTCAAGTTGGTCAGCGCACGAGCGGTGGGCGACGAGGCTTGCCTCTATATCGATTCGCCGTCTGCAAACCGCCGACCGAAGGTGCTGCCCTCGACCAATGCGCCAGACATCCCCTATTGCAAGCTGCTTTACCGCCCCTTGGAAATTATGGGCCATTCGACCCGATGCATCGTCGACGACGTCATGAACCCCGATGAGGTGTCCAAGACCATACTCGAGGCGTTCGCCCTTGTCTTTGGCCAAGACGTGCTCGACGCCATGCGTGCGGCCCTTCTCGAGCGACCGAAAACCATCACCAAGCTTGCTGCCGGCGAGTTCCCGGTCATCTTCGTGCCGCGACCCGACAACACCGATCTGCAGATCACTCCCGTCTCGCCAGCGAGTGCTTTCATGGGAATGAAGGGCGTGATCAACGCCTTGTACGAGCGCCGCAGGGCAGAAAGCGTCAAGGTTCCACATGGCGCCTTTCTCAACCAATCGATTAGTTCCAAGCCCCAGAACATTTCCGGCGCAATAGGCGGCCCACGGCGCCGCATCATGGCCTTTATGCCCCCGGTGCTGGAACAGTTCGACGCGGAGCTCCGCAGATACGTCCTTGGCGGATCCTTCCCGCGCTGGCGGGACACGGCCGTCGCAGACTGGGTATTGCGCTATGCGGACATGCTGGAGGCGGATGCGCGCTACAACGACCGCAACACCCGTACCGCGCTGGACCGGACCGCGGACCGCCTTATCCGGGATGCGAACGATTTCATCGCGGAAACACACGAGGAAGCAATCCTGGTGGCGGAAGAGATCGGGGCGGATCCTGCGTCGCTCGCCGTTTTGCCGAAGCCGGATCTCGTCCTCATCCGTCGGCGCTGGCCGGAGGATACTTTTCCCAAGGCGCGAAAGGCACTGACGAGCCCGCATTTCGACAATCGCTCGTCACGCCTGGCCACTGACGAGAAAGTTCCGTTTGCATGATCTTCTCTGCGAAAAACATCCGTGCATCCCGTGTCAACCTGCTCATGAACGACTACGCGGCGGGGTTGCCGAGTCCGCTGTCCTTCATCGGCCTGGCCGACGCGCTCATGCGTGATCTGGGGTTAACGCCGTGGAGCGGGCGCGTGATCCCCGTCCTGCATGCGGTCACGGTTTCGGACGGTCGCACGAAACCGGAGATGGAAAACAAGTCCGGCGTGTTCACCCCGATCGAAACAATGGAAGACCTGACCGGCACGGTCGAGGTGTCCCTCTTGCTTGATCTACCAGGCTGCGACAGCACGTCGGACGTCGAAGCTGCCATTATGCGTCGCCGTGTCGCCGGCGGCATCATTCAGAACGATCGGATCATGGTAACGGAGGTCACAGCCGATGGATCGGCGTTCCGGGGCTTTCGCCGGGGATACGCCATGGTCCGGCCCGAGCCCCGGGTTCCCGAACGCCTGAAAATCAGCGCCGGAGACGAGGCCAGCCTCTCGGCGATAGCAGACATGCTCCTTCCGAAGGAACGTCTCCCCGGGGCGGGATGGATCGTCCCTGTGGCCGCGGGATACCGGCTTCTCGAAGATCCGGAGACCGCACCGGCTCGGATTCGTCGGCGTGACCCGAGCCTGCCCCACGTATTCGCGGAACCGCTCCTGGGGATCGCGGAACTCGTTTCCGTGCGCAGTACGCGCCTGACCGATCTTTCCGAAGAGGGGCTGACGTTTCTGTTCTGGTCCTGGCATGCCGAGGGCGATTTCGTTCTCGGACATCCCGCCTACCTGCCCGACGCCATTCACAAGGAGGACATCGTCCATGGCTAAAGCACCCACCGGCCCGTCGTTCGAGACGGGCATGCTCGCCTATGCCCGGTCAGTTCAGATCACCGAAGGGCTCTTCTTCGCCACGAGGTCCGCGGATGAAGGGATCAAGACCCCGATCGAGGTTCACGAAAAAGGAGTGCGAGGGCAGTCTTCGGAGGACAAGGCCAAGAACCCCGGCAAGAGCAACCCGCAATCCGTGGAATACGCGGTGATCCCGCAGGGCCATGACGGCGTGGAGCTGTCCTTTTCCATTCGTTTCATGCCCCTGTCGCTTCGTCCGCATGCCTGCGGTAGCACGGAGGTCGGCGACACGCATGCGCGCCTGGCACGGGGCTACAAGGCTGCCGGTGGCTACGCGGTCCTCGCCGAACTCTTTGCCTGGAACATCGCCAATGCCCGTTTTGCCTGGCGCAACCGGTTCCAGTCGGATGACATGACCGTCACAGTCAAGTTCGAGGGCCGCGAGATCGTGTTTGATCCTTTTGCGGTCAACCTGGAGGAACCAGAAGGGACTGACGCCATGGCTAATGCACTTTCGGAGGGCAGCGCGGAGGATCTTGATGCTCTCATCATGGGCATCGCCAGGGGCCTGTCGAACGAGGACAAAGAGGCGGTCACAGTTCAGGTGCGCTGGAACGCAGCCATGGAAGCCGGTCAGGAGATCTTCCCGTCGCAGGAATATGTGCGCGATGCGAAAAAGGACGATCAATTGAGCCGCATCTACGCGAAGCTCCCAACGCGTATCGGTGACCGCACAATTGGTCAGGCCTCAATGCACAGCCAGAAGATCGGCGCCGCGCTGCGTCACATCGATATATGGCATGGCAGCGACACGCATCCGGCCGCGATTGCCGTCAACCCCTACGGAGGTGTTCAGGAAGCGAGTGATGTTCTGCGCAACGCATCCAACAACGGCGGAATAAAGAACAGCTTCTACGACCTGCGGGCCAAGGCCCAGCCGCTCCTCGACGCCGTCGAAGCCGCGGGCGGCCCGGCCGACCTTTCGGGCGATGTGCATTTCGTCATGGCCAACCTCGTGCGCGGCGGCGTTTTTGGTGCCAGTGGCAAGAAGGTGGAGGCAAACGGATGAGCGGCGAGCTGAACACGGGACAGGGGCGGTGCCAGGGAACTGCCCGCCTCCTGATCTCTCCGGTCCGGGCCGTCATCGAGCTTGGCGCGAGCGGTGACGTCCTCGCAACGACGCTGAAAGCGGTGCACCATGCCAATCGCCACGGCTCCACCGAGGACTTCATTGCCGTCGCGCTTCCCATGATGCGCATGGGGCGGAACTGCATGCTGCCTGGGCATGAGGTCGAACTGATCGGATCGGAGCGGTGTCTCTCCGCCTTTCTGGCCCTCGACGGCCTGACGTCATTGATGCGCCGCGGCATGCTAAAGCCAGCGGAAATCGACGAGGCTTTCCTCGAGCCAGGCGAGACCGGGGCTGCCTATGTGCGGGACCGCGCATGCGAGAAACACACCGCCGGCTGGCTGCGCCGGAACAAGGCGCGCGCCAAACGGCGCGGAAAGCCTTGGCAGGAGAAACGCGCCAAGCTAAAGGCAAATGACCTGTCGGTCCTTGCCTTGCACTACGGCGAATCTGTCTTGCATGTTCGCCAGATGATCGCCGAGATGTCGGACGCCCCGCTCATGGTAAGCACTTATGGATTTTCCAGCCCGACCGCCGGAGGCCAAGCTGTGCTTCCCGTCCTGCCGGACGCGGCGCGAGAGGCGCATGATGCGGCATAGGGGCGGGCCACGCCTGCTCGCGACCGATCGGGAAGGCGCGCTGTATCTCGAGCGCGCCCGCATCCGGGTCGAAGATGGACGCATCGTCTACCATATCGCCGATGACGAACACCACCGGGAGTACAACATCCCGCATGTCAACCTCGCGGTTCTGTTCATGGGACAGGGCACGTCGATCACCCAGGACGCCATGCGCCTTCTCGGTGAGGAGGGCGTGCATCTCGCGGTCACGGGCTCGGGTGGCTCACCCCTGCATATGGGCAGTCTGACGACCTACACCGCGACCCGGCATTTCCGAGAGATTCTGCCGGTCTACCAGAAGCCCGCGCGGTCTCTGGCTGCGGCGAAGACGGTTATGCGGGACCGGGCCGAGCGCATGAAGACGATCGGCGGCACCTATACCAAGCGGTTCCTTCGGGTCCGGGATGCATCGGCGCTCACGACGATCTGCCGCAAGCTCGAAGCGGATCTCGAAGACGTGGGCGACGTTCAGCAGCTGCTCGGTGTCGAGGGTCAGTTCTCCAAGGCCTGTTACGCGGAGTTCGCGCGCTTGTCGGGCCTTTCGAAAACGGGAGCCTTCAGGCGCGACGCCGGATCAGGTGGGGCGACCGACCTGAAGGACCCGGTCAGGCAGGTCAACCATCTCATCGATCATGGCAACTATCTCTGCTACGGGATGGCCGGTGCGGCGCTCTGGGCACTCGGAATTCCGCCGCACATGTCGGTCTTCCACGGCAAGACGCGGGCCGGCGGCCTTGTCTTCGATCTTGCCGACGGGTTCAAGGATGCTCTCGTCCTGCCTCTCGCCTTCGCCTCCACGGTATCGAAAAGAGACGAGATGCCCGAGAAGACGTTCCGGGCGCGTATGATCGATGCCTTCGACGACCGGGAAATCCTGAAGGAGGCCGTGGCCACGGTGAACCGAATGATCGCCGCCGGGCTTCCGAAAGCCGAGACGGGCAATGCGTGAGGTCATTGCTGTCTGCCGTTCCTCGAAGCGTGCACGTGACCGTGTCGCGCAGGTGCTCGATCGGTATTTCTGGCGGATCGGGGATCGCACGTGGCGAGGCAAAGCAACCAATGCCTGCCTGGACCGGGTGTCGCGCGAGCTTCGAAAAAAGGCCTCGCGCAACACCGCAGTGGTCATCCACGAAATCCGCAGTGCGCATGAAAGCCGCGTTCCGATCGTGCGGATCGGTGCGCGGCACGCCTTCTCCGAGACCGGAATTGCGCCCATCGCCGCGCGCCCGGCCCTGTTCAGGACGTCGCAAGACATGCACGCAGGTGAGGCCACGAGCAAGGCTGTCGTCCGGATTGCCGCCCTGTTCCATGATCTCGGGAAAGCCACCAGGCTTTTCCAGGAGAAACTGTACCGCGCTTTGAACAGAGGTGATCCGGAGGCGGACCCGGTTCGGCACGAACTGCTGTCCGCGGCGGTCTGGGACCACCTTTTCGGCAAGATACCGGACGCCGATCTGCCGACCGCCCTCGCCGATCTAACATCCGGGTCGGTCGACGCGGCCTGTGCAATGGTCGTCGACCGGCTTCGCGCCTTTGTCGTGTCCCCGGGCCGTCCGCTGGGATTCGCGTTCATGGACCGGGAAGAGAGCCTTGCACACGCCATAGGGATGCTGATCCTGACCCATCACCGTCTGCCTGAAGGCGACAGCGATCTTCTGAAAGCGCTTGCCGAACGTCATGTGCGGCCCACGGAAGGGTTCGTTGCTGCACGCGACCTGGCGATCGCGCCGGGTGTCCCTTTCTGGTACGAGCCATGGTGGATCGAAGCGCTTCGAAAGGAAGCGGCCATACTGCAACCCGACCGGTCTGTCATCGGGGTGGAAGTGTATCTGCGCGCCGCCCTGATGATGGCCGATCATTTCGGATCCTGGAAGAAACGGCCATCGGAAACAACGGCGGATCACCTGGCCAACACGATCCGAGTCGATGGTCACACAAGACCTCAGCCTGCAGACAGCCTGAGCCAACATATCCGCCGCGTATATGCCGCGTCGCGCCATGCTGTGGAACTCTTCCAGAGATACGCGGATGGGTTTCCGGCTCTCGACGAAAGCCAAGCGCCGATCAACATCGCCTTTCCGCAACCAGCCGACCATCCCCGGTTCCTGTGGCAGGCCGAAGCTACCCGCGCAGCGCGGTCTCTATGCGAAAATTCCGAGGGTGGGTTCCTTGCCTGTCTCATGGCCGGCACCGGCACGGGCAAGAGTCGGGCTGCGCCGACGATCCTCGCCGGGGCGGCGCTTGGCGACGCGCGTCCTGAAAGGCGGTACTTCCGCATGAGCCTGGGCCTCGGTTTGCGCGTTCTGGCTACCCAATCAGCCGATGAATACGTCTCGGATCTCGGCTTCAACGATCAGGACGTCTCCGTGCTCGTTGGCCAGGCGCCGCTGAGCTTCGTCCATGGCGAGGATAGTGGCGATGCCGACGGCACCGGCTCGGAGAGCCTGATCGATATTCCGGATTGGCTGAGAGTCGAAATGGCGAGGGGCAGCGTGCCAGACCCAGGGGATGAGCGGGAAGAAGACTGGCTGCGCACGCTCTCCGTCGACACAAGCCGCGGGCTGCCTGCGTTCTGCGACCGTGTGCTCGAGGCCGCCGGAGCGCGGGCCACGGCCGGGCGACAGCTCCTCACGCCGCCGGTCATGGTGGGAACCATTGACCACTTGATGGGAGTCGCGTCGCCCGTCAATTCCCGGTATCTGGTCCAGGCACTTCGAGTGGCCACGTCGGATCTGATCCTCGACGAGATCGACCAATTCGACGGTGAGGATATCGCCGCGATCGGCCGCCTCGTCTACCAGGCCGCGACTGCGGGACGGCGCGTGATCATCATGTCGGCGACGCTCACGCCGGACATCGCCGAGGCGTTGCACGCAGCCTATGGCCAGGGCTGGTCGCACTTTGCGGCTGCGCGTGGGCTGCGCGATCACGTGAACCTGCTCGTGACGGGCGATGCACTTGGCTCCTGCAAGACGAATGCCGGCGGGGAAAGTTTTGCCGAGATATTCGCGGCCAGCAGCGCCGTGACCCTCGACGCGCTTGCTGCGGCCGAGCCTGCGCGCCGGGGGGAGATTCTGCCACCCTGCGACGGGTGGCAGCCGATGCTGGACCAGGTCGATGACGCCTGCCACAGGCTGCACGACCTCAACGCCGTGGAGATCGACGGGTTCAGAGTGTCCTTCGGCATGATCCGGATGACCCGCATTGCTCATACCGCGGCTCTGGCAGCGCAGCTGCGTTCGGGCCAGATTGATGGTCGACTGCGGGTCACCCTCTGCCTGCATTCCCAGTTTCCCCGGCTCCACCGGGGTTGGATCGAGTCCCGGCTGAAAAGGGCGCTGACCCGCAAGGGTGATGATCCGGAAGCCGGCCTGCGGTCTCTGTGTCACGCAGAGGACCTTTTCAGGACGGCATCCGACACCGGAGTTCGGGAGATCGAGATCGTCCTGGTGACATCGCCGGTCATCGAGACCGGGAACGACCTGGACTTCGATTGGGCGATCCTGGATCCAATTTCGACGCGGTCGATCATTCAGGCTTCTGGTCGTGTCCGCCGGCACAGGCCGACCTTCGGCCACCACGTCAATGTTCTGATTCTGGGCCGCAGCCCGATCGCGATGCAGGACGGCAAGCTGACGAGGCCTGGCGTGGAAACGCCGTTGCCGGAAGACACGCGCGTTGCGACCCCCCACCTCGATGGCTTCGCAAGGCGCCTTTTCTCGGAACTTGCCGGAACCACCGACTTGTCGGTGATCAATGCCGCCCCGATCCTCTCGGATCAGGGAAACTTCCCGCTACGGGACGCGGAGGTGGCGGTGCGGCGGAAGCTCGTGGCGGCCGACAGGGATGCCGCGGACGCGCCGCTGGGGCGTTACATCCACCGCCTGAACGCCCGGATGACGCAACGCATGGCACGCGTGCGTCGATTTCGCAGATCCGATAAGAGTTCCATACTTTACAAGCTCGTCGGCGACGATTTCCAGAGCGCGACCTGGTACAGGGATCTTGCGCCCGGAACCCGTCAGAGTGCGCCGTGTTCGGTTAACGCTGCGACCTTCGGTCAGGGCGCGGTGCGTGGGTGCCATTTGTTCGGCTCCATCACGGAACGAGCGTGGATCGAGCTTTCGGAAGGCCATGAACTGACACCACCAAATGTGAGTCGCCTCATGCGGGTGGAAATTCCGGACTACAAGGCTGTTCCTGACCCGCCGGTGACATATACTGAGTTCACGGGGTTCACACGGGGTTCTTTCGAGGATCTTTGCGAGGCCTTTGGGAAGGCTTAGAGAATTCAAAGGCTTACCCGCGCTCTTTGAAAAGATGGTTACTGTGAAGGTCAACGCATAAGCTCTTGAGTCCGTTTTCTTCTTCGAGAAAACGGAAGCCTCCCCGCCGGACAGGCGGCTGAGAGAACATGGCTGACCACGATCTCGGTGGTCGAGGCCCTCCCCGCCGGACAGGCGGCTGAGAGAAGATAGGCGCGGATCACGTCAGCCCCACCATGCCTCCCCGCCGGACAGGCGGCTGAGAGATCAAGGCTGAGTTTATCGCAGCCGTTTTCAGACCTCCCCGCCGGACAGGCGGCTGAGAGACAATGGTTTTACTACTCGCAAGGGGCCAAGCCCCTCCCCGCCGGACAGGCGGCTGAGAGACAACGCCAAGGGGCTGGGGGTTACGGCCACGCCCTCCCCGCCGGACAGGCGGCTGAGAGAACTGGCCATAAGCTGGCCCCGCTGGACCCGGACCTCCCCGCCGGACAGGCGGCTGAGAGAATGAAGCGAAACCCGGGTTCCGGGTGCGGTCCCCTCCCCGCCGGACAGGCGGCTGAGAGAAATAGACAGGGCGGTATAGATCGCCTCATATTCCTCCCCGCCGGACAGGCGGCTGAGAGATCATCCTCGAACGTGCCCTCCCGCACAAAGACCCTCCCCGCCGGACAGGCGGCTGAGAGACTTGATGTGCAGCCCGCCGATCTGGAAGGCTTTACCTCCCCGCCGGACAGGCGGCTGAGAGAAGATCGGCGCGGTCAGGCTTTCCACCGTCGCGCCTCCCCGCCGGACAGGCGGCTGAGAGAATTTGCCCAAGCGCGTTAATTTCCGCGACAACCCTCCCCGCCGGACAGGCGGCTGAGAGACAAAGTGCCTGCTTGAAACTCGTTCCGGTTTCCCTCCCCGCCGGACAGGCGGCTGAGAGACCTGACACTGCGCATCGAGCCGGTTGACAGTCCCTCCCCGCCGGACAGGCGGCTGAGAGATATGCGCAGCCGGCCGGACGCGCAGAACCTCCCCTCCCCGCCGGACAGGCGGCTGAGAGACGGAAGAAATCGGAGCGAACGAGGCGCAAAACCCTCCCCGCCGGACAGGCGGCTGAGAGACTGCTGGCGTGGCGCATGGGCAAATATGAAAACCTCCCCGCCGGACAGGCGGCTGAGAGACATGCGGCGGAACGGCTGGTGTCGGTTTTTCACCCTCCCCGCCGGACAGGCGGCTGAGAGACACAAACTCCAGCCCGCGCAGATCCACACCGCCCTCCCCGCCGGACAGGCGGCTGAGAGACGTGACTATCAGATTTGGTTGGCGCAGCTTCTCCTCCCCGCCGGACAGGCGGCTGAGAGACGAACGGCAAGCGCCGCCATGCGGTCGCTGGCCCTCCCCGCCGGACAGGCGGCTGAGAGACATGCGGTGACAAAACATTCAGAGCCCTGCGCCCTCCCCGCCGGACAGGCGGCTGAGAGAATCAAGGAAAAGGCGGATAGCGCGATGCGCCACCTCCCCGCCGGACAGGCGGCTGAGAGATTCTGGCCGATGCGGCGCATTTCGGCTTCATCCCTCCCCGCCGGACAGGCGGCTGAGAGAAATCGGGCGCTCCAACAGCCGCCGCCATTCTTCCTCCCCGCCGGACAGGCGGCTGAGAGAAATCTGGAAGCGCTTTGACTTCCAAGGGTTGTCCTCCCCGCCACTTGC
>Ga0307946_1001533_pt1 | contig 10678 bp, 14 predicted proteins | sample OrgLakmetagen230_FD_203153 | JGI IMG/M metagenome (GOLD analysis project Ga0307946, IMG submission 203153) | Saline water microbial communities from Organic Lake, Antarctica - #230 | ecosystem: Environmental > Aquatic > Non-marine Saline and Alkaline > Saline | place: Antarctica: Organic Lake...
CCACATGATCTTTAAGCCTATCAACAAAACAGGCTCCTTAGGATCATGCATTGTCTTTAAAGGTATAGGCAGCAACGAACGGATGACCATGCATAATTTCCAGATTCCTGAAACAGCTGAAAGTAGAATTGTTTCCAAATGGCTCTTCCCACCCCGCTTCCCAGATAAAGACAGATTTATCTCCAGCCGCCCAGATTTTGTGCTGGTTACTCCCATCGCTGCAAAAACACAAAAGCAAACTAATGTAGGGGGGTGGGTTTTTCGGAGTGGCAGGGGGCAATTGAGGGAGAATGGGAGCACCTCAGCAGCACCACCAGCCACCAGTAGAGCCACCAACCCCAGACAGCACCGAACTAAAGATCTCAGCAAACCTTGGCGTGACATCCACCTTGTCGAGACAAAGTGCTTTGAGGACACCAGAACTCAGAACCAGCTGAATGCCGCAAAGGAACAGCACAAAGACCTTTGCAACATTCTCCAAGGAGCCTCCGTTACTCTCCACATCATCCTTTTGAGTGTGGGTGGCACCATCTACAACACTAACACTCTGAAGCCTTTCAAAGAACTGGGTCTCGATTCTCAAAGAGTTAAGAAGCTTGCCTCCAAGCTCCGTGTGCACTCTGTGAACTTTGCTGCTAAACTTGTCCATACCAGACGTGCCCTTTCCAGTATTGTTATCAACTCTCATCAAGAGCCAGTTCCAGGCCAAGTCTGCAACCCTCCTGATCCCCATTGATTTTTCCTTTCCTTTTCGCGGTGGATGAGCTTTACGGTACTCGTACCAAAGTGTCTCCTTTTCTTTTATTATTGTGGGGAATGGCTTTCACTTCCTGCATTGTTATTCTTTTTCACAAAGGGGTAGCATGTTATTCCTTCCGCTCAAATGCCCCCCAGAGGCATATATAGCGATGTAAACCTTGTAACCTTATCTTACCTTATGTTAGTCAGCACAGAGAACAACACAGTTGTAGAGACTTCAAGTTCGAGCTTTCAGGGACAGTACCCAGAAAATAGTAAGCAAACCAGGAAAGTAAGCATACCTACCGATGAGCGTGGACCATAGATTCCTATTCTTCAAACATGGCAGCAATGCGGCGTGTCTGCATATTCCCGCGGCCAGGCAGCACTTCTTGTAAACGATCGAGGTATCAGCACTTGTGTAAAATTTAGGTACTAGCTAGCTTGTGGATGGTCTAGGTGTTATGATAGGTGGATTACTTTGTGCACACCCAACAAACCGCCTCGGTTTGTGGCTCTTTCTTGATTGGTTGTTTCTTTGCCTCTCCACACTGCAACACGTGAAGATCTAGTCAGGCTGCACGGCCTGATGCTCGTACGATCTGTGTTTGAATGCATTTGGTGTGGGAGAAAACCCAGAGGTAATTTCTGGATTACCATGCTGCTTTTTCCTGAGGGGCACGTTGCCATGCTCTCCAGATTTCCTGAACTGGGCACTACACATTTGGGGCAGTACAAAGATTAAGCTATTACAATCGGCAGTGTTCGTTACCACACATGATCTACGGCTTCCACATAATATTCTGCGAAGAGGGAAAGGAAAACATATGATTTGGAGGGATGAGCACAAAGACGCGTTTGTTTCACATTTGCTTGAAAATGAGACTGTCCTCCAATATTTTCGGAACTCTATACGCAATCAAGAACATCAATTCTGCTACAAACACCTCCTAGATCTCATTATGCTTGCTGCTGATGCCACTGGTATGACAGCAAGACAAACGTCGCGCAGAATGCAGCTGGGCCTTCCCATGGCCCCTTGGTATGACGCAACGTGCCGTGATTACAAAAGACGTATCAGATGGAACAAAAAACACAACCAACCTTTTGCTGAACTGCAACAACATTACTCTACTTGCTCTACTGCAGGCTGAGGAAAAAACAATTTAAAAAAGATAAGCAGATGAGATGGTTGGACTCGTTGATGCTCGCAGCCCAGAGGTGTACAAATTGGTGAATGTGAACAAACGGTCTGCCACTTCTCCTATTTCTGCCGAGTCATGGACTGAGCACCTTCAATCACATTATGTGCAACCACAAGAGAGCGTTCCTGACGTGCTACCTGGACGATCCAGCTTACCTACACGGCATCAGCTACTCAGTGACCAGTTACGGTCTGGACAAGTTTTTCCTTCTGACATTGCAGTCCCACCCGGCCCTGGTGGCAGGTTCAGGAGCATGAACACTACCTTTCAATGCAGCAATGAGTTCGGATTACAACCTGTATATGAGCTACCTCCCATACATACTCTGGCTACCACTGTCCAGAAAAACATTTCAAACATGAACGTGCAGTCCAGCCCAGGTTTTAATCCGTTCTCTACTTCTTTCATCACGCACGCAGAGAAAACAATTCAGGATGATCGTGGTAAGAGACACACTGAAAACGTTCTGCTTCCCCTTCTTACTGACTTGTTCCATCTGTTCCTGTCAGACATCTTTGGAACAAAGTCAAAATTACGCCTCTGCACAAAAAAGGTCCAACTACGTCCCCCGAAAATTATCGTTTGCTGGCTATCAATGGTTGTATCTACAGACTTTTTGCAAACGTGGTCAGGGACTTGCTGATGGACCGGGCTCTTGCTGAACATCAAATACCAGACTCTCAATTTGGTTTCTGCCCCACAAGGAACACCAACCAACCCCTCTTATTCTCGCAACTGCTAAAAAGGAAAAAATGAAGGTGTACACTGCTTTCCTGGACCTCTTTGCTGCCCACATCAGTGTTCCAAGAGAGAAGCCTTGGAGACACTTGCAAATTATTAAGACTCCGCAATATTTTAGAGATATCATTCAAACCATGTACACAGGATGCCTACACCTTCTCATTGATGGCGACAAAATTTCTGAGGAGGTTGCGCCCAACAGAGGCTTGAAACTGGGCTGCCCTCTGAGTCCCCTTCATTCTGTACTCCTTTTATAACAAAGACAGACAGATTCTTGACTGTACAGAGAGGTGCTGCCACTGCCCTGGATTCAGTTCAAATCTCTCACTGTGATTATGCTGATGACATTGCTCTCACTTCAAACACAGCTGAATGTCTACAGTTCCAGTTAAACAAATTCCACAACTACACACGTTTTAAGGGGCTCAAGCTCAACACTGACTGAAAAAAAAAAGTCATGGTCTTCTTCAACAGGGGTAACTCTGCGAGTCTCTCCTTCACGTACGACGGCGACTTGTCACTGAATATAATCACCTTGGAATTACTCTTACACTTGATGGAAGCAATGCTCACAGCTGCTGAGAAGATGGCAGACAACTTCAGGTCTGCCATTGCCAGAGTTTACAGAATTGGTGACAGAAAGGGTATTAAGCACAGAAAACATGCCATGCTATGGCTTTTCCAGGTCTTTGCCTTGACAGCTGGTCTATACGGTCGTCAAGTATGGGCCACTTCTTCTCTGACACATGATTTCTGAAAAATCATCACCACACATGTCTTTTATCCTGGCTTTCCTGAAAAGACTCTTGGGTGTCAAGAAAGGTACTGATACTCACTGCGTGCTCCGCGAAACAGGTCAGATGCCCATTTTTTTCTATTGGTTCAGATGCACTCTGGAACAGTTTACTCTCTTCAAACAACCCTCTTCTTGAGAAAATTGTGCGGGCTGATTTACTTCTTGCAAACAGAAGGGATACATTGGACTTACCAGGTTCTGCATGCGCTCCAAGATTTACCTACATCTCATCAGTTTTTGGATGCCATACGATCTCGTCAGACTATCAATCTAGGACAGTTTGAACTCACTCTTCGTGAACATATCATTGGAGGCTGGAGAGATCTTGACATTTTGACACCACGTGATAATCACCATTCCAGCAGAATTATGAGGACTTATCACACACATTTTGGTGTACCTTTGGGGATTGCTCCTGGCTGGTGGGATGACAGAAAAGAAATCACAAGCCTGTGTTACCGATGATCTACCTTCGCTTGGATATTTCCACCTATCTCAGCCGTGCACTTTCTTGCCTTCGCCTTCCTGGCCATAACTTTCTGGTCCAAAGAATGCGTCATAACAGGAATAGGAGGCCTTATGAGCCCAGGATCTGTGACAAATGTGACAGTGTGCACTCTGTTCAGGATGAGGAACACATTTTGCTGGACTGTCCGCATGAACATCTTATTAGCCTTTGCACACAGCACCGCCAGCTGGTCTTTCCACCTCAAAATGGAGATAGCCCAACTCGTTTGAGGACTTTTTTGAACCAACCAGATATTTATGGTGTGGCCTCTTTTGTGGCTGAGTGCCTAGTCCTTTTCCATTGATTTTTTCTAGTGCCTTTTTGGTTTGGTTTCAGGCTTTTTCTAAGCTTCTGCTCAGATGCCCCGCAAAGGCATATATAGCGATGTAACCTTCCTTACCTTACCATGCTGCAGCTGGCTGCATGCAGGCCGCCAATTCAGAGAACCTTTTCTAGCCTTTGCTTACAATTGAGAAAAGGGGGAAGACCGCAATCACGAGCTTAAACGCAGTTCTGATGAGAGGCGGTCTATTCTGCATGGTCTGATCTCAGCACACGAAGGGAAGACCACGATCTGGACAAACATGTGTTGAGGAATTTCAGCAGGTTCAGATTGCGTGCACACCATTTGAGAGTGGAGTCTTGCAAATGGCATGGTGGTTCTAGCATTTGTGATAAATGTGAGTGTGGAGAAGTTCAAGATGAGAAGCATGTGCTTTTCGTTTGCAAGTGTGCTGAAGTGTGCGAGCTGCGCATGAGATACAGAGACCTGTTTGAAAGAATGTTTAAGACTCTGCGTGTGTTTGCTCCTTCAAGCTCTGAATTTATTCCTTTCCTAACTTGTCATCACAGTATCACTGATTTTGAGATCAATGCATTCCTGAATCAAGACTCATACAGACTCCTCAAGTTTGTGTCAGATTTAGTTTCAATTTTCGACACTGGTTGATTTTGTTTCACCAGCCAATTGCCATCAGCCAGAGACTCGGGCTGTAGGCCATCCTTGTAACCCTAACCCTAACCCCAGGCTAGCAGTCGCACTTCTTAACTGAAGGCCTTTCTTTGTTAACCTTGTAAAACATAAACAAGGCCTCCTGGTAATGTATGCAGCCTTCCGCTACAGTCTTATAGCTTTCACCAAAACGGAAGCGAGAATAAATTCACACTGATATTACATGCGACCTATAGGTTGAGTAGCCATGCCAGGCTGGAGGCCTTTGTGATCCAAACTAAACTAACTAAAAAGGAAGCGAGTTAAATTCTCACTGATATTACAGGACAATATGTGGAAAAAAGGAGCAAATTAGAAAAGGCTATCAAAGTGAGAGACGGCCATCAGCCAAGCGGGCAACAACGCACTTGTGTTTTGAGCATAACCGCAAAAGGTTCCAGAAACTAATTACTTCTAGTAGGGCTAAGATAGTAGGGCTCTCACACATATCACCCATATGGCAGCACATACGTTGGACTCCATGCAACGTAGTCATGTGTGATACATGTAGTGTCGTGATGACAACTCTGCCATGTTTAAAATTAAACAAAATCGAGCATGTTCTGATTCAGCATGCATTTCGAAGTCAGGAGAAGTTCCAAAGTTTTGTATGATCACGTCATTCATTTCCTCGAAAACGAAAAGAGGTGGAGCGACTACGCTACCTAGCTCTCTGTACCTTACCTAAAGTATAAGGAATAATACCTTTCCTAAAGTATAAAGAACGACAACACCTGACCGTTGTGGATTGCTGGAAGGGGGGAATAAAGAGAAGAACTGCTGCAGATGAGGTGGTAACAATTAGCATAGCTGGATATCTAATGGAAGGAAATCAACGGAAAGACATAAAAGCACATACACACACATGCACAAACACACACATACACACACACACACGTGCAAAATGAAAGGAAAAGGGGCACATCGGTGCAAACTCTCTAGACCTGGGGCGCAGCACATCTGCTCTTTTAAAAAGGCTCCATTCCAGACGCCCACCTTTCATAAGGCAGAGGTGATTCTGCACAATCTGAAGTGAGCTTTGATCTCTCTCGACAAGCAGCCTCAACTCATTGCGCTCCACACACGCGACCCTGGAGCCAAGCTTGCCCACAAGCCCTGATGCTTCCCAAACACCGACAACTTACCAAAGGCCTCTTCATCCGGATGGGCCCTAAAGCTCATGTTTGTATCCCTGCCTCCCCATTCCAACTAATCGGCAGCCTTGGACAACTCACACACACACACACTTGCACACATCTGAGAAAACAGGTACCATCACGTCTTTTGTTCTGACCCAATATCATCCTAAACAACATTCGAGTTTACAAGTATGATGACACACCATTGGACAATGTCCAGACCCAACCTGAAACCATACACAAACATTTGTATGGCATGGTCTGTTTAGGACACTGAAAGGTAAGGCAGTCACCACAATTAAAATTGCACCTCGGCAACACCACTTTCTCACACAATCACCAGCAAAAATGAAGCACCCCCTTTCACGCATGCATGCATGCACGCACACACACACTCACATACACACACGCACACATACACACACCCACACCCACACCCACACACGCACATCCAAACCCACATCCATACGACGCATAACTCTCAAAGCCAGGGCAGATGGCACTCATAAGGCACATGACTCTAAAAGCCAGGGCAGATGGCACTCACAAGGCACATAACTCTAAAAGCCAGGGCAGATGGCACTCACAAGGCACATGACTCTTAAAGCCAGGGCAGATGGCACTCACAAGGCACATAACTCTAAAAGCCAGGGCAGATGGCACTCACATGGCACATGACTCTAAAAGCCAGGGCAGATGGCACTCACAAGGCACACATCTTTCGTAGCCAGGGCAGATGGCACCCACCTCAGAGCAAACAGCCCTTGCCCCTAGATCTTTTTGTTTTTTTTATCTCCAACCTCAAATTTTAGAGCGCCCCTAGAGGGGCGTCTACAATCTCAAAGCAGCCCCCCAAAACCTGACCGAGAGCTCCTATAACCCTCGGCGTCGTCTCTCACTCAAAGGCTGGCAAAGACGCAAACGGACTGGAGGCAGCAAGGGGTGCGTAGAACTTGGGCTCTGCTGCTGGTGGTGGTGCTGTGGGCTCTGCTGCAGGGAACGGGCTGGAGGAAGTTAGGGGTGCGTAGAATTTGGGCTCTCCAGTTGTTGTTGTTGGTGGTGATGATGGTGCAGCGAAAGGGCTGGAGGCAGCAAGGGGTGCGTAGAACTTGGGCTCTCCAGTCGGTGGTGGTTGTGGTGGTGGTGGTGGTGGTGGTGGTGATTGTGCAGCAAAAGGACTGGAGGAAGCTAAGGGTGCGTAGAACTTGGGCTCTACTGCTGTTGCTGCTACCGCTGCTGCTGGAGGCGGTGATTGTGCAGAAAAAGGGCTGGAGGAAGCTAAGGGTGCGTACGGCTTTGGGTCTGTAGTTGCTGCTTTTGGTGGTGGTGGTGATTGCGCAGCGAACGGGCTGGAGGCAGCTAAGGGTGCGTACGGTTTTGGGTCTGCTGTTGCTGCTTTTAGTGGTGGTGGTGATTGTGCTGCAAAAGGGCTGGAGGCAGCAAGGGGTGCGTAGAACTTGGGCTCTGCTGGTGGTGGTGGTGGTGGTGATGATGGTGCAGCGAAAAGGCTGGAGGAAGCAAGTGGGGCATAGAACTTTGGGGCTGAAGCCTCCGCCCCCGAAATCCCCTCCCCTTTCTTGCTCGGAGCATGCGCTGTTGGTGGAGGTGGGTAAGACTGCTGCTGCTGCTGCTGCTTTTGGCCTGACAGCTGCCGATGCTGGGGGGGCTGCTGCCAGTGCCTTTGTTGCTGCTGCTGCTGTTGCTGTTGCTGCTGCTGCTGCTGTTGCTGTTGCTGTTGTTGTTGCTGTTGTTGTTGCTGCTGCTGATGGTGCTGCCGACTTGACTTGGAGCTGGGGAGCCGGGTGGCTTGTCTGGGGTTCGCCACCTGCTGCGGGTGTTGCTGTGACACAAACTGCTGCTGCTGCTGCTGCTGCTGTGATACAAACTGCTGCTGCTGCTGCTGCTGCTCAGGGCGGGAAGCGAAGGGGCTGAAGCCACCACCCCCTCCACCGCCACCACCACCGCCACCACCACCACCGGCAATACTAGTTTCGCTCCCATTTCTCACGCGATGGCTCCGCTGCTGTGAAGACTCTGCTGAGGCCCTGTCTTTGATGCGAGGATGCCGATGTTGCTGCTGCTGCTGCTGCTGCTGCCGCTGCCATGCTTGCATGGGCATGCCTGTGAGCATGTGTGAGGGAGGTTAAGTCAGCTGCCAGCTGTCACACACATTTTAGCGAAGGCCGTCCTCAGCTGTTGCATTTAATTTAGAACAGCCTTCAGCTGTTGCACATATTTTAGAACAGCCTTCAGCTGTCGCAGGACCGCTTCACAAGCTGCCAGCTGTCACACATATTTTAGCGAAGGTCGTCGTCAGCTGTTGCACACATTTTAAAACAGCCTTCAACTGTCGCAGACCGTTTCAAAAGCTGCCAGCTGTCACACACATTTTAGCGAAGGTCGTCGTCAGCTGTTGCACACATTTTAAAACAGCCTTCAGCTGTCGCAGACCGTTTCAAAAGCTGCCAGCTGTCACACACATTTTAGCGAAGGTCGTCGTCAGCTGTTGCACACATTTTAGAACAGCCTTCAGCTGTCGCAGGACCGTTTCAAAAGCTGCCAGCTGTCACAAACATTTTAGCGGGGTCGTTGTCAGCTGTTGCACACATTTTATAACAGCCTTCAGCTGTCGCAGGACCGTTTCAAAAGCTGCCAGCTGTCACACACATTTTAGCGAAGGTCGTCGTCAGCTGTTGCACACATTTTAGAACAGCCTTCAGCTGTCGCAGGACCGCTTCAAAAGCCGCCAGCTGTCACACAAATATGAGCTCGTGTACGCTGCGGCTGCTAGAGCCGCATGCACTTTTCACATCTGCGGCACATGGCGTATTCCATGCATAGTGTGTGTGAGTGTGTGTGTGTGTACCTACAATAGCCTGATTTGCAGCGTACGTCGCCGTCCACAACGCCCCCTCTGCCTATAATTATACATACTGTTTAGGTCAACTTGTACTTACCACACTCACATTTTATGGACCTGTACTAACCACACCCGCCTTTTTTGAGCTAACTCAGTAACCTTTTGTAAGGCTGCATTGGGATCTTTGTGAGGGCAGAAGCCGAAGTTGAAGTTGTGTTTTTCAAAGATAGGTTCGTAGATGCACTCTAGGGCTATTCTAAGAGCTGTGAAAACATGGTCAGGGGCAGTGGCACAAGCGTTATGTGTAGGGTTGGCCAGAACCGTATATATGACCGTATATGACCGTATATGACCGTATATTTGGTGATTTACCTGACCGAATGTAAACCGTATATATATATGGTTTTGGCCAACCCTAGTTATGTGGTAATCTGATTTGCTATAGCCGCCGCACTGTCACTGCTCTCCTATGCACATTTGCAAGGTTGGCCAGAACCGTATACCGTGCATCCACGATCACTTTGGATAACAAGTAATTATATGGCAAAAAAACAAAAAGTTTAAAAATTCTCGTAGCCCTCTCTGAACTGCAATTTGGTTTTATTGATATTTTTAGCGTTTTTGGGGCACTCCTGGGTGCAAAACACACCGGTGAAGTGCCCCTTACACATTTCAAAATTATTCCTAAGACCTTCCTTTGAACCGAAAATTTTATTTACTTTTTTAATTTGGTCTCACGAAGTCAGCGTGGACGCACGGTAGTTACATATTGTAATGACTAGGGATGGCCAGAACTCCAAATATACGGTCATATACGACGTAAATATACGGTTCTGGCCAACCCTACAGACATTACAGGTGGCTGTGTCTGCATGATACAAATGCTGCTGCATGATACAAATGCTTAGGGATGGCCAGAACTCCAAATATACACCGTATATGACCGTATATTTGGAGATTTCCCAGCCAAAACTAGCGTGTATAACCGTATGTATATGGTTCTGGCCAATTTTAATAATGATTGTACGTAAGTTAATTTCACTGCTACCAAACATTTCAGTACACACTGTATATGCATATGTGTGTATGGCTCTGGCCAACCTCCACATACACGTCTTTCAGTATTTGTGTCATTCATGACTGCTGCTGACCATCACCTCCGCTCTCTGCAAGTTTGCGCAGCACACCTATTATTCAAGCATATACGCTTCGAATCAAGTGGACGCCCCCTCCCTCCCCATCCCCCCCTCCCCAGCAAGCACACAAACTAACATGCACCCACACACATATGCATGCACACACACTCACATGCGCACATGCACGTTCACGGTGTGGATGCTGAGGGTGTATGCACACACACACACTCACATGCGCACATGCACATTCATGGTGCGGATGCTGAGGGTGTGGGTGCCCAGCATCTCAGAAGGAGGAGGAGGGTGGCATGCTGAAATACATTCTCACTTTCACACATGCACACACATGCACACACATTCACGGAGGCATCTTGTTGCTCAGCCGTACCTGACAGAATCTGCTGCTGTTGCAGGAATGAGTGCATGCGTGCGTGCGCGCGCGTGTGTGTGTACGTATGTGTGTGTGTGTGAGTGTGTGTGTGGGTTTTAAGCGTCAATAGGAGGCAGAGAGGAGGGTGGTGTGCTGACCAACACATGCACCCCCCCACACACCCACCCACCCTT
>Ga0307946_1001538_pt1 | contig 10634 bp, 11 predicted proteins | sample OrgLakmetagen230_FD_203153 | JGI IMG/M metagenome (GOLD analysis project Ga0307946, IMG submission 203153) | Saline water microbial communities from Organic Lake, Antarctica - #230 | ecosystem: Environmental > Aquatic > Non-marine Saline and Alkaline > Saline | place: Antarctica: Organic Lake...
TCCTGCATCTTTGCCTCCTTGGCTTGAATGTTCTTCTCTGTGAAGTCGATGAAACGTTGTGTCCTGGTCATGCGGAACAAGCCTAGCTGGAGCACAGGCCCGCTCCAGCCTTCGGCCTTGTTCAGCTCATCCCACCTAAGGAGCAAAAAAGAGCGTTAGGAGCAAGCAATTTGTGGTCAGAACGTTACAGAGAGTGGGTTATGTTTGCTGTATTGTACAGATTTCATGCCAAAACGAGACAACAACTGCATCTCGTCAACTGGCTTATTCCAAATACATGCCATTCTCAATTCATACCTTGCACGAGCCAGGAGTCCGACTGTATAGGCTAGGTAGTTGTTGTCAGGTGGAGCAGACATGCTTTTAGCAGGGGTGGTTGGTGCTGCGCTTGGCGGAGGACCGTGCGATTCTTGCAGCTGCTGTAGGCCATCCTGTGACATGTAGGAATTCACGGGTATTTATGCATGGTGTGCAGTGTCCAGTGCTATGAATTTTGAGCAGACCCAATGGTCTGGTAACACCTCGTTCAAGGCCAGGGACGTGTGCTATGGCATGATGTACTGAACCAAAGGCATGTGTCTCTAGGGTGGTTTGTGGGAAAGACAAACAGCTTGCACGCTACCTCAGAGCCAACGGAAGAGTCTGAGCTCACCCTGCAACTGCAACTTCCTTCAACCGTACCCAGCGTGTCCCTGGAAGCCTACCTGCGCCCAGGGAGTCAAGCTCCAGTCTACCAAGGTCTCAGCGGCAGGACCGGCTGCCGCTGCCCCAGCCCCTTTAGCCCTATCATCAGCCTTCTCTCGCGCCTGCGCGCATATCACAGGCCCGTTTACAGAAGGTGAAAAGGGCTGGATCTGCTGTGCAAGTACCACCAGCACGCTTGTAGTTCTTGAGCTGAATGCTTTGTAGTTCTTGCACGCTTTGTAGTTCTTGTTGTTCTTGTTGTTCTTGTTGTTCTTGCACGCTTTGTAGTTCTTGAGCTGAATGCTATAATGCAGAAAACAAGGAACACAGCCGCACATACAAACAATACATAGAACAGCAGTGAGCCTGCGTACTCTCAGCTCACCTGCTTTAAGGCAGAGGCCCGCTTCAGTAGCGCGTGCAGGCGGTCGTCAGTGACGCTGTCCTCCCCAATCCAGCCCAGTTGCGTGTAGTACTGCACGTGTGGAAGCAGCATTCACAAACTACTTGCCCACTTCTTCTTGATGGCATTCACTATCAATGGAAATGCAACAAGTGGTGGAGAAGCATGCTCATGCTTCTTGCTCCACCTGCCAAGCGTAGAACGTCCCTATGCTCAGTTCACTCCAGTAAATGTAAGGTGCGCTTTATTTCAAGAGTCTGTATGCACCAACTGTAGACACCATTCATTACAAGGACCTGAGAGGCATCTGCTCTCTCACTTTCCTGGGCTGACGAATGCCAGGTATTCTCCATTTACATGCTTCCAGAGCTTGTTGAGATGCGGTAAGTGCAGGGAACGGGGTGGTCACCTAGCCTTCCTCCAAATATTGAGGTTACTCACAGCTGCAGTATGTTCCTTCACAGATCCAGCACAGTTTGCTCACCTCAAACGCCTGCCTTGTGTCTTCTGTCTCCTTCTGCTGCTTTGCGTTGCCCATGTACTTCTCCCACCACGCACGCTGCACCGACAAATGTGCAAGAACAATATCAGATCGCCGCAACATGCGTGTTGAACACAACATGCGTGTTGAACACAATGCGTGTTGAGCACAATGCAGTGTTCAACACAATGCAGTGTTCAACACAATGCGTGTTGAACACAACATGCGTGTTGAACTCAAGATCAAACATTTGTCTGAAGGGTGTGATTGAGTGGCTCAAACAGAAACGCAGTTATGAGTTGGTTTGTGCCGCATCATGCCAATAAGATTAATAACACACACACACACACGCACACACACACGCACACACACACTCTCTATTGTCTAAGGCGTCACCTTTAGTTCCTGCATTCTGTCTTCCCTTCCATTGATCTCACTGCTGTAGCGATTCATGAACTGCACAGTGCGAATTGCTCCTGCAAGGAACAGTACACCAGAAGGGGTCTTGGCACAAAGCCTTAATACAAACAATGCAGCCCTGACTAGGATTGGCCAGAACCATACATTTGAAAGTATATACGGTGTATACACGGTATTTTTGGCAGGGAAATCACCATGTATACGGTCATATACGGTGTGTATATACGGTTCTGGCCAACCCTATGTCGTGGGATAGAGAAAAAGATCGTTTCAGCCAGCATAGGTGTGAGCCAATTGCCATCAGCCAGAGACTCGGGCTGTAGGCCACCCTTGTAACCCCTTGTAACCCCTTGTAACCCCATACATCAAAAAAAAAATATATATATATATATATATAGGTGTGAGCTCCCAGCGTAGCAATGCAGCTTACCATCAAGTACAAGATCATGGGCAATATAACAGGTTACGTATTGTCTGCGCAGGCAGCAGACAATTTCAATTCCATTCGCAAAGAAAAGTTGTGTAGCCTACGTGTAATGTATCACTGCGCTGGCACGTGCCTGCGATGGCATGTAGCTTCTTGTGCCCCCTCAGCCCAAGCACACTGCGCACTTGCTGCAGGTCCATCTCCCACTCTTGCGAGTGCTCCTCCACCGCTCTGTTGATCTGTGCCTCGTACTCAGACTCTTTAGGGGACAGACGGGCCTTTTCTGCTGTCTTCCTCACCAGGCCTTCATCTTTGCGGTCATCGGAGGACAGCTGAGACATTGCCGCACTCTGTATGAGGGGGAAAAAAGATACACATACTACTAAAGAACAAGCATTGAGCATGAGCTGCGTCATAGACTCGCGCCGATCCTCAAATCGAAGTTTTCAATATCCCGAAGGGATAATGAAAATCTTCGAGTTGCTCGAAGAAATTTCGTACGAAATTTCTTATCAGGAGGCAATCGGTATCAACCAGTATCAACCAGCGTCAATTGACAGTAACCATCCTTGCCTGCAAGTATGTGCGTTGTGCTTAAAGCATTCCAACCAGCACAGACTAGATGACAAAAGCAGTTACGAGCCCAGGATTGCATCCTTGCTTTTTTGTTGCTCATCTTGCGATGTCCACAGCCATACGAAACACATGTAGACAGCACTTGTGAAATCATGCACTTGTATGTGGTGGCAAACTTCCCATACTCACCACGAGCAGCTGGGAGACCAAGTGTGCGTCCTTGCTTATCTTGTTCTTCCGCAGCATAGGGTCTTTGAAGACTACCTCAGGAGCGTACCATCTGCAGCAGCAGCACAGCGTGCACAGCACTAGGCAGTAAAAGCTTTACCTTAAAAGCAGCTTGACTAGCAAAAACAATATCAGCAAAGTTGCTGCAAGTGCCTGAGCGTCCTACCATACATGAAAATTGTAGCTCCCCTTCCTTAAGCAATTACACAAGTACAAAAGGAAACTGCCAGCTCCCCAACACACCTCTTCTCAGATTCTACACGGTTCACTTCCCGCCTCCTGGCATCACCTTCAAGTCGGTCCATGAACGAATTTCCAAAGGCCCCTCCCTGAGATGCAAATGCAGGGTTGGTGCACAACGCTCGTGGCATATATACAAAACCACCTTGCTTGCACTCATATCTAACGCTTCTAGACACATTTGACACCATAATCAGTGCTAGCAAGTTTGAAAACCAGTACAGTGAAACTTGCGGTGCTTCACATAACTGGAACTTGATTGCAGAAAAATGGCCGCCTAGGCAGCAATTACGACATTACGACTAAACACGTATGCACACCTGCTGCCCTGCGGCTTCGTTCAGGATTCGGTGTGAGGAAGGCCTGATGCGCGGCTGAAAAGTCATGTCCAAAGAAGGGTCATCTCCAGGCTTCCCAAAGCGCTCAGGGTGCGGGTTGATGACCTGAGCAAAACAGTTAGAACCTTGATTTTCTCACCAGCCCAACTTAAGCAGCTTGAGGGGACAGTAAAAACAAAGTCATTGGCACCGTTCATGTTAAAATGTCGGTTGCGGTCAAAAAGACAGGCGCAATGAATTTGACAGCAGCCATTTTTTACTCTGTTAACAATTTAGTCCCTCCTCCCTAAACTCAGATTTCAATCTAGTACTCTTTACTATTTAATACGCCCCAAACCCATAACATTCAAACCATTTGCCCCCCCGTAACCTGTAACCCTAAACACTACGCCCCCACAAAAACAAGTACCTACCTGTAACCCTGAACACTACACCCCCACAAAAACAAGTACCTACCTGTAACCCTAAACACTACACCCCCACAAAAACAAGTGCCTACCTGGTATGCAGTAGGAGGGCGCCACGGAATGCGTGCTCCTGAGTCCAGGCCGCCAGCCTCATAACCACCTCTGAGCTTGTTACGGCGCTCCAGGTCCTGCAGAAATGAGTATCAGTACTTGTGGTGGAGAGGGACGGGAGTTGGCTTTTTGGTGCTCGCCTCAAAACGTCCCCAATAGGGATTATGTCCTAAATCCTAGTTAAAGCTGAAAGTTGTGATGTACAGGAATAAAAAAAAACAATTATAAATATCATTCTTCGCAGCCCCATTGCACATAAGCACCTCTTGCAGAAGCCGCATACCACACTGTACAACTCCGAACAAAAAGCACGTTGCAAGTGCCCGCCACACCCTCCCACTCCCCTGTCCCAACCATCACATCTTCCCAACGCCTTCCCACTTCCCCACACAACTCCACACCAAACCCACACAACCACCCACACCACACCTGCACAGACCCACACCACAGACACACCACACCTGCACAGACACCCACACCACACCTGCAGCAACCCCCTCAGGTGTGCCACTTCATCCCCACTGGTGGCCGCGGTGTGCTTCAGCTGTTGCACCAGTGTGCGCTGCTGCCCTGCACGCTGCGCTGCGCGGTCTAGCTCAAACAGCAGCTTAGCACGCTGCTCATACACCGTGACCTTGCCCATGGCAGGACCCAGGTACGCATCAGAAGGCAGCAAATTCTGCGGGGGTGGAGTCATTCAAGGCAAGGGTCACGCGCGCAGCTTGTCACGTCCCTACTGCATCATGCTAAACAGGCAACAGGTGGCCCTAGCGCCCTTGACTGAAGGCGTACGTCCTGAAATGCCCTTACGTTGAAAGCAAAAAATTATATGTACAAAAGGAGGTAGCTTGATACTTTCTTTGCTAATGTGTTTATGCAATACTTTAACGCTGAGCACAGGTACAACTCACTGCACAAGAGGCACTGGCAGGACGGCGAGGTCTGATGGGCGCACTCATGGGCCGAGCAGCATGCCCTGCACCTGCAACGAAAAGAGGGTTCACGTGCGTAGAGTGTAGAGTGCACGCACTTGTGAGCAAAGTATGTAAAAGACACATGCAAGTAGGATATAACAGTGCTCCCTCAACCTGCTGACATCAGGACATAACGGCAAATGGGAGGTGACCCAGCAACGCAAGGCAGCGTTGCAACACACATGACAAATGACAAATCACAGATGACACATGACAAATGACAAATGACAGATGACACATGACAAATGACAAATGACAGATGACAGATGACAGATGACAGATGACAGATGACAAAAGACAAATGACAAATGACGTATCGTGTTTTGTACACAGAGTCGTGCAAATACGCCGTTTTTCCATCGCAGACCGTCTGTTTACATAGTAAGGCTGTGTTAGGGTACCATCGCAAACCGTATTATACGGTTGAAGAGAAAGCACAATCCGAACCGTAAAATAATCGACCATATTCTGCATTTGAGCAGGAAAAAAGGAGGTCCAGAGTTTAATTTCCGGTCAGAATTTATCGATTTTATTTCAACCCCGTATGTACTTGTGTGTGTTTTCCTCTTAAACAATGCATGTCATATTTGCATTGGAGATACGTAAACACGACACTTGCATTGTGGAAATATGAGCCAAAATGTTGCTTTGCTGCAAAAAAATGCCAGTTTCCAGCCTTGCACCATACTGTACACGTAGAAATACTGTTGTGTGCACCGTATTTCCGTGTCGTACCGTACAACCATTTCAATCACACACACATACACACTCTCACACACTCTCACACACACTCTCTCACACACACACACACACACATCTGCTGCAAGATTCAGCCACCAACCACATGGAGGCACACAGCGATCAGGAAAGTGCTAGTGAGAATGGGCATGATCCTGAGTAAATCATTTTGTGGGCTGAGCAGCTTGTAGTGCTATAGCATGTCATGTTCCAGTTCTTGGGCACGCTAGCAACACAGTAACCCCTCAATTAACCACTGAACTGTATGATACTGTTTCCTCTATACGGAAATTACCTGTAGGGTAGGGCTGCACGCGTGGGCCTGCATCCTCTGCCTGACGAGACAGAGTCACCACTGCATCTAACAGTGCTCTGCGGTGTCCCAAAGGCCCAATGCCCAGCTCAGACTGCAGGTATAGCACAGAGGCGGCAATGCAACACGACTGAATGTACTACAGAAACATACATATGAATTCACCGACTTTGGAGACCCAAACAGCATTTTCTCTGGCCCTTCCTGCTTCTTCGTGCTGTCAGTCAGCGCGATGGCAACGCCTTGCTGCAAACAAACGACACTGTGCAAAACGAGCAGCAATGCACACAAGACGAAGCAGCAGCAGCACACGCACCTTCAAGAGCGAGTCAGTGATCTGCAGCAGCAGCCTGCCGTCCATGCTGTGATGCATGAACTTTTTCCGGTACTGCCCAAGACCTATGTGGTCCACCCAGGTGCCCACATCACGCACATCCCATGTCGCTGGGTGTCGTCGCATGAGGTCTGCCACCATGTCCTGTGTGCACGTTAAGAACAGTGAGTCAGTTGGCCCTTTATACTCCGTGTCCATTTGCTGGTTGCAGGAGAGCAGGTGCACATGTGCACATGCACCGGGGCACGAGCGTGAATGAAGAGCATTGTCGTCTGATGTACCAGTCTGAAAAGTCTAGGAGTATGTGCCGTGATGAGTCTTTTCTTCTGTGATGAGTATTTACAGGAACAACAAGGAAAGGCTGTGCGCATGGCAGCACATGGCTTCCAGTTTGTTGTATGCAGCAAATGATTTGATTGCAGTCAGCGTTCACTAGAAACCAACATATCCTTCTTACAAATACCAAGGACATGCGCTTTCATACTGATGGGGCAGACGCTGCTGTGCTGCTGGTGGGTGCAATGAAGGTCACCTGCCAGCCTAATCATCACCGAGGGAGGCTACTGGCAGCACCTACCTACTCAACATCGAAACCTCAATGAACAGCAATTCCACCCTCTTCTGCTGCTACAATACCACTAAGGATAACCACACCTACATTATTTACGGTGCTGTATTCAAGTTTGAGTTCCTGGCAGGGAGGGTTTCAATCTAATTCTTATCATACACACGACCCTTACACATTACGCACAGTCCTGGGCGACCCCACATCTTAAATTTGCTTGCATCTTGCATCTGGGCATACCGAGTGCCGCTCCTCTCGGGCTGTAGCTGAGGCCGGACGGTTGCGTGAGGAGTAGGGGCGCAGCTGGGAGCCGCCGTAGTGAGAGGAAGTGGGAGTCATGGGCGCCGCCACGAGCGCGCCATGCAGCTGCTTGCCATCGTAGATGCTGTGTGCAAGGTGATTGTTTGTTTGTGCTTTGCATTGTGTGTGAATTCGTCTTATAAGGCTTGAATTTGTATGTGACAAAGTGAGAGAGCGCTACGCTTTATAGGTGGCAACTGTGCGTGTTATAAAAAGTACGGCGTTGAATTTGTGGTTGATCTGTGTGTGTGTGTGTGTGTGTGTATGTGTGTGTATGTGTGTGTGTGTGTTTAATTCAGTATTTAGAGCAGCCATGGTCATGGGGGGGCTTACCTGCCATTGCGTTGACTAACAGTGGATGCGGTGGTGGAGGAAAAACTGCTACGGTGGGAGAGGGCTGGGGAGGCCGAGCCAGGGCGTGGGCGGGTGGCAGAGTGTGGGCGGGTGGCAGAGTGTGGGCGAGCTGTAGTGTGTTGTGTAGAGGTGTTTGTGTGTGTATGTATGTGTGTGTGTGTGTGTGTGTGTGTGTGTGTCAAAGAGAACACATGAAAGAGAGAGAGAGAGAGAGAGAGAGAGAGAGTGGGGAGCATGTCCGATCTGAAGTATGCACTCACCATGCAAGTGGGGGTGCACGTTTTGCTGCTGCTTGTGGTGGTACTGTGTAGGGGGGGCATGCTGGGGTAGGAGCTCAATGCGTGGGGGTGAGAAACCTTCCTCCTCATCGCTATCTGCTGCTGCTGCTGCTGCTGCTGAGGTTTGCTGGAGAAGGGTAGCAGAGGCAAGGCGCGGCTTCTTCTGTTTCTGCTCCTGCTTCTCAGGCGTCTTGCTATGGCTGCTCGCACTTGTGGGCCGATCAGCAGTGTTCGAAGGCTTGGCAGCACCAGCGACGGATCCTGATTTGCGGCTGGCGTCATCAGCTGAGGTTTGCTGTGGAGGCGGGATCTGCTCTTTGCTGTGCTCCTCCTCCTTGTGCTGCTGCAGACCATGTGGCTCCTTCTCCAGTTCCGTTTCACTCAAGCCGTCATCTTCATCCACATCACTGTATTCACCGTCGCCTTCGTCCTCTTGCTCCTGCTCTGCAGAGGTGGCTGGGGGGAGTTCGGTGCTGGCAGGGGGCCCTGCTGCAGGTGCTGGACTGTTGTCGGCTTTTGATTCTGAACCATCCTCATGCTCATGCTCATGCTCATGCTCGGTGCAGAGACCATCATTGTCCTGGCTGTAGCTGGCAGAGGCAGGCTGGTGGTGGGAACTGGTTGAGGAAGGATGGAGATCATGGCTGGAAGCAGGACGTGCACCAGACTCTGATGGAGGGCTGCTTCTGTCCTTGGACACCTCCACACCTGCAAGTAAATGTTGCTGGAACGGTTCAAGGCAATGCGTGCTATATTCCCAACAGCTTTAAGGAGAGTCAGCTGCACACATATGTAGGGTTGGCCAGAACCACATATATACGGTGTATATACGTTATTTTTGGCAGGCAAATCACCAAATATACGGTCATATACGGTGTATTTATACGGTTCTGGCCAACCCTACACATATGGCACCAGGGCACCGTGAAATCAGGTTTGAGTTTACAATCACCCACATTCGAGCACCATCTCACCTGCACCAGGAGTAGGGTCAGCTGCCTCCTCATCTGAGTAAGAGTCTTCACTGCCGCCGTCAGAATCATCATCTGAGTGTACTGATTGTTGCTGCTTCTGCTGCTGTTGCTGCTGCTGCTTTGGTGCTTTTTGCTCCTCCTCCAGGCCTGTCTCATCCAAGCCGTCACTTTTTTGCTGTTGGGGTGCTACATCTTTGGAGGACTGCTGGCTGTCTGCATGGTTTGATGCTGCACGTGGGGGTGCTGCGTCCTCTGCATGGTTTGATGCTGCATGTGGGGGTGCTGCGTCCTCTGCATGGTTTGATGCTGCATGTGGGGGTGCTGCGTCCTCTGCATGGTTTGATGCTGCATGTGGGGGTGCTGCGTCCTCTGAGTAAGACTGGGACTCGCGGCTTTGCTGGCTCTTTAGCCTGAAGTAGCAAGTACGTGCACCATGCGAGTGTGATGCACAAATACACAAACGCAGGGCGTCGTTATGCACATGTACATTTCAAAGACAACCTTGCCCAACAGCTCATTCCTGGCTCAGGGTTGTTTGATGCACGCATGCAGTGATGCACGCACGCATGCAGTGATGCACGCATGCAGTGATGCACGCATGCAGTGATGCACGCATGCAGTGATGCACGCATGCAGTGATGCACGCATGCAGTGGCTTGCCCACTGCCCGGCAGTCAAAAATGTAACAAAATTAGGGTTGGCCAGAACCGTATATATACACCGGATATGACCGCATATTTGGTGATGTCCCTGCCAAAAATATCGTATATATATATGGTTCTGGCCAATCCTAAACAAAATTAAGAAGCTTTGGTAACCAAAACGGCGTACTGCCCGGTAGCCAGTACATTTTCAGTTTAAACAGCAGCAGTAAACAAAACAGCGTTTTGCTGTGACAAGCAAGGATGCTTATAATGGGTGGAAAGTGCAAACTCAGCTACAGGATTGCCATCAAGCACTTTAAATGCTACCTGCCAGGGCAAATGCAGGGGAACTCAAACTGGGCAAGGTCACTTTCAGGGATTGTGCAAGCATAAACAAGACAAATGGAAGCTTAGGGTTGATTGAGAAAAGCCACTTATGCAAATTGCGCAGTCACTTGTCTGTCTTGCTTGCCCAGGAGGACTACTACAAGTTGTACGTGCGATGCCTGCCAAAGCATTGATTATTTATTATGTATAGTTTTTTTCTCGTTCTCCTTGATGCTTTCTCTTCGCGCTTCTTCAAAACAAACGTGCTCTTTCGCTATACACTTTTCTCTTCTACATACATCTGTTTCATGTTTTCTCTAGCTTCTGTTTCTTTTGTTTAGCCAGGTGTAGTTTCAGGCTTTTTCCAAACTTCCGCTGAGATGCCCTTTGAGGCATACCTAGTGATGTAACCTTACCTTGCCTTATTATGTATAGCTCAACTGTTTCTACTCTATACCCGTGCCCCTTTGTCTACAACAAAACTTACGCAGCAGGTGCGGGAGGGGGGGGTGCGGTGT
>Ga0307946_1001539_pt1 | contig 10633 bp, 13 predicted proteins | sample OrgLakmetagen230_FD_203153 | JGI IMG/M metagenome (GOLD analysis project Ga0307946, IMG submission 203153) | Saline water microbial communities from Organic Lake, Antarctica - #230 | ecosystem: Environmental > Aquatic > Non-marine Saline and Alkaline > Saline | place: Antarctica: Organic Lake...
GCGGCACTGGGCATAAAATGCTGCGCAGAGTCGTCATGCCAGAGCCAAGACGAGTCAAACATTTTTTGCAGCATCTGTCCTTGGAATTTAAAACCATCAACAAGCATGTGTACCAGCCAAGGGTCAAGGCAGGAGATTTAAAAACCCCCTTTTCTAAAGGTACAAACAAAGAAATACAAACCAATCCACAAGTGCAAAGACCTGGACATAATGCTTAAACTGTGTCCTTCCTTTTAAATTTTGGCCTAGACCCAACCAGGACTAAGGCTTCTCTAAATTGTTGTGTACGTCGTTTAAGTTATCACGGCTGCACCTGGTTCAAGACGTTGAGTTCATACAGCACACCATAAAGGCATGTCAGCTGCCTTCATTGCGGCCTGAGTGTACAGCCTTCCTGAGTGTACAGCCTGTACACTTCATTGAGGTCATACAGCACACCTTAATTGTATGCCAGCTGCCTTCATTGCGGCCTGAGTGTCCACCTCTTCTGCATCCGGGTCGTAGCTGGGACGGAGTTTGAGCAGCCGCCCATTGAAGCACCACGGGGAGAGTAATTTTGCTCTGCGTAATGTAAGGACGGGAAGTGGCATCGCAACAATGCAAATGTGCTGCATATGCTGAGGAAGATGAGCGGATCTGCGCTGCGAGGTTGGAGGTGGTTTGAGCTCATTGCAATTGTGGGCTGAGCAGCTTTGCTCCGCAGAGATGGAGGTGGGAACAAATTAATGCAGACGTGTTTCAGATGCTCGACCAGCAGGCCGCCCGAACCTTTGAAAGTAAACCTTAGCCCTTTGCAATACCAAGGGCTTAGCTCTATGCACGTATGCACATGAATGCATGGCCGAGCGGCAGGAGGAGGAGGCACGAAAGCTTTACCAGATACCAGCAATTGTCACGTCTCGGTTAGACCTCATTAACTGTGACATCGCATCAAGCGTAAAGATAACCAGATACGCGACAGCTGCACTTTACCAGATACACTGCAGGATTACTGCCTGTTGCGGCAGACTAAGCCCCACACATTCCATGCATTTTACCTAGACGCAATTTATGACAATCCATGCCCCCTTTGTGAGAGCCACTTTTTTAAGCCCAGCTTTACTGCACGCCGTAATCATAAGTGCCTCTTTTATGGTTTGCTATTGTTTGAAACAACAACAATAACTATTTAACCCTCACACAATCCTTACCAATCTCGCCACAATTTACCATGGTCAAGTTTGATTCAATGCTACCTAAAGCCACTCACTTATCAAGCATAAAGTCAAGATGAAACGCAGTCTGCAGGTTGTAGTCAAACTGCGCGTAAGACACGGTCTCGGTTGGCATGTCTGGCGCGAGCAGCTTGTCGGAAAACAGGCTGTACTGCAAGCATAAAAGGCACACAGGAAGCGCAGCATGTGAGTGACAAAGTTGAGGTCTGGATGCGCATGTACATATGGAAAGGACTCCCCAAGTGCGCGTCGGTCAGTCACACACACAGCTTTGACCAGTGAGTAAGCTTTGTTGGTTGAAATAAAATGAACCAACTTTTGGCAAGTTATCACGTGAACAAGAGGCACCCACCACTGTACTGTGTGCGACTGTGCTGGGTGCGACTGTACTGTGTGCAACTGTACTGTGTGCAACTGTACTGTGTGCGACTGTACTGTGTGCGACTGTACTGTGTGCGGTTGTACTGTGTGCGACTGTACTGTGTGTGACTGCACTGTGTGCGACTGTACTGTGTGTGACTGCACTGTGTGCGACTGTACTGTGCGACTGCACTGTGTGCAACTGTACTGTGCGACTGTACTGTGTGTGACTGCACTGTTTGCGACTGTACTGTGTGCAACTGCACTGTGTGCACCCACCACTGTACTGTGTGCAACAGTGCCAGAGCCGTTTGGTAGAGCAATCCATAGCTTCTTATGTTGAGCACACCCACTGTTTGACATGAATGATGCATGGAGCAGCTTTAATGCCTGTTCACTCTTTTTTAGCATCCTGCAATTCCTCTTTTATGTCACGATAAATAATGACCAGCTTGAAGATGGGTCGCAGGCAAGAACTACATCGATCAGATTACAAATCCCAGGAACAACACATAATTTGCCCATGCCACTGATTCAGCATGACAGGTATGCTAGAGGGCCAGAAAAAGAATGCCAAGTATTTACAAGATGCTCCTCTTGCCCCAAAATAAATCCACCCTCATTGGTCCATTCCATTCCAGCGTCACGTGCCTTTCTAACGCGCCTCTTTTTGTCCTGTGCTTCTTAATGTCAAGTTTGAGCTTTCACGCATCAGTAGTCGCTACTACCTATTTCCTCTCTTAATAAGTAAAGAGCTTCCCAGTTCCCAGCACAAGGTTGGCAGCTCATAACACATGGTGTGTGGAGCTGCCTCGTTTTTACCTCCCATTCTTACCTGTCGGTCATCGGACATGTTGAAGTAAGGAAAGTAAGCCCCGTCAAGGTCCTGCAGGTGCAAAGCATCATGAGAAGAGATGGCTGTATACGTTTGTGTATGATCATTTATGAACATGTTCTTTTTGATATACAAGAATATCTGCTCTCGAAGCATTGAAGATAGATTTCTTTTTTATGTTTTCTTGAATTGTATACGACCATACGTGCCATACAAGACCATACGTACGGTGGACTCCCTGCTGTCATTTTGTTTGTAAATTGTGCATACATGATATATATGTATGGTTTTGGCCAACCCCAATCATGAGGTATAAATACAATTCTTTTTGCTACTTGACATGAATGCTTTGCCAAGGACCTTAAGGTGCGGTGCATCAAATATTCAGTCTGTAACTCCTCATCTGTAACAAAGCAAAACAGCGCGTTCATGCTTCCGTCTGATCTGAGATTGCTTGTGCACACGCTTGTACCGATGAGCTGATCTGCACGCATTCCGATTTGTAAGCATAGCAACCTTTGCTCTGGTGTGTGCATACTAAATTTGCGGGCTTGCGTGTCCTTTGTAATCATAACAGTCACCGATACAGGTGGATGTGGGACAGCAATACAGGTGGATGTGGGACAGGTGGATGTGGGATAGCGATACAGTTGGATGTGGAACAGGTGAAGGTGGGACAGCGATACAGGTGGACACCGATACAGGTGGAGGTGGGACAGGTGGAGAGGTGGGACAGCAGCGATTTAGGTGGATGTGGGACAGGTGGAGGTGGGACAGCGATACAGGTGGACACCGATACAGGTGGATGTGGGACAAAGACTGCATGGTGTGCGCATGGACGTTTCAAAATCAACATTGCATTTGGCCTACCACGTCTTCTCAGGCTTTCAGCAATACCTGTAGCTACCTAATTGTTAGAATTAGAATGACCCCTTTTTCAGAGAGTCCTTTCCGAACTGCTTGTGCATCCTGTATCCAAGTCTCCAGCCCGCGTTTTTAGGGTTGGCCATATACATTTATATGCACCGTATATGACCGAATAACCAGTGACTTCCCTGACAAAGATACCGTATATGCACCATATATATGGTTCTGGCCGACTCTACTCATTTCCCTGAACTTGCAGCCTAGTTTGTTCCCTCACCACATCCGTGAAGACTTGACGCAAGACCAGCATCGCAGCCTGGTAGTTCTTGTTGGACCGAGTGGAACGATTGTAATAGTGTGGAGGGACTCTGCAGAAATTTTGAGGCAAGAAAAGACTGCTGCTTTACGGGAGAGGGTTGAAATAGTAGCTTGGCTGTGATCTTACCCCTGCTGCTCTAGGAGGTGTAAAAACCATCATGAGCAAGGTCAAAGAACACAGAAGCCGATACTGTGATGTAGGTTTGGCAAGGCATCAAAAGTGCTTCACGTAACACTGTGACATTATATTTGTACAGTGTGCACCTACACAGAAGTTGCCTGTCACAAACACAGGCGCATTTGCAGGTCATGCTCACATGCTTTCAAGTGTACGCAGGGAGTCACCTGTCACAAATATAGGCTCATAAATGTGTTTGGCTTTTAAGTGCATGAATGCACACCGCACACACAAATGCATTTACGGCACCTAATATATTTCCCTGACAGGTGTCTTGTACGGATTCAGTTTGTGACCTGCTTTTGTGAAAGGGCACCATTTTAGAACAAATCTATTCATGTACAAAGAGTAGCTTGGGCAGAAAACAGTTGCCTTCACTGTCATCACACACACAGACACACAGACACACACACAGACACACACGCAATCCCTACACACCAGCGTGAGCATTTGTGGCTCTTTCTGCAACCTCACTCAAGCTAGCACAACACGTATGCCTCTGTGCTCACATTGAGCTGTGCTTACAGCAATATGTAAAACGCACTTGCTGCAGCCTCACACAGCACCATTTGGATGCCTCTGCAGCCACTCACTCCAGCACGTACAAACCTACAAACCCCACACACACCACACCTTGGCACACTGTGAGCGCTTTCCTGCGCATGCAAGCATGAGCCACGCTCCACAGGACACAAGGGATGCCTGCCGGAGGCACGTTTCCGAATACTGCGATAGGAATCACCTGGAGCCATCGGTGAGAAAGCACTCTGGGCACGTGATTGGCGTAGCTGTGGGGTCGTACACCTTTCCACTCAAAGCTGGGTCGTAGTCAGGAAAGGGCCTGTGCATAGCAAGCACGTGTGTAGCACCAGAAGATGAGTCCCTAATATGCGCTCAAGAGCGCACTAAGGGAGCAAGATGTCGTATCCTGAGTAGCACGGGCCAGTGTGACCCTGTACGTCTAAATGACTGGCGAGGATGAGCTTATCAGGCCCTATGTCCCTGGCAACCATGAGTGGGAAAGTGTATGGCACGATAAGCGCATGCGTGATTGTGAGCCAGGATCGATTTTTGTGTTAGGATTTAAACGCGCATTTGTTCACCTGTCCCTCACTGCAATCCGCAAGGATTGGTGGTGCAGGGTTGCAAGCCTTAAGAATGAGAATATAAATGCGTACTTAGGTATCAAGCAAGGTGCAAGGAGTGTGGCCATTGTCTGAACCTAGATTTTTAGAGTGGGACCCCCCCGAGGAAATTGGGTGCACATAAGTAGGGTTGGCCAGAACCGTATAAAAACACCATACATGACCGTATACTTGTGATTTTTCCTGCCAAAAATACGGTATGTACACTGTACATGAACAGTTCTGGCCAATACCAGCACAGGCAGCACACACCATCATTGGTATTGCCACACTGCGACTGTTCAAGGCTTCAGCTAGATGCTGTGCGAGCCTGCTCCTACCTGCATTCCCTTGGAAGGTGTGGGTTTGTGAGGAATGGGTACATGTCCTCCACGCTTGAATCCACATCACCGGAAGCCGGCATCCACTCATTGTCGATGCGCCAGTTTGGTGGCTGCCTAATCAACCAATCAGAGTCGGCTGCAAGTATACAAGAGCAGAGTATACAAGAGCACAAAAGAGCACAGATACAGAGTATACAAGAGCACACAAGAGCAGAGTATACAAGAGCACAGAGCACAGAGGACTCTAGAGGCAAGTATACAAGAGCAGACACAGAGGGATCTAAAGTACACCAAAATCCAGCGGGGTCAGATGCTAAATCTCTGCCTCCAAATGCTAGGGGGAGAGATGAGGCTGAGACCGCTACACAGGGGATGCAACCTATGGGTCAAAAATTATGCGTTCACATAGTGCAGCCGGTGGCGTGGCATGAGAGCTGCTCACACACAGTCTGCAGCACTACACATGTGCTGCAAACGCACGGCAGGACAAACGACGCACCTGTGACTCCACACACTCTCCGCAGGGCCGAGTCTGCAGGATTAAACTGCGAGCGCCCCTCAATCTTGCAGTACTCTGCACTAGAGGCAAGAGTGTCCTGAAGCGGCACGAAACATGGAGCAAGGATAGGTATATATTTTGTGCAGGAACAATGTGCACGCGCTATGTGCACACAGCAAAAAGGCTGGTCAGAACACACTTAACGCTGTGCGTGAACGTGCATTCAAAGATTTTCCTGCCCGACTTGTGAGTGTACATCGTATAAATATATGATTCTGGCCAACCTTGTACACCGGCGTGCAGCCGTTGCACAGAACAAAGCAAAAGGCCTGTCCAGGAGAATCCAAGCGGAACACATTGAACAAAAGCGAGGTTTAAAAGTGTCTCTTGTGAAGAAACATGTAAAAGGGTAAATGACACTTAGCATGCATCGTGCCTGCTATACGCGTGATAAAAAAACAGATGCAGCACGCCCGCATGTCACATGCGTTGTTAGACATACATTACTTGCACTGGCATATGCCACGCTGCATTCATTCACATGAAAGCCAAAGCCTGCGATGCATGGCCGTATGATTCTGCAGAAGGCACGGGCACTTACTCGCACGTAGTAAGTACAGTTGCCAAAGTATCGAAGCAAAGCAGCGCGGACTTCGTCTTGGTTGAGCATGCCGTTCCCGTCAAAGTCAAATGGACTGCAACGCAAGTGTTTATATACATCGCAACCAGTGAGATTGGTTGAGCATGCCTTTCCTGTCAAAGTCAAATGGACTGCGATGCAAGTGTGTGCAACCAGTGAAATTGGTTGAGCATGCCGTTCCCTTCAAAGTCAAATGGACTGCGACGCAAGTGTGCGCAACCAGTGACATTGGTTGAGCATGCCGTTCCCTTCAAAGTCAAATGGACTGCGACACAAGTGTGCGCAACCAGTGACATTGGTTGAGCATGCCGTTCCCTTCAAAGTCAAATGGACTGCGACGCAAGTGTGCGCAACCAGGGAAGACAGGAAGCAACGAGCACCCATCAGTTGAGAAACAGTGCTACTTTCATTCCTTGGTAGTTGCTTGCATAAGTACAGGTCGCAACACGTTTAAGGCAGCAGCCCCCTCAAGTGCAACTGTGTGAAAGTTGGACGGAACAGCTTGAGAGTCAGCTGCAAGAAAATTGGCGTTTGGGTAGCAGTAGGGGAAGCTGGGGCAATCTTGGAAAGAGCAAAGTCAGCAACTAATAGAAGAGCAGACGCAACCACGGATTGAAATTCTTTATCCGCTCACTTGTTGAAAGCGGTCTGCATTCCAATCTCGCTTGAGGCGGTGCTGTAGCGAGCGGTGGGCCAGTCCGGCGTCCCACAAACACGTAGGCAGCCTTGAGATGGGTCGCACAGCCCAAACACGTGCTCGGTTATGTTTGTGACAGGGCTGTCACCGCACCTGTGAGCAGGCATGTGTGGTTGCAGGTGCAGAGCATTAGTGCTATGGGTTTGTTCAGTGAAGGCTATCCCAGCAGTGGGTCGGTTGATTGCCGCTTGTTTGCAAGCCGAGCAAACGAGCCGTGCGCTTCCTCAAAGTCTACTTGAGCTAAGCCCGTACAGGTACAAAGCAGGACGACAGTCATTGGAGCTTTTATGTGACAAACATTGACTGCTCATTTTGGGCTGCAACCCAAAAGCCTCACCTCCAAGCACACTGCTCATTACATTGCTCTAAGTTTCCCCCGGCTTCAACGCATTCCTCAGCGCATCCAAACTGACCATGCTCACGCACGTCATACCTGCAAAGCACATTCCAATACATTGTGATGTGTTTGACAGGCAAGCAATGGCTGAAACACACACAGGGTGTCTAAAACACGCACATCATACCTGCAAAGCACATTCCAAGACATTGTGATGTGTTTGTCAGAAAAGCAACCGCTAAAATAAATGCAGGGTGCCCAAAACAAACACCAATGCTTGCACCTCTACCGATCTCCTTTCCAGCTGACGCTTACTATGTTACTGTGTGCACACGCTTAAAGGTAAAAGGGCAGGTCTGTTCTTTATTTTTGTTTTGCCTCCTACATGGCATACATGGTCAAAAGCATAGGGAAACAAAGGTTTGTGTCGGTATTTTTGTTTTGCCTCCTACATGGCATACATGGTCAAAAGCATAGGGAGACAAAGGTGTGTTTGTCAGTATTTTTGTTTTGCCCATATGGCATACATGGTCAAAAGCATAGGGAGACAAAGGTGTCTGTGTCAGTATTTTTGTTTTGCCCATATGGCATACATGGTCAAAAACATAGGGAGACAAAGGTGTGTGTGTCAGAACCTATTCTAAATCAACTTTCCTTCAGAGCCCCTGCAGCTTCGTCCAGGCTATTTTACGCAGGCACAAAAACCCGCCCAGACAGCTGACACACAAAACGGCACTCAATACAGAAGGCGAAGCATGCGGCACACAACAAAGACTCACATGGTCAGCATGACGGGCAGCATGGCTCTCATGCGCTGCACAAACACCTGCCCGGACAGCTCACGCACACTGGACGTGATGTCACGCTCTGAGAAGATATGCTCAATCAATGTCGCCTGCGGCATGATGAAGCAAATGCACGTCGTGTGAGTTATGCATTGTTGTCATGCAGAAATTTGAATTGCGGTGTCAATGCTGTTAAAGCCAAGATGGCGATTTGAGCAAATGCGGAAGACACAGTGCAAATGCAGAGGCTACCAGTCTTTGCAAACAGCAGAGGAGAAATATGGCATCATTAGGCGGCTGGCTACTCTACGTTGCCGTAGTGTATAGGCAATAAGGCCGACCACACCGAACACCCACAAAACTACAAAAGCAGGACGTTTCAATTGCCTTGATTATCAAATTTAATAAGGCTGACCACACCGAACACCCACAAAATTACAAAAGTAGGACGTTTCAACTGCCTTGATTATCAAATTACACCTTTTGGTTGTCAAGCAAGTTCAACGAGTTTTCGCCGAAGTCCAGCCCCATCTTATCCAGCCCTCCTGTGAATTCCAGCCTGTCAATAACGTTGTCCACTGTTTCCTCGTACCTGAGACATACAAACAAAAGTGGGATATGACTTGGATCATTATCAAGGTATATTGGAGTTGTTAACAACTGAGAGAAACGATGAGCGCTATTGGACAACAAAGGATATATTATACCGCGATGGTTGAGCACCTCATTTGGGTGAATAATGTGTGTGTCAATTTGTCAAATCAGCAACTTTGGACATCTAAATAGGACTTACTTGCAAGCCCTATCTCATGAGCCACACGAGCCTCTATTCTTTAGTTGAACGGTTTTGACGCCTTGACTCTGAGCACGTTCGTACCAAGCGAGCTCAACTCAATTTCATTGTTCAGCTTCACTGGCGCCTATCTCGTCCCTGGCGCCTATCTCGTCACCGGCGCCTACCGCTCAATTTCATTGTTCAGCATCACTGGCGCCTATCTCGTAACTGGCGCCTATCTCGTCACCGGCGCCTACCACTCAATTTCATTGTTCAGCATCACTGGCGCCTACCTCGTCACTGGCGCCTATCTCAGCGGGTACTTGTAAGTCACGGTGCATAAAGTAAAAGACACCATCGAGAAAGAGAAAAAACAACGCGCACTTCTCACCATTGATGAGCTGCTTGGTGGATATTGTGAATTGGATACATGTCGCACTGCAGACAGAGAGCGTGGAAGAGCACAGCAGCAGTTTAGTAAGTTGCAGCCTGAGGGGAGCACAGCTACAATTCAGCAGCTGCACAGGATTACAAAGATAACTTGTGTTTTTTCATATTGTTATCCTGAATAAATGAATTCTAATAATAATAATAATTCCTTTGTGGAGAAAAAATGTGGACCCTCCTGAGACATCTAAAGACATTTGTTTGACAAACTGAAAGGAGCTTGACAAAGTATGTGCAAGTGGAAGCGTGATTTGCATAAGTTGGAGCGTAGCATGCGTGAGCATGCGTAGATTAAGCGTGTGCAAGCGTGAGGTAGCCACATGCACGCAAGTGCACGTCCACTCAAATGTAGACCTCTGCTGTGCCAAGTAGCCTCTGCACAGCTTTGTGCACAAAGCATAGCGCGCATACACACACACTCACATACATACACAAGCATGCACACATACTGATACACACAGAAATACAGACATACAGCATGAGTCACTGCTGCACTCACCATGAGAAAGTCGTCAGGGATTGGCTCTGTGAGTGGAGCTGCTGCACACAGGAAATTGTTTGGAGAGCGGTACAAGAGCTCTGTGTCGCGGTCTTCCTGCGTTTTTCCATGGTAAACAGTGTTCACTGTTACTAGGCTTTGTCTTGATGTTTTTTTGTTGGCTAGATGTGTTCTTGTGCTAAAACAGTTTTTACTGTAACAAATGGAGAGCAGAACAAATGCTCTATGTCGCACTTTCCCAGCGCAATTCTATGGCCAATACGCAATTCCATGACAAATGGAGAGCAGAACAAAAGCTCTGTATCGCGGTTTTTCAGCACAATTCCATGGCAACAGTGTTCATCATGACGGCTGCGCTTGTGGAATCTCAAAACTGCTGCTTGCGTTTTCAGTTTTCAGACAACAACGCTTTCCAGCATTGAGTTGAGCGACATCATACAAAAGCTCCTCTTGGCCTAACACCTAGCCATACATTTTATGGAACGTTATCATGACAAATTAGAGCGGCCTACGGCAAAAATGATCACCTGGATAACAATGTTGTCATCGGTGGTGTTCAAGTCCAACAGCTCGGACCTGTGTTTAGTAAACAGCAGAAAGGAGCCATATGAAAGCAGTTCAAAAGCATCAATTCTTAGTGTAGCAAACAGTGACTTGTTCGTACTCATAATTTTAAGAGGATTGTTAGCTTAAATGCAGTCAAATCCTAGGAGC
>Ga0307946_1001552_pt1 | contig 10588 bp, 13 predicted proteins | sample OrgLakmetagen230_FD_203153 | JGI IMG/M metagenome (GOLD analysis project Ga0307946, IMG submission 203153) | Saline water microbial communities from Organic Lake, Antarctica - #230 | ecosystem: Environmental > Aquatic > Non-marine Saline and Alkaline > Saline | place: Antarctica: Organic Lake...
ATGCCACTCCTCCAAACCTACCCTCTATTATTCGTTTGTTGCTTTTTTTTGCAAATATCAGTACAGCATCTGGACGGCTGAATTTTTTTAATTTGAAGGTATTACATAGTCAAGGGGAGATAGCAAACTCCCTACTGCGTGAAAAATTAAAGGAAAACTGAAAGAAAAAGGGGAGCAAGAGGGGCCAGTTGGACAGGGAAAAAGGAGGCAAGGGGGAAGGCTTTTAAGGGAAAAAGGTTCAGGCGGAAAAAGTTAAATCTAAATAAATTATGTAAGAAGGTTGGAGGTGAGCCTGTTCTTGTCTAAGAAGCGGGGTAAAAAGAGGCACTTCGGTAGAATCCTGGACTCAGCTGTAGCATGGATTTGAATATTTTACCTAGCCAGCCGTTCGCTGCTACCTACAATCATGCAGACAAAGCAGGATCCTAGAGAGCCTGTCTTGCTGATGGCTTTGGAGATTATGCTGCATGCTAACTTGTGTCTCTCAGTGATCATATTTCTTATTTGCGTGTGTAGGCATCCAGAAAGGATATGCAGGGCACTGTCTAGTTGAGGGCAGAGGGGGCAAGTCAGGCTGTTCTTTACTTCATGATGATGCAAAAAAAGAGAAAAGAAGAACTACGCAGGCAGTGAAAACCACTCCCCACATTGATTAAGAAAAATAAAGCCACTTCGGTACCAAGCTTGAACCGTGGTACCAAACTTAAGTACCGTAAAACTCCTTTACCAGCAGACAAAAAAGGCCTAGTCAGCGAGGTCCAACAAATTACCAGAAGGAGAAAACTAGTCAGAAAGGGACTGGAGTACCTCAAACAAGCAAGAGCACCAGGCATGGAGATTGCAGAGGTAGGCTAAGGGTCTACCAGGGACACCAGTCTCGGCCACTACCAGCTTTAACAACTACCGAGTCTCATAGCCAGGCCTACAGCACTGAACCTGCCGTGCTCTCCACCACACAGCGGCCCCTACGTTCAGGCAGTTTCAAGAGAGGCACATGGTCAAGACCCTCGCTCTTGTTAAGATAATTCTGTAGCTTATCACAATCGATTTACGTTGCCTGAGAGACCAATTTCTGACGTACATGCACCCATTGTCTTGCCGGTGCAGCTGTCAAGCTTTTTGATTGATTTTTAGCTGGGACCTACTGGTTGAGCAGCCATGCCAGGCTGAAAACCTTTATAATAGTCCAAACTAAACTAAACTATCGAAAGACCAAAAGAAGGCACGCGCATCTCTCACTGCCTTGTAACCCTCCTCATTGAATAAGGATTCAATGGTGTGGACTAATATATGACTAAGACTCGGCTGCCACTACTAGTAGTACTCTCTCCAAGCACCTCTAATGCACCCCGAATACGCTCGCTCCGCGCTCCAGAGCTAGCACGCAATGATGAGCCGCTGCCTAGCCCATGCCCCTCCGCTGCTGTCCTGCAGCCCCCTCCCCCGAACCCCCCTCCCTCCCTGCTGCCGCGACTCGCTGTCGCTGCTGCGTGCCGATTGAGAATCAGCCGTCCTCTGGGCAAACAACACGTTTTTAGGGACGGCCACGTAGAGGTACCCACTCAGACTTCGGTCCCCAGTCATGATGATGCACTTTGAACTTTTGAATTTGAGGGTATCACACAGATTAAGGGGAGACAGCAAGCTCCCTACTGCACTGAAAAAAGAAGGAAATTTGAATGAAAACGGGCAGCAAGAGGAGCCGGTTGGGCAAATAAAGGAGGTTAGGGGAGAGATTTAACCTTGGCTTTAACAGGGACGTAGGATGTTGTTAGGTAGGCATTGTTAGCGGCTTCATTGGCAGAGCCAATTTTTATAAGTGTCTGATAGTATTAATGGTAGTTTGCTACGGTAATGACATTTCCTAGTTTGTGAAGGGGGTGTATGTGTGCGTGCAAGGCGTCATGGTAGTTGGATAGGTACCACCAAAGCCTTGAGTTAGGTGACTGGGCTGTGTTTGGGTCGTTTAGTATGATTCGATGTTCTTCATTATCTTTTGCAAGCCAGTAAGTGCTGTAAAAGGGATTTCTCCCAGGCAGGGCCAGCTGTTTTGATGGAGGTATCAGCAATATCTATATGTTGTGATTAACTTTCTAGCAAGTGCGTCGGCGTATTCGTTGCCTATAATTCTTACGTAAGATTTCACTTTGTGGAAATGAATGGGTGATGGTGACTGGTGGATTGCTTTGACAATGGATTGGAGAACATCATCTCCCTGGCTGTGGTGGCAATGGAGGTTTGGGTGTAAGAGCTGTTTTTTTATTTGGTGCATTACAATTGAGGTTAGGCTTTCTGTGGCTATATGGGAGGAGCCGTGGATGATTGTGGCAGCTATAGCTGCTAGTTTTGCACGTGGGATGGTATTTTTTTTATACCTAGGCCTCTCAGAACCTAAGGCTAGGTTCACGTAATGGGTTACGTTTAGGCGAGGGCGGTACCCACCTGATCCGGTGTCTTGCCCTTCATCGTGTTTTTAAGACTGGCATCAGTGTAGGCCCAGTCCCGCCAAACTTATACATTACAAATCAGGTTTGGACTGGAGCTTTGTTGGGTTGCTTTGTCAGTGCTGTGAGGTCGATCCAGGGTACTTGTTTTACCTTGGGGGTTTTGTAGGGTTGATGAAGGTGTCGCTAGGTCGCTTCCTTACTTTACTTTAGCCTGGATGTTTTCCAGCGCTAAGAGCAGAGGGGTAGAGGTTGTTATGTGTGCGTTTGACTTCCCACTTTGCCAGGGTATTTCTTTAGCAAGCTCTTTTAGCCAGTTTTAATTGTGGGCATTGAGGCATTTCATGCCTCTGGTATTCCATATAGCAATGATCTGCAAATCCTAGAAGTGCATGGGAAGTGGTGTCTGTAAATTGTTCCAGAAGAGTACCTCTGCATATTGAAATTTTTTAATGATACGGATCCCAATAATCTTTACATAAACCCCTAAGTGCGGAAATTTGGCGGCAAAGTGTAGATATTCATGACCGTTCTTACATTCCAGGAATAATGAAGACAGATGCAACGACTTAATAAAATGGCAAAGCATGATCCAGAGGGGCATCAAGATGGGTAGAGGCTGGGTTTGTAAGTCCAGAGGCTCCAGACAAGTGTTTTTTATTTTTGCGCATTTACAAAAGTCAAGGGGAGACAGCAAACTTTCAGCATGGCTGTCAGGGTAGCAAGGCCTAGCATACCACCCCCAAGCCAGAGATACGACGTGCACTCTCATGAAACTCAACAGGGTCGATGAAAAGGTCAGCGTGGTGTGGACAAAGGTGCAGGAGAGGAAGTAAGTGTTAGCGGCGAGCTCGAACAATAGAACAATAGCAAGTGCCCCGCCGTGTACAAGCCAGGTTGTAGCCTCCTCAATCAGGGTTGCAGCGAGCCCACCAGCGAACCCACGCGTCAGGAGTGACAGGAACCATGAGACAAGGGCCCACTGGGCCGTGGGTCAAGAATTATTGGGGTGCATAGCGCCTTGCAGGAAGCGACCTAGAATAGATAGAAGTAGGCTAGAGAGAGAGAGTTGTGTTCTCCAAAGTATAAAAGGAATGGACCAACCGGAGAAAACCAACCAGAGAAAACCAACCGGAGAAAACCAGCCGGAGAAAACCAAAAAGTGAGGACATCTAACTTTATGCTTCACTACAAGAACCTGAGTTCAGGTGTTTCACACTGAACTCATAAGTTCTTTTAGCCAGGCTTTGTTGTAAGCATGGAGGCAGCCCCTGACCTTGGTGTTCCATATAGCAATTATCTGCAATTCCCAGGAGTGTTTGGAAAGTGGTATTATGTATGTTGTTATAGAAGGGCACTTTTGCATATTGGAGTTGGTCTGATGGAATGGTGCCCAGGAATTTACATATGTGTGGGTATTTGCGGCAGAGTGATGCATAGGAATTTGTGGTCGTTTTTTTAATCCAGGAAGGGAGGAGCATAAATGTGGCTGTTTCCTCTGTGCTGACAGCAACAGAGTAGATGGCGTGTCTTGTTGCTAAGAGCATGATGTTTTCATGGTAAATGGGATGGCAGATGGAGAATTCAGAGAATCAGGAGGAGAAGGCATTGGTGTTTGCCCCAAACACTCTGTCCCTTGGGTGCTCACTCCAGTAATGGGGGGATTTGGGGTCATAGTCAAGGGGGGATGCCATTTTTTCTTTAGTGACCAGGGCCCACTTTTGAAAGGCGGCGGTGATGTGGGAGGGGAGTATCCGTGAAATGAGTATTAAATTATAATTTTTTACGTATGTTTAGAGGCAGAGATGTCTTTACGTGCGATGAGGCCTACAAGTTCTGATGCAAAGTTAATGGGAGGAGGTCGGACATAATCGTGTAGACCGCTGCAGTTTGCCCTGTGAAAGGCCTTTCGTAGTATGTTAAGGCGCTCGAGAGTAAGCATACCTTTACGCCTTCCATCGACATTATAGATGCAGGCTATTGTGTCAGAGTACACTTCAGGGAGTACAGGGTCATCTGGCGAGGACAGAGTATCTTTTTTTTCAGACTTCATGAGGTCAATGGTTGTGATCCAGTACTCACCGTGCCCTGTGGCCGTAGTGTCAGCCTGTGGGTTGGTGGGTTGGATGTCAAAGCAAGCTTTGTTCCGAAGAACGACATTGTAGGGTTGGTACTTGTTGCCCTCTTCAATGGCAGAGAACCCTTGTTTTTGAAGATCATGTAGGTGTTTGTCTGGTGCGGGCTGAGATAAGTTTGGCGCGGCGATATGCTCTTCAAATTTATTGAGGCTCTGCCTGAAGCTTTCGCACGTGTTTTGTAGTTCTTCTGGCTCCCAGGTTGGGTTCCATGAGACTTCCACAATCTCTCTTTTCTGAAAGTGGATACGGCTTTCCTGTTCATTTTGATTCAGATTGATACAAGCAGGGCAGGCCCATGAATCATTGGCATCAATAGCTTCCCTTTCAGTGGCGTTGCAGAAGCTGGTTTTAAGCAAGCATTGCCAGTGATAGGTACGGTTGCAGACGTCACAGTTTTACATGTCTTTAAAAGGTGGGGAGAGGTCTAGAGATTCAAGTCCTAGATGGTAGGAGCAAATTTCACAGCTTGCGCACTTAATTTGGCTCTGGGCAATAGTCTTACTGGATTTGGGCACTAGTCTAACTGATTGAAAGAGGGGTAGGGTCCATCTTTCATATTCATGGGGGCATAGTAAGTGTGGTATTGTTTCTGTCTTTGGGGTGTATCATCTCTGTCTCTTTTCTAGGGGATGAAGAACCTCCGATTATCTATGTGCAGGATGTTTATATCATAATATTAGAGTGTGTTGAGGAGGCCCGGAAGGAAGGCTGTTTGCTCAGGCCAAATGGAGGTTGTTAGTGCTGGGCCCCACTGATGTGCAAGGCACTTGGCTAGAGTGCGGTAATTGGTGTTGAGCAGAGTGATGGGACGATGGTTGACGATAAGGGCTTTGTCCCCCCCTTTGTGGAGAAGGTTCACAGTGCCATCTGTAAAGCCTGCAGGGGTGCAGCCAGTGAGGCCGATGGCAGTGTATAAGGCAGCTAGGTGGGGGGCAACGTGTGTTTGTGAGGGCAACAAGTGTTGGCTGCGGGTGGCTGTCATTGCTGTGGTTGGCTGTTGTCGACCGAGGAGCAATAAGTGTTTGAAGTTGCATGCCCTTTGAACAGCCATGCCTGTATCCACTTCCTCCTACATTGAACCACCAGAGATCAGAAGGAAAAAAGCGGGGAAAGTTCATGTTGGCAACCTAGAAAGCAAGTGCTCATAGCAAAATGCTCTGCAGAAAGTCAGAGTGACCGTGACATTCACATCAATACTGACGCTCATCCCTATTCGTCCATTTCCTGGCCAGCAAGGGGGAAGACCTCCTCTCAACCCGCTTGACACCTGGTAGTCAATGCCTTTAGCAGGAAGGCTCTACGTTTTCTCAGATCTGGATGCTGTAAAAACACACATGCACGTTCAACACAAGCTTGGTGCTTAATCATAAGCTGGTGAAAAGAAAGTGGTCATGCTCTACCAAACAGATTTGATGTACAGCTTATGGCGTGTCGCCCAGTGCAACCATACTATAAGAGTCCCTACAACCTGCCACATCTGCCACAAGCTCGTGATAGCACCTACGACTTGCTGTCAGGATGCAGCCATCTTATGAATATTAATCAGAAAGCACAACATTGCAGGCCTGACGATAAAAAAAACACTCCAAAAGGGTGCGTTGGGACCTGTCCTCCAAAACTTGGCACAAGCAGACGAAGACAATACCTTTCTATTACGATACGGAATGATTTCAACCTGCATTATACCTTCCAATCTCAACGTACAGCAACGGTGGAAATTTAGCAAGCCAGATGCAATTATAGTTACTCCAAACGAGCAACTGCCGCGCCCCAATAGAAACCCAACAAACACCTTCTAGACTAGATCCGCCACTTGTGCAAGGAGAGTTGTGCACAACATAATGACATAGTCCTGATCAAAAATAAGGACTGGTTACACTTTTCACTTCACCTATCAAACAAGCAGCAAAGGCACAAGAACAACACAAGCTATTGACGCCTCACTTACTCAATTACTGCAAAACCTGGCAACAAACAGGAGAGCAGACAATATCAAACCCTCAAAATTTTGAGTAATGTTCTGGTGGTGTGCAGGCTTCTGCAACCTAGTTCCCACTAAATAAGTCAATTTTCAACTTTTCTAAACCTTAAATTCGAGTAAAAAAGTATAGGTTTCTGAAACAACCTTGTAGAGGTAGATTGCGCCTTTCAGTTGCAAGGGGGTGGTGGTTTCTAGCAGTTTAGCATATTTGTGCCCTTTACTGTGCTGGGGGTGGAGAATGCCGTTTCTTGTTTGCCACATTACATCTGATGCACAGTCCAGTGAGCAAAGACAAATAACAGAGCACACAATATCAGGGTTCATATACACCCATAGAGGTAGCGGTAATGCTGGCATCTTTCTACAGGTAGCATTCTCAGTTGTACCTTTTGCTGCAAGATTTTGCATGCTGTGCACAGAAATGCTTGCACCGCTATGTCCTGCTTAATAGCCTCATGATGCATATCATGCAACCCGGCGTTATTTGGGCAAACCTCAATCTCTTGATCATACTGTGTGAACAGCCTGGTCAGTCGTAACGTGGCAGATGTCGTAGAGCTAAAGTGCATGGCTCTAAAACCTCTAAAACACCCCTATGCCATATTGATAGTGTACATATAATATTAGGAGGCATTTCACCTCCTCAGTCTTCTTGCACGTCCTGATCAGATTATTTGCCACCCAGATTGCATTTACTGAAGTATACAATGCACATGACTTGGTAGTTTGAGGCTGGCAGTGGCCGGGACGGGTGGTCATCCCCTGTAAGCCCTTAGCTTAGCTCTACAGTTTCTGTGTCTGGTGCTCTTGCTTGTTTGAGGCTGGTACTCCAGTCTCTCTGTGGCTTCTTTTCTCCTTCTGGTACTCTGTTGGACCTCTCTGACTGGGCCTTTTTTGTCTGCTGGCAAAGGAGTTTTACGGTACTTGGTACCAAAGTGACTTTTTTTGCTTAATCAATGTGGAGATTGGTTTTCACCGCATCCACAATAACCTAACCTTCAAGAGTACAAACTACACAGAACCACATGCACAGCACAAACCCCAAAGAAAGCACACAATCTTCTTACTACCGGTATATCACAATGCCCACCTAGTCTGAGCCTAACTCCATTGCGCACCACTTACATCCAACAAGAACTCTGGACGTACAATAAAGACAAGGACTTCTCTATGACACCCAAATACGCGTTATCATGATGATCTGGACGCTTACCACATGGTTGATTGGAATTCTGCACATGCAACAAAAGGGGTAGAGATGCTGGCCCCCAGAAAGACAGAAGCAATATTATACTTTTATGTCCTATGGTTTTAGAAGCATGGGCCCTACCCCTATTCAAAGCAGTTGGATTAGTGCCAAAAACCACTCAAGCTGCTGCCCGCACTGATTTTGCATGTGCATCCTGTGAAGTGTACTCCTACCATCTAGGACTTGGTTCACTCGATCTGCTCCCTCTTTAAAAGATATGTACATATGCGACATCTGTAATCGTACCTAACATTGACAGTGCCTAACTGCTACAATGCCAATGTGCGAGAGGCTATTGACACCAATGACACATGGGCCTGTCCAGCCTGTGTTAACCTAAACGAAAATGACAAGATAGAACGGACCTTTAGATCTCTTAAAAGAGAGTCGGTGAAAGTCTTGTGGAACCTAACATGGAGCCAGAACAACTGCAAAATATTTATGAAAGTTTTAGACGCAGCCACCAAGTGTACAAAGAGCAAATCACGACACCAAACCTACCGCTACCTGCACCAGACACACACCTGATCTCCAAAATAAGGGTTCTCTGCTGCCAACCAAGAAGGAATCTCCTATCAGCCCTATGGCATCAAACTTTGGAACAAAGTCACTTTTGACTTTTAGCCCACCAACCCTCAAGCAGACATTGTAGTCACTGGGCGCTGCGAGTACTGGATCACTGACGTTGATCTCATGAAGCACCAAGGAAAAGATACTGTATCTCCCTCAGAAAACCTTTTGCTCCCAGAGGTGTACACTGCCACAGTAGCCTGTATCTACAATGTCAACGGAAAGTGTAAAGGTATGCTTACTCCCGAGCGCCTTAACATACTACGAAAGGCATTTGACAGGGCAAACACAGCGGTCTACGCGATCACGTCCAACCTCCTCCCATTAACTTAGCATCAGAACTTGTAGGCCTCATCGCACGTAAAGACATCTCTGCCTCTAAACATACGAACAAAAAACTTAAAGGCTCTTTTGCACGAATACTCCCCTCCCACATCACCGCCGCCTTTAAAAGTGGGCCCTGGTCACTAAAGAAAAAATGGCATCCTCCCTCGACCATGACCCCACACTCCCTCAATACTGGAGTGAACACCCAAGAGATGAAGCCTTTGGGGCAAACTGCAACACCTTCTCCTCCAAGTTCACTGGTGTCTTTATCTGCCATACCAAATACCTGAGACACCATGTACTTAGCAGCAAGACATGCCATTTGCTCTGCCGCTGTTAGCACAGATGCCACAACTACCAACATGTTCCTTACCTCCTGGAATAAAGGATGACAACAAATTCCTACGCATCACTCTGCTGCAAGTTTCCACATGTGTAAGTTCATAGGCACCATACCATTAGAACAACTCCAGTATGCAGAAGTACTTTCCTGGGACAATATACAAACGCCCCTTCCCAAAAACACATGGAATACCGAAGGCAAAACCCGCCTCAATGCTTGCAACAGAAACTGGCTAGAAGATCTTGCCAAAGAAATTTCTGAGGCACTCTGCCTGGCCTTATTAAAGTATGGATACTACCAGCGACCACCTTAATCAAACCCCCCACAAGGCCTCTAAGTTACAATAAGTACTCTGACCAACCCCAGTGCTCTGACGAAGCGACCCAGCACAGCTTCAGCCCAAATCTGATCTGTAAAGTACAAGATTGGCGGGATTGGGCCTGTACTATGGCATTCCTAAAAAACATGAAGAAGGGCAAGACACCGGATAGGGTGCCTAAACTATTCTCCCAAATATTTATGACTGCTCCCAAATAGGTAGCCACAGGTAGCCTACCCTCAATGCACCAAATCAAAAAATGTCTCTCGCCCGCCCCCAAACCTCCACCCGCCATCACATCCTGAGAGATGTCCTCCAGTCCATTGCCAAAGCCATCCACCAGCCACCATCACCTATAATTTTTACAAAGTCAACTTCCATGCAGGTATTATCGGCAACGGATACGCTGCCGCTCTTGCTAGAAAGTTAATCATAACCTAATCTGATATTGCTATTACCTCCATCAAAACAGCCGGCCCTGATGGAAATCCCTTCTACAGCGCTTATGGCTTGCAAAAGAATACGAAAAACTTCAAAATTTACAGCGCCAACCAAACACAGCCCAATTACCTACCTCAAGGCTTTGGTACCTATATAACTACCATGACGCCTTGCAAGCACACATGCACCCCCTCCACAACCTAGAAAATGCCAATACCGTAGCAAACTACCATGAGTACTACCAGACCCTTATCAAAATGGGCAATGCCAATAGGAGCGACTAGCAACGCTTACCTAACAGCTACCTATGTTCCTGTTAAAACCAAGTGCGTCATTATGAGGTACAGAACAGGAACCTTGTACAACCAAAAGCATGCGATTTTGTTTAAGCACTTATTAATAAGCCTAACTTGTCCCCTTTGCCCTCAACTAGACAGTGCTCTGCACATCCTTTCTGGAGCCAACATACTCAAATAAGAAATATGATTACTGAGAGACAACCTAGCATGCGGTAAGATCCTCAAATCCATCAGCAAGACAGGCTCCCTAGGATCCTGTTTGGTCTGCATGGATACAGGTAGTGGCGAATGGCTGGCTATGCAAAATCTTCAGACTGCCGATACAGATCAAATTAGGATTCTACCAAAGGTGGCTCTTTCCACCCCGCTTCCCAGACCAAAATACTTTAGCCGTCCGAATGCTGTACTGGTATCTCCCATCTCCGAAAGAACAAAAAAGCAACAGACTAGCAATGGAGGGGGGTGGGTTCTTTGGAG
>Ga0307946_1001558_pt1 | contig 10552 bp, 5 predicted proteins | sample OrgLakmetagen230_FD_203153 | JGI IMG/M metagenome (GOLD analysis project Ga0307946, IMG submission 203153) | Saline water microbial communities from Organic Lake, Antarctica - #230 | ecosystem: Environmental > Aquatic > Non-marine Saline and Alkaline > Saline | place: Antarctica: Organic Lake...
TATCATATCTTTATTCCCCCTCCCTTATGGCTTGTGAATGAGCCATAAAAGAACCTCTGTCTAATATCAGAGTTGCACAGAAGAGTGAGGGCCTCTCTAACACTCGTTATTATAGAGGCGCCTCCTCCATTAACAGCTGTGTTCTTGTCATTGCATGTTGCATTGCTGATACAAATAGTATGCAAGTGCCAACATTACCAAAGTATATCTGCCATCAAGCACAGCCGCTTCCTCCCCAACGGATGCTTCACCCTGCCAATCCATTTACCGTGATATACATCTAATTGAAATTAAGTACTGTGTAGACACTTCCCCTACTCAACAAGCAGAAAAGTCACGAGAACAACATAAGCTGCTAATGCCTCGCTTACTCAGACACCGTAAAACCCTTCACACCATTCTGCTAGGAGCAACAGGCACCATCTACAGCAGCCACACAAGGAACCCACTCCACAGCCTCGAAATTACTCCATAGCACCTATGAAAAAAGTAAGCCTACATGCAATCAGATCCGCAACAAAAATCACACAGACGAGAAGAGACACTGAATACAATCCCCACAAATATATCTAAGATATAAGCAATACTCGTGGTGGTGTGCAGGCTTCTGTCTCCCAACCACCTGGACCCCACTGAAAAACTCCTATTCTTTTTATTCTCCAGGTGGGCTGCTGTGTGTCTCTGCATCCATTGGGTGGTGCAGAACACATACAAAACAATACCCGTTCCTATCCCATGCCGGAAAGGTTTACATGTTTACAATATCTGCATTCTTTTTCTTTTCTTTTCATTCCATTTCCCCTGGCCATGAAACCAAGAGACATGCAACGGAACAAACAGAAAAGAAAAACTACGCAGGCAGTGATAACCACTCCCCACATTGATTAAGGAAAAGCAAGCCACTTTGGTATTGAGTACCTTACAACTCCTTTACCGGCAGACAAAAAAGGCCCAGTCAGTGAGGTTCAGCAACAGAGTACCAGAAAGAGGAAAGAAGTCACAAAGAGACTGGAGTACCAGTCTCATACAAGCAAGAGCACCAGGCACAGACATTGCAGAGCTAAGCTAAGGTTACAACGGAACAAACACAATATACACCTGACTAAATAAGATCAGTGTGGACACTGCTCATACCCAACAAGCATAAAGGCACATGAACAACATAATGTCACGCCTTAAGTCTGGCAAAGGCATGTGTTCATTTCATGGTAGTTTGGTCGATTGGCAATTGAGTACTTTTCCGTGCTTTCTACTGGCGTATCCAGTTGTTGTTATTGCCAGTTTTGGACTTGATAATGGACTAGAGGAACACCGAAGACCCTCTCTTAGTATAATTGCATGTGCTCAGGCAAGATATCCGAGTAGTTTCCCCTAGCTCTAGGGAGGCAAAGGTGCGGCAGCCTGTCTAGCAGTGTTTGTGTAGTAGTGTCAGTATTTGTCAGCGTTTTAGTGTAATAAACTTAAAATGTAGCCCACAAAAGAAGCCAACCCGATGTTGCAGCACGAGTTCAGGTGGGACTGCCGACCAAGCCTGGGTCAGCTGCTCTATCTGCACCCCCGTGGACAACAACACGTTTACAACTGCCCTCCCGGTCACACACACACACTGCAAGAAAACGGGGATGCAAGCACTGGCCTATTCAAGCACAACGAGAGAGGGGGCACAGACTCTACAACGAACCGCAAACAAGCTTCTTCACACCTGAGGTGCCACTAGTGCTTTAACGCTTGATAATAACAATACTGGATGGGTGGCTCACAGAACAGGACGGGGGTCGAATCACTACAGGTTCATAAATCACTACAGGGTTGAATCACTACAGGGTCGTAAATCACTACAGGTGTGTGCATAGATAGGTTTCATTAATGTTGACGCTTGCCTTTGCGCAATGCATTTATACATACAGCAGTGTGCTTTCCCCTTTTCCCTGTGAAGAATGTTAAGAAAAAACAGCATCTTTGCAGTTTTCTAGTTTTTTAAACGCAGCTTAGTTGCATGCTTTGACTGAAGGCTTTATCTGTAAACTCTGTAAGCCGGATGATGATTCCCCCTCTTTGATTTAATGCGGTCGGTCAGTCCTGGCAGATGCTTGGTTATTTTTACTGGTTTTATTCAGTGCAGCACTGTCACTAACAGCATCGTGTCTTTTTTCTTCCAAGGTTTTTTTTATAGGTGCTACAAATCTGGTGCTACAACAACAACTATCAGAATTTTTTGCACGTTTTACATACTATGTATGCAGTCTAGCAGTCGCACGTTTTGACTGATGGCTTTATCTGTCAACTCTGTAAACAATAGATCAGGAGTAATTCTGTATAATTCTTGTCTCAAACGGGCTCCACGACTCCACATGTGTCCAGCACCATCCGGGCTGAGCTCCAGGAGTTAAGCATCGCAGCTCCATTCTAGAGGTCCTGTCTGGTTACAACAGAGTCCTACTCTGAGCAAAAGGGTGCCAAATTCTAAGCCAAAATACGCGCTTGTCATTTTTCCCCCTATAGGTACTAGGGTTCCAACCAATAAGAAATAGTAAGGAAAGAAGGAAAGAAAATTGGGTCTTGGATAGAAAGAAGAAAAGGAAGTGTACGTGCACAACTAGTGTTAAGAACCTCAAGCCAATCTCATCCATCCAAATCAGTGGGTCAGGAAATTCATTGATAAGTCAGCACTTCATCCAAAGACGATGAGTGGGTCAGAGTGGGTTCATTAAAAAATTCAGCTCTTAAGAGGCAAAAACAATTGCTCAGACTAGCCAGAACCACAAAAGTTCAAACAATGCAAAGAACATGTTTGTGTAGTACCCAGTCTGCGTGTTATTGCACATTTCATTGGCCTTGAAAGATACATAAAAGCCTATAGCATGCATGACGGTTTGATTAAGGTGCATTTGATGATTAACAATGAGAAAAGCAAGAAGGTTCCTCTTTTAAATTTAATGGACGGATTATAAATGATAATACATGAAGGAATGGCACAGGAGAAGTAAAAGGCACATTGATGATAATATGTTATGTAGATGATTATATGTTATTCAGAAAAGCAGCTTCTTTGCAAGAAGTACAGGGGATGTTTTTGGAGCAAAACTGATATCTTCCCTGTTTGCCATTGCAATCCTTTGCTGTTTCATCTCAAGAGTGGATAATTGCTAAATATGCCATCCTCCTGGCAAGTTTTTGTGAATCCTGCGATGTAACGGTAGAGCCAACATTTTAAAATCCATCTCGAATGTTCCATGAGTTCAGCATGTTCCGTACAGCACAATATATATAATAGTGACAACAATGCAGTATTACCGCAATATATTATGAATGATGAACAGATTGAAGCAAACTGAAAAGCGCCTAATTCTTGGCTAGAAATAGGCCTCAATTGCATCCCTGCACATGATCCGTGCTTTCAAAGACAGGGTCAAGCTGAATCGCTGCACGTGTATGTGTGCGCATTTGCGTATAGACAAATGGGCTGGAGAGGTGCACTTGCTGTACTGACTGTCAAGTGTGGCAGCAGGCTTACGGAAGTCCTAGCCCAAAATTGCGGATCACATAATGTGTTATGCAGAGAACTCATGAGTCTGTGCTTCACTTTTGGACAGATTATTGCGCTGCAACTATTGGAACAAATGGAACAAGCTTGACCTAACACTTTATGAGCTGGACGAGGTTGCCCCTCATATTTAGCAGTATGCACAAGTACACAAGTACACAAAATGTACACAAGTAAGAAACCAAACGATCCTTCAACACAAAGCTTTTTGAACAATTATGAGGAAAACAGCACACCTCAATTTGGAGCTTGAAGCAAGACTCACAATTGAGGGAGAACATCGGTCCTAAGGTCGGACAGGTCAACCGGGTTGACAGGCCTCCAAGGTTTCCAAATTATGGGAGGTCCAGGAGTTAGTACTCTGCCTGGTTGCGCATTCTCCAGTCTGCAAACAAGCAACCCCCGCCGTTAGTGTTGCCCCACCTTGCACATGTTGCACTGTGCCCATGCAATGTCCTTGATCGTACTTTTGTCGCACTTCTCAGACCCGCACCTGGACCCCCAGCTTCCTTCATAATGATCAGGGTTGAGGGGGCGACAAGGCAGCCAAGCAGATGCATGTGCCTTGCTGTCGTTTGTCCCAGCTTCCCTTCACCATGCAAGCAAGAGTATTATGTGACGCAGAGTGAGCTAGACCAAAGAAGCAGTTACGAATATGGAAGCAGTTACGAATGCTCATCATCGCACAAGCTTACTAAAAAATGTTTTGGCAAAGAGGCAAGCTTCTTCCCCCTAAAAGCAGTGATATTCATTAAATAGACATGTCTTTTGCAAGAACGATGGGACAGGGACGGATGTGGACTCCTTGACAAGGGCGTTCCTTTTGTGTGCATACCAATTTAAGTGTGTGTGCATGCGTGTATGTGTGTATTTGATACTTTTGTGTGTGTGTGTGTGTTTGTGCGTGCATGAGAAAATGACAAGAAATGCATATATTAGCTTGTGTGTGTGTGTGTGTGTGTGTGTGTGTTAATAAAACGGAAACAATGTTATTTAGCAGAAAAATTGGTCTTGATCCACCAAGCTGAATGACAACCATATGCGATATATCACTTCTTCCAACCTCTTGTTTTGCATCATTGATGTTAGGCAACAGAGACAACCTCCTCCTTACCCTGATCTAAAGCCCTTCAAGGTGTTATGGTTATCATAAGGCCATTGCCTCCAGTAATCTCTGCTGTCTGTCGGAGGCCCCCTGCATGTGAATAGATTATATTTATGTGAACAATGACAGAGAATGAGCATTTCAGGGTGTGAATTGAGGGCCTTAGTCTATAAGCGCTTGTGATATGAATCCTAAAAGAGAACATAAGTGCCAGAATGCCAACAGAAGCAGGCATAGTGGTTGTCTAGTTACATAAATCAGACTAAAAACACTGACTTGCATTATAAAGGAACACTGATGAAGTCCCCAACACACCCGGACGCCTTCCGGTCAGGTCTGCGTTGCCCAGAGGCAAGAGGGGCTGGGACGGGTGAGTCAATCTTTGACGATGCTTGCATTAACATCTCAGCCGTGGTCAGGTCGCTGCTAGTCATTGCAAGGCTTTCAGCATTCCCTAAACAGCTTGAGGCCGCTCCTCCTAGATCTCCAGAAGGGCCTGGTGGGCACTGTTCTTGTGTCGGGAATACATCAACAGTAGCACGTCCCTGGAAGCACGAGGCATACAGCACACACAAGTTGTTTCATTAACTTATAACGTACCGTTCGTTTACGATCAGTTTGGAAATTAATTAATTACTTTGCCAGAAAACGAAAGTTTTTAGAAATTCTCGGGGCCCTCGCCCCCGTGAAAAACCCACCCTACCAGTCTCATTTAGCTCTTTACCCAATTCAAAGCCCCCTACACCTCATCTGAACGCAATATACTTGATGTTATATCTAAATCATTGACATTTGCTGGAAATTTGGCATTCTGAAAGGTTCTGTGGGGCCCGCTGCGTATTTTGCACCCACTTTGGCAGGGAAAAGGTGCATTTCTGAGGTTGCCCTGATCGACCTTTGCTGCAGGATATAAGCATTATAAATGTTATTTGATGATACTGGAATATCGAATTTGGGGCAGGAATACTGGGAACGCCGGCGAGTGGGAGGCAATCACACAAGGGACACAGGGGAGGAAGAGAAAAATCTGTCGCTCCTTACCTACTGCGAGTTCCAGCCCGGTTTTTGCTCTCAGCATTGCTGCCAATTTATACGCGTCAATTTAAATTTGAATGGGGCCAATCGATGTCCTGGTTTATTTTTGGCATATTGTTCCCCTTGTGACACCGGGGTGCTTTTTCCAACTGTGCCTTCCCATTCAGTCCATGACCCCCAACTCACACCAGAGTCAATCTTCCAGGTGCCTTTTTTTTGCCCTTTTTTTGCGCCCAAATATCTCCCCAGCCTCTACACCTCTTCCCAACCTTACAGCATCTGCTAAAATAACAAGAAACAGCTATCCAATGCATGTCTCAGGTCACGGAATGTTGGAGTGGATGCAGAGATAGGCTTGCGCAAAGTTAAGTGAGATTGTTTGGCTGGCAGGGAGGTGAGTTTTTCACGGGGGCAACCCTCTCCGAACTGAATTCGAAGTGATAAATTAGTTATTAATAGTGGTGTTGAGCAGGAGGCAGAATTTTGTGTGACTTTTGTGTCAAATCGATTAAAAAATATATATTTGGAATCCTCTCATCAAGAGCTTTCGATTGGGGTTCGAAATCGGAAATTTTGGGGGATCAAGATTTTTGGATCCCCCCTCCAGAAAATTTCTAAGCCACTTCTACGATATATCAAATATATCAGCAGAATCCTAAGCTCAAGCCCAGTCGATTGGCACCTTTTTTGAGCAAATTGGGTCAAAGGGGGGGGGCTGTGACATATCCAAAAGTCAGAGGCACACGCGCTCAGGTGCAGGCCGCGGGGTGAGCCAACGAAGCAGCAATTAACCCCAAACTTGCAGGATTGTGCCAGCATGAAATAGTCAGTGGAATTCTGAAGAAATGGAAGCAATGTGGGACTGTGCAAGCCAGTTATGGGTGCCTGGTAGGTCACGTGTGCATGGGCGTCAGTATCTCAGTATTTGCCCCATAACTCTGCAACACTTCAATTTCAGGTCTTGATGAGTATGCAGATGGATGCCTATTTGAAAAAGGAGCAGATTGGTATCGTTTTTGTCTGGGTGGGGGCACTATAAGGGGGGTTTGGGGGGCGGGTGGTGGGTTAGGGGGGTCCAGCCCAAAAATAATACGTGCCTTCCTATAAAATTAAATTTCCTGCCTCCTGTGTTGAGGGTGATTGTCAAAATGAGCTTTAAGCGCGCCAGTGTGAACCCCTGGCCCTGTTCTTGAAGCCTCAGTCCCCAGCTGAAAGGCTGGCTGCTCAGCAGTGGGACCGTGAGAAGCTGCAGAGGGAGAGGCAGCTCAAGGAGCTGCAAGAGGAAGTAACAGGCAAAGGCAAGGGGCGAGGCTGTGATGAAGAGGCCCGTGGGGCGCCCGTGCATGCAGCTCCAATAAGCCTCGGGGACCCTAAAAACTATTGACCTGCTCCTCCCTGCCCCTGCACCACACTCTTCAAACGAAAACTCACAGATCGTTTGAAGGGGGGAGGCTTGACAGGCGACACATAAATTGGGCGATATGCCTGCAAAAAAAGTCAGTGGAGTGTCAGATATCAGAACCTAGTTAAATTCTGGAAACATTAACACAGCACAAAAAAACTGATTGAAATAAATTAAATTTACCTAAGCGCTGCACACTTGACGCACAGGAAAGAGAGCCCCACAACACAAGGGGTCTAAAAATCTGTGTTTCCTGGGCAAGCACCAAACCCATCCTAACGTAAGCAGAGCGGTTGCTTACCTGCAACTTGCTCACAGCCAACATGAAGTCCTGCTCTGAGTGCTGGAGACTGAGGTGGGCATTCAGTGCAGCTGCCCTGCAGGCCACGCATGGCACAAAAATAGATGCACACTTTGTACCACATGCAACAAACTTTGAGCAACCTTTGATCCTCAGGATGCTGTTGGCCATTAACAGAGGGGGGGGGAGCGCTGGACAAAAGCCAAAAAATGTCTCTTATTTGCAATCAAGGGGCACCTGCTCACATGCCACGTCATCAAGGTGAAGCCGATAAGCCTCACGCTGTAGCCAACATCATCAGCTGGATTATGAACTGTGTGCTTAGATCTGAATGGAATCAAGTGGCCCTGCGTTTAACAGGACTAATTGCACACGCAGGGTGCCTACACCCTAGTACGGTGCACCCAATGGGAAACGGCATGTCAATTTGCACACCTCACAGATCACGTGGTTTTTCATCCAACTCGTCTGCACTGATACTCGTCTACTAAAAGATTCCAAAGCACAAAAATCAATGGACTTGGTTGAGCAGTACGTAGCTCTGGCATCAAAAAATAGGATCACGTCGCAGCAAGTTACACACAGGCGCCGTGACTGGCACTTTGTAAGCTCAACTGCTATGGTTTCTAAAAAATAGTGCTCTGAGCTTGAAAAGTGCCAGTCACAGTGCACACACCCTAGGAATAATAAGATAAATAGCACATTTATTTCGCCTCTGCGTCCACCTGCTGGCATTGTAACACTATATGCAACAAATTTGAGTAATATGTGGAATATTTGCGATTTTGAGATCAATCTGCATACAGTCACACGTATTTGCTTTGAGCCTGTTGTTGCACGACTGTTTGTAAATGCATTCAATACTCACGTGTGTGCATTTCAACATGCTGTGACACCACAGCCTCTTGAAGCACGCACCGCTTTCTAGCAACTTGTAGCAACTTGAGCCTTATAGAAAATTGTGGGACTTGACAAACAGTCATCCTCTAGCAACGTGGGTGAAGCGTCCTTTCATCGTGAGAGCTTCAAACCGCACATAAAGGAAGTAGCCTTTTTGCTAATAATTCTCCTAAAAACTGCCACCAAGTCCTATTGGCTGCACTCACAACGTGCATCACAACGTGAATTTTCCACCCCGCTTCTCAGAAAATTACAGGGGTTTACCTCCAGCTCCACCATCACTGATGATAAATCTTAACTCAGCATCGTGATCTGTAGCACCAACCGACCCAAATTTGGTGGAACAGCAAAAAGCCAGCACTCACTGGAAGTCCTTATCGGCCCATTCGGCAGCCTCTGCATCATATGCCACAGGATTTGTTTCTATATAGCTTCTGCTCCGACTCTTGACAAGGGGCCTTTTGCTGCTGGATGGGGGTTGGAAAGGAGCCTCAACCGGCAGGCCTGTAGGAGGAAGAGGGGCATGAGCCTGCAAGGACAAAGCTCAAAACTTCACCAAAAGCAAAAAGGAATGCCCCCCAAAAGGGGGCTTTCCTTGCTCCTTGCAAACGGCTTCTTATAGGTGCAAAGGCTTGGCATCAATTATAATCATTATGGTGTTCAAAATACTGGAGGTCAAACGAAATGCGATGGTCTGCATTTGAAAGACCAAAGGTGTGATTCCTGTGCCAATAAACAATGCCACGTTGGTGCCACGCAAGATCCATCAAATCCAGCCTTCTATTGATCTGCCCGTCTCTAAATCGTACATAAAAGCAATTTGCTGAAATATGAGTGTTTGGGGGGGCGGAGGAGTTGTCCCTCTCTGATGAGTAAGGCTGTCCAAATAATCTTTGGTTCAGCAAGAAAGCTTGCTTTTGGGAGGAAGGAAGGTGCATTGAATGATGCAAGATCGGTTTGTGCTGCAGCACCTCAAGCCTTGTCAAAGGCTCTCGATGGATGTGTGAATAGAAGGGAGATGTAGCAGCTACGTTGATGCAAGGATCGTGCCTTACTGCCTGCTTCAAAAACAAGGACCTCGCTCCTCTCTGCATGAACTCCAGTCTTACAACCTACACCTGATCAACCATTAGTACCTGCTGCGCTCCTGCACGCTGCACTTCTGCCTGCTGACAGACTTGCAACCTGCTGGCCCTCCTGTAATTATTTAACACAATGATCTCGTTGTGTGAAAACATGTATTTAATGAAAAGTGATGGCCACACAACAGAGGGCGCCTGGATCTGTAGCCTTATCGGTGCACGTGGATAGACCTGCAGTGAGCTTGAGCAGAGCCACATTTCAAACAAAAGACTAAGGACCCTGCTCACCTCTTCAGCCAAGTTAAAAAATAGCAAAGCAAAAAGGAATACGCGAAAAACTGCACGTCCTTTTCTTCTCAGGTGGAGGACTAGAACGGTGCTAAGTACCAAAGTGGTTCCTTTTCTTTAATTAACGTGGGGAGTGGTTTTTCACTGCGCCTGTGTTGATCTTCCGTTCTCTTTTCTTTCTACGCCACTCACTCGCGTGCGGCTGCCGCTAGATGGAGTTTTTCCAAGCTCCTCTCAACCGTTATATCTTCAGGTGCTGCCGCAGATGGTGGACCACATAAGACTGAAGGGGGGCCCCATTTAAGCACGCTGCTGCGTTTGTTGAGGCCACCACCCCCGTCGTGGCTGCTGCTGCTGCTGCCATCCTCATTCTGTAACACACATGCTGCTGCTCCCTGCTCTCCTTCAAATATGCTGCAACTCTCGCGCTGTGCCTCTGTGCTGCTGTTTTGGCTGCCGCCGTCCCTAGTCTGACTGGTGCACCCTTCCTCCAAAGGCACAGCAGAGGGAGGCCCACACAGGGAAGGGAAGGAGCCTGCTCTATGCGCGCTGCTGTAGCTGCTCAGAGTTGAAGAAGAACGCAAGGGAAGCCTGTGATGCACTCTATGTAACGCTTTCTGATAAGCTTGGGAGACAGGGAGAATGCTGCTAACCTCAGAGGAGGTCTGCTTGACATAGTGTTCGTGCCTAAATCCTTCCTCTTCCTGCCTGCCTTCTTCCCCCGGTTGCTGTGCACAACCAGCGGCAGGTTCCGCAGAGGTAGAGCTCTTGTGTGCACATGACAGCCTGCTCATGGCCCCTGCATCTTTTGATGCAATGTGGTTGCCTTGGCTGGCAAAGCGACGCCCGCAGTTGCCATAGGTGGTGTGGGAGCAATGCTGCTGGTGAAGGTCTA
>Ga0307946_1001566_pt1 | contig 10536 bp, 17 predicted proteins | sample OrgLakmetagen230_FD_203153 | JGI IMG/M metagenome (GOLD analysis project Ga0307946, IMG submission 203153) | Saline water microbial communities from Organic Lake, Antarctica - #230 | ecosystem: Environmental > Aquatic > Non-marine Saline and Alkaline > Saline | place: Antarctica: Organic Lake...
AGGTAAACTGTTGCCAAGGCTCTAGAATAAAAGGTTCTCTATTTTCTGCTTTTTCACCCATAGTATGGATTAAAAAGTCTTCAAAAAATAAAATTATATGCATCCCTGCAGCATGATCTATGTAAAAGCCAGACTGATCACTTTCATCAATCCATTTGTAAAATCTGCTAACAGCTTGTTTTATAGTTTTACCTACAACTATTTTACCATCACGCACATCTTGTGCATATTGAAAAGGAATTGAATTCAGCATGTCGTTAGTAATCTTCATTTATGATTTTTTTAGTTTTCCAAATTCAGCAAATAAGTCTCCCTGGTTAGGATCTACAGTACTGTTTAGTTCCTTTTCCGATCTAGGATCTATTCCAAATTGTTTAAAGCATTGCATAATTGCTTTTTCAGCATCTCGTTTTATGGTCAATTCCACTGAAATATTTTCTGCTCCAGATGTATATTTCTGTCTATAGCCAGATCCATTCTTATCTTTATTCTTAGATCTTATCTCTCTAACTGCCCATTCCCATTGTGAAAAGTTTTCTGCCATAAGCTCTAAAGCCGGTAAATGAATTCTTTTCAAAGATTCTGAGGAGATTAAAATTCTAGCAAACTTTTTGAAATGTTGCTTTGCAGAAGTGTCCAAATAAGATGGTGACTTAGGAATCTCTTTTACTAATTCTGAAGCTTCTCCTTTGTGTACTGTTTTCATAACTAAAGGTTTAAGCCCCCCCCTCAAATATTAACTATTAGTAAAATTCTCGGTAAGTGGCGATGTATATACAATTTTATGTTTTGGTGTTTTGACCCCTATGCCCCTTGGTTTCTTTGTAACCATGAGCTTCTTTTCCAGACTTACTATCGTGGTGCCATTTGCACAATGTTTGTAAGTTATTTTCATCTAGTTTGGCTCCGCCATCTTCAATTCTTTGAATATGATCTACATATTTGCCCTCTGTTACAATCATTTCATCTTCACACTTCTTGCAGTTAGGATTTGTTTCAATAAATCTCTTTCTTAACTTTCTCCATGGCCAAGAGTTGTAGAAACCATTGTCGATTGTATTTCTACGAGAGTAATGTACTCTCTCTGCTACCCATGGTCTTTTTATATTCTTTTGTTTGTTAGGCATCGTAGAAGTTTTCATCATCGTTTGGATTCATCTTAGGGATATCATTTGCATATTCATCATACTCCTGCGGGTCTGAGTACTTGACCTTGTTACCATCAAAGTGAATCCCAATTGTTTCTAGGGAACCCTCTCTGTATTTAGCAAAAGAGAATTCTGCATTAGCTCCCTTCTCAACCAGCCAATCATCCAATGGTGAGTCTGGATAGTAGTATTCATGTCTATACAGAAATGTCACTATATCTGCATCCTGCTCAATAGCTCCAGACTCTCTAAGGTCTGATAACTTTGGATGCTTATCGGTTCTAGTCTCTACAGATCTATTGAGTTGGCTCAATGCTATCACAGGGATATTAAGCTCTTTTGCTATAAGCTTTAAGTTTCTAGTGATGGAAGATATCTCCTGTTCTCTTTGATTAACCTTAGTTTTGTCGACGACCAGCTGAATGTAGTCTACTATCAAAATCTTAATATCATATTTTCTTTTTAATATTCGCGCCTTACTCACTATGTCTCTGATGTCCATCGAAGGGGTGTCTTCAATATATATTGGGAAATTCTGCATAGTATCAATTTTTTCTGATAGAGTAGTAAAATACTCAGGCTTCTCAAATCCTTTACGTATGATTTGAGATAAATGAAAGTTAGAATTTATTGATATGTGCCTAGCTGTTAATTGATTGGTAGACATCTCCAATGAAAAGAATGCAGATGGGATGTTTTGTAAGCCACATTCCAGTAAAGTTTTCAATGCAAGAGAAGTTTTACCCATACCAGGACGTGCTGCAATAATAATAAGATCTGAAGGTTGCCATCCACCGGTAAAATCATCTAGAACTTTAAATCCTGTTGGTACACCTGTCAATTTCTTTTCATCAGCATTACTAAGCATTTCAACACGTTTTAGATTGTCCTGAAGTGATTCACCATACGATTTAGTTTTGCGCCCACTAAAGACAATTTCATTTATATCATCATTGCTTTTAGCATCTGAGTTTAACAGCTCTAAGGAGTCTGTAGAATCGTCCATTGCTAACTGGATGTTACGCTGTGACTTCTTTATAATTGATCGCTTAATGTAATACTGAAGCAGCAGTCTGCAGTGATACTCAAGGTGAGTCGAAGATCCAGTCTTATTGCAAATTAAAACCAAATCGTAAGTAGGTACTTCTAGCTTTAAGTTCTTAAGCTTATCGTCCACAGTAAGCATATCTATTTTATCGTTGGCATTGTATATGGCTACGATAGCCTTAAATATCTTTTGCATCTTAGGATCAAAGAATATCTTAGCATCCTTTAGGATAGGCATAACTTCTACAGCTGCATCTGCGTTGGTTAACAAAGCACCTATCACAGTTTCTTCTAAATCTTTGTTATATGGCATTTTCATTTCTCCCATTATCTTACTTTTCTTAGGTAAACTGGTTTCTGTTCTTCTGGCTCGCTATACTTAGATTCATTCTTAGCATAATTTCTAGCGTATTTTGAAAGTCTGGAAAACAAACTATTTGCACTCCATTTAAGTTTGTTATTCTCAATTTCAATTTCTACAGTATCATTAAAATCTTGGACAAACTTCTTTTTATCACTTATTGATTTATGATATCTCATTACAAATTCAGTTTCTAATCTTGAAGGATAATTTATTTTTAAGAAATCGAAAGCGACTATATCTCCCTTTGTATTATTAAGTAGTGTATTATTACCTTCATCATTTTCTAAATACCCCTGTTTAATATTCTCACTAGGGGTGTTTAATTTATTAACTAGGGTGTTTAATTTATTAACTACCCTTACGAGACGTTTAGAAACTACTTTTTGATCTCTAATTAATTGTATTTTAACAAAGCCTTTTGACTCTAATGATTTAATTATTTGAGTGCATCTACCTTTTGAAACACCAAACATTTCAGAAAAATGAGCATTACTGGCAAAACAGCCTTTTTCATTATCAAGTGAATCAATTTCAACTAAAAATAGTTTCTCCATAATGCTCATATCTTTATTTAACCAAATCATTTTTGGTATCCATATCCCTTTAAAATCTCTGTGTATACTCATACTTTAATATTTAATAATTAAGCCCACAGAAGAAGCCTGTGGGCTTATAATTAATAAACTTCTATAACTCTTAGATCAGGGAATCTTTCCTTAATGACCGCTACTTCTGCATCAATTAGATTATCAGAAACATCATTCACATAATCCCTAGCTTCAGGTGAAATCAACTGACAGCTTAAATCTGTGCTATCTATATAAATTTCAATTTCAATAAGTTCTTTGACATGGTATTCAAAAATAGGAATATTGACCTTAAATGCATCTGGGATATTTGAATCCACAGCTTGATCCATTAGGATCTTTTTGTTACCACGGTTATCATCATTGCTTTCAACGTCCTTATTAACTATAGCCTTGAATGATTTTAGGACTTTTACAAGATGCATAGCCTTGTCTTTGGTTTCAAAGTAACTCCGATTCATTTTGATAAAGTCAGCGAGTTCATGGGTAGTTCTCGAAAGACCGGTGTTAATACCAAACTCTTCGAAGATCTTAGAAAATCGTAATTGACCGGAATAATGTTGAGAATCAGGATAGCCTGGTCTAGCCACTAAATTCATTTGTCTTTTTGGTTTATTAATACTTAAAATATAATCACAACTAATTCTACTCTGAATTGATTTACTTAAAATCTCATTTATCATTTGAAGTGTACCTTCAAACTTAAATGATTGTCCAAATTCAGGATATTGCACTGGAGCATCACCTTTTAAAATGGTCAGTTTATCACCTTCGGTGAATATGTTTAATTTTTCGTTTTCCATTAGTTTGCTTTCTTAGAATCATTTATAATTCGAAATTGTCTTTCGTCCTGAGTCAATGGACGTTGTTTTATGAGCTTCCCATCTCCATTGTAAAAACCCATAAATCCTTCTTCCTGGTCAGCTATCAAGTAAACTTCTTCTTCAACTTCTTCTATACCAGATCTTACTTGACCCATTAATAATGCTGTGAGTTGTTTTCTAGGTTTAACTTTAATTTTCCATTCATCCATAAATTCTTTCTTCTGTTCATCCAGTCTAGAGATCTCGATAAACTCAGTAGTTAATTCATCCTTAAGAGCATTAATCGTTTCTGGGTCTAGCTCTTTAGGGTAAATCATCTTTTCGGCTCGCTCACAGTTATCTTTTAAGGCCTGTAAACGATCTTTCTTAGATTCGTTTTGTAAAAAGGTTTTTTCCATTTTGTTGTTTGTGTTTAATTAATAATCGGGTTCAATGATTTGTATAATTTCTCTAGCATGGTCAACCATGCTGTAGATAGATTTTTGCATGGCATTATCCATAAGTAATAATCTAATTTGAAGATCTTCAACACTCATATTCATGAAATGTTGATTAATCTGAAAGTGATTGGCAATCTCATAATCTTTGCAGTCAGAAGTATATTTAGCTATAAAACACGCCAATATCTTTTCTGTGGTATCCTTTACACCAGTAACCTGATTCAGTTTTACTTCAAAATTATGCATCACAAGATTTGTTATAATCTTTAGGTTTTTGGTAGATTCCATATTATAATTATTTAGGTTTAACCTGTTTTTTTACAAATAGAACATCTGTCTAAAAAGCTTTCTGCTTCAGGATCACAAAGGCCATTAATTTTTGAGCAGTACTTTTTACCAACTTTACAGTTGAAGGTTGATCTATTCTGAATTTGTTTTAAGTTAGTTTCCATAGTTTATAAATTATTGCCTAATAGCCCATGCAGCAGCTGCACCCCATTGCTGTAATTCCTTGTAAAATTGTTTTAGAAGTTTTTTAGCTTTTTCCATAGTCTTATTTTTTTCGCTTCCTCTTTTTTCTTGCTTTCCTGTTTTTGGCAAAACTTTCAATTTGCTTTCTGTAATTCACAACAGGCTCATGAGGGTCAATCCAAGGTTCCTCAAAACGATGTCTTGCCTTGATTTCAAACCAATCTACATCTGTGGAATTATCTTTTTCAAAAGGATTATTACTAGGGTTATACATAGCTTTACTGTCTTAAGTTTTGAAGTTTTTGTATTGCTTTTGTTCTTAGTTTCCAAACAGATCTATTGCCTTTATTCAGCATTATGAGATCATCTTCTTTAGCGTATTTCTTAAGAAAGATCTTTACGGCCTGTGGTGATATTTTACCAAATACCTGTGCATCCGAGAGTTCCTTAAAACTGGCAAATACCTTTCTACTCACTAGCTCTTTTGCAGATTGTACCTTTAACCTTTCTTGCACAAGATCTCTAGGAGCAATCATAAGATCATTGCTTTTTAGATAGTCTACAAATTGATCTAGAGTGCTCATTATTCTTTTTTTAAAGTATCTACAATAGATTCCAATTCAAGTATCATCTCTACCTTATGGGCTCTCATATTCCAGAATTCGTGAAGCTTTTTTAGCTTATGATAATCTCTGTAACTTGGATCAAGTTCTTGAACAATCACACAGAATGCAGATCGATTATCAAAGCCCATTTTCTGAAACTCATTAATAATATTTACACACCTTGCAAATAGTTGCATCCTCTCATTATGCGGTGTAATTGATATTGCTTCCATATATTTGTTTTTAAATGGCATAGAGTTTGAATTATACTCTTTGTCAAGACAAATATATAATAATTGTACAATATTATACAACACTTGTGCAAGTATTATACAATTATTTTAAACAAATCAACTAACTATCTAATTATGAGAAACTTAACTATTAAAGAAACTGTAAATTTTATAAAAGAAAAGTGTGCTGAAATGGATATTACTGCTTACAAAGTCAATAAAGCAACAGGTATTTCAGCATTAGGAATTCAAAATATACTAGATGGAAAGACAAAAAAACCAAGAAGGGAAACTTTAGATACTATTTTAAGCTATTTAGAAAACCTTGTTTTAGGCTCAGAGTTAAGCGAAGTTAACGAACCTTATGCTTCACCTCTTAAGACTAAAAACAAAGGAGTGCCTTACTACAATGTAGATTTTACATCTGGTTTTGATATGCTATTAAATTCAGATCAGCATAAAGCAGACTTTTTTATAGATTATCAACCTTACAACGATGCAGATTTCTGGGTAAATAACATAGGTAACTCCATGTCACCAAAGATCGAAAATGGGGATTTACTCGCCTTAAAACTAAAAACAGACATACAGCAAATTATATATGGTGAAATTTATGCCATCGTTATGCCAGAAATGCGAACCATTAAGTATTTACGAAAATCTAAGCTGGAAGGTCATGTCGAATTTGTTCCAGAAAACTTGGAAGATTATGATGCTCAGGATATGCCACTAGAATTAATTAATAAATTTTTCATAGTTTTAGGGTCTATTAAGAAATTCTTCTAATTATGAAAAAAATAATTATATTATTATCAATATTTTTAGTGTCATGTGCATCTTTTATAAATGTTGAAATTAGTCCAATTGAAAAAATAGTTGATTTTGAAAGTACCAAAAATGAATTATTTGTAAAAGCTAATCAATGGATGGTTAAAACCTTCAATAATGCAGAATCTGTAATACAATTTACAGATAAAGAAAGCGGAACTATAACAGGAAGGTACAAACTAAAGCAATCCTATGGGTATACAAATAATTACCAAATAATACCTAGAGGTGGTAAATTTGCTATTATAAATGTTGATTTAAAAGACAATAAAGCTAGAATAACCATTACGCCAGAAAAATATCAAACAGCTGGTAAAGGTGGAAATCAATATTTTATTTACACTGAAGAAACTGCCAGACAGGATATACAGGATCTATTAAATGATTTTGAAACTTATATGAACATTAAAGAAAATAAGAATTGGTAAAATTTATCTAAGACTGGTAACATCTTCTTGCATAGCATCTCTTTCAGCCTCTGGATACTTGTCTTTGTAGATCGTATCGATATCATTTCTTTCATGGCCCATCAATTCGCGAATTAAGTCCTGGTCGTAATGTTTAAATTTTGCCAAAGTTGCAAAAGTATGTCTCATTACTTTTGTAGTTAGGTTGCCATTTTTAGGCATAAGCTTAATATTATAAAGCTTTTGGACTCGTTTTATGTTCCGGTTGTGGTTATTCCTGAAGGTGATGTAAGCTTCAAAAGACTTTCGCCAGGGGAATATATATTCTTTGTCTCCCGTGTACTTAGAAATTAAATTTTCAGCTTTTGCAGTCAACTTAACATCATAAATGTAAGCGCGTTCACCGTTTTTTCTACGTTTCAAAAACACTCTACCATTTTCAATATCGGTTTTCTTAAGATAAAAAATATCGATAAGGTCTGCACCACCAAGATAAAATTGAATGAGCGCAAGATCTAAACATCGTTGATGAGATACGTGCACACTTTTTATATTTTCAATCCTTAAAATTTCATCTGCGCCCAAATAATAATTTTTAGCACGTCTTTTTATGATTGGAAGATCAGTAAATAAACCCAAAAAAGGATTAAAATTTTCAATCTGGCCATCTTTTATGGCAGAATTATAGACAGCTCTTGTGGTCACTAAATTTTTCTTTATGCTGGTATTTTTAAGACCTTGATCCTTTTTGTGTAATTTGTAGCTGTTCATAAATTGCATTGTAATGTCTTTAAACGTAAGAGGATCTTTAAATTTTTTCAGATCCACCAAAGTTTCAGCATATACTTTTGCATTGCCTCTCCTGTTTTGCTGCTCCATAAAATCAATTCGCTTTTGGAAATAGGAATAAAACGAAGTTATTTTAGCAGTCTCATTTTTGAATAAATAAGTTAAGGCCATTTCAAAATCAGTTATATTTTGAAATTCCAGCTCTTGCAATTTAGATTTTATGGAAAGTATATAATCATATTTATTTTCAAAATCAGCAGCAGTCGGTTTTGGAAGTTGCCTGATGTTATTCCAGTCAGCTTCAAAACTAGAAAAAAGCTTCTTTCTTTTTACTTTTCTATCATGCGACAGGATTAATTTCACTGGATAGCCATTTTTTGTAAGGCCATCATTTTTCAAAAGCATTATTTTTCCAATCATAATTCGTAAACTTTTCGTAAACAATTTACGCAAAAATACCACATAATACCCTAAAAAGATAAGTTTTAGTAAGAGTAGGAAAGTATATAAAATGCAAAAAGCCCTTGTATCAAGGGCTTTAGGGGTGTAGCGTGGACGAGAATTGAACTCGTGACCTCCGAGTTATGAATCCGAATAACTAATCAGCAATAGAAAAGGTTTAGAATCAAAAATACAGAAAATCGTAAACTATTCGTAAACATTTTAATTAAAAAACAATCTCTTAAACTCATTTTCATCTATCTCTGAAGGAATAATATAGGGTCTGAGTTCTAAGGCTCCACAGATCTTAAGGTAACTACTCAATAACATTTCGGTTTCACCTTTTAAATTTCTAATCAAAGTAGACTCATTAATTTCAATTAATTCTGAAAGTTTCAATTGTGTAATCTTTTTTTCCTTCATTCGGTCTTTGATGAAGTCAAATATTAGTTGCTTACCTAATTTTGACGACATGTTATAGTTTGGCATAGCTCATTTTAGTTTTCTTGTCTTTTAAATTCCTTACTTTGCTTTAAAACATTTTCATAAGATAGTTTTTTGAAGCTTCCATCTATACAATTAACTTCCCCAAATAATATAAATTGTATTCCATCTATTGTCGCAGCACCATCATAATTTTCTATTTGTTCTTGAGTGAAATTTTTAACACCTTCATCAATATTACAATGGCTTTCTTTTAAAAATCTTAATGTATCATTTTTAAATCCAAAAGAATAAATACAAGGTGTTTCTTGTAATTCAGCATATTCAGAAGCAATTTCTATTTCACTAGAATAAAAAGAACCAGCATTCATTTTTTTTAATCCACTATTTGCCCCTCTATATAAATTTAAATATCTTCCTATGTTTCCTGTTGTGTCGATTGATAATTCCATAGTTTCTAAGTGTTGAATTAATTGCATACACAAATATAAAACAAACTTGCACATCTGCAAGTAATAAAAGAAACTTTAACATATTTATTTTTAGAATCGAATCAATTTATAAGTAAGTCCTAAACCCAAATAAGGAGCAAATCCATTTTGACTATAAGTCATTCCAACAGATGGACCAATTACAAATTGATAGTTTTTCATCTTCATATCAGTTTGTGCTTTTCGAGCCTTAAGCCTGTAATTAAGAGCCATAGATTGTACTTCGCCCTGCACTCCTCCAGTTACGGTGGCGGTAAAATAACTATCCTCAAAGGTTTTAGAATAGTCTTGTATGCTAATAGCGTCTAAGAATAGCTTATAACGGTCAAATTCAGATTTTAGATCTTTATAATCTTCTGCAAGCTTAATATTAACTTTGTTTTTGATGTAGATAATAGAATCTTTGTAGACTATAGAATCTTTCCTTTTAATTGGAAATTGCAAAACGTTATAGTCTAGCTTAAAAACGCCTTCTTTCTCAGGCACTTCGACAGTTATAGTTTTTATCTTATTTGGCTCTGAGCATTGTTTTATATTGCACACAAGCAATATGACGATAATGATACTAAGAATTATTGTTTTATCTATTTTCATCTGTTTATTTTTTTACATGTCGAATTGAAAAACTTTTGGATTATAGGGCAGATCGCAAACATCTAAGTGTACCCATGTGATTTGCCTATTGTTCACTTTTCTAATTAATCGGATAGGATAAGGAAGCATAGAAGATCTTTCTCTAAGCCATTCCCTATGCTCTTCTGCTGTTTGCCCGTTCACATCGTAATCTATACCCATAGCTAGAACATGTCCAGATAACCATGGATCATTTTCTCGAGCTCTTTTCTGTAGCATTGGCGTGGAAGTATCTCTAAGACCTCTTTCATCCAGATTTCCTCCATTCATCCAGTTGTTGATCGTAATACCTGAATTAACATTTTTTCTTATCCAGAGCAAGTTTTCAAGTAGACGAATATCGAATCTAGCCAGAAAAAAATAATCGCTTCTGTCCTTAAATTTCCTGTAAACCCCCGGACTTACTAGTTCTCTAATATCAAAATAAACTAGTATCTGGTCGTATATTTCTTTTGTAGATAAAGAGTCTACTTGAACTGCTTCCACAGTTATTTTTTCAGCTTTTGAGGAGCATTGTATAATATTGGGCAAAAGAAACATGCCAAGTACAATGGTAAGTATTACAGGTGTTTTTTTCATAAGTGATTTAAAGTAATATTAAACTAGTTAAAGACCCTAACATCCTCACCCTTTAATCCAAAATTAGACTGAGGATCTTTAGCGTGTTCTTGGTCGAGAATGCTCGAGAAAAACTGTTGTATTCTCTTAGTAGCATAAGAATATATATTAGCCTCATTTATCCTACCAATCATATGCTCTGTTTGAGCAACTAGTGCATTAGGCA
>Ga0307946_1001570_pt1 | contig 10530 bp, 16 predicted proteins | sample OrgLakmetagen230_FD_203153 | JGI IMG/M metagenome (GOLD analysis project Ga0307946, IMG submission 203153) | Saline water microbial communities from Organic Lake, Antarctica - #230 | ecosystem: Environmental > Aquatic > Non-marine Saline and Alkaline > Saline | place: Antarctica: Organic Lake...
GGTGGAGACGAGAAGGAATGTTTTGCTCTGAGTAACTGTGTAGTCTAAACCGCTTGCATTTAACGCACTGTTCAGGGCATCCGTATTGCTGATAGCAGGCCTTTGCTAGCACACATGTGCACGCACACATAATTGTAGGCCTTGTTCCTTTGTGTATCACTGGGTTTGACCATAACTTCCATATACACACACACCCTCTGACCGTTACAATTATGTACACGCACTGCATACATGGTAATTTCCCTGCTACAATTAATTTACACGCACCGCATACATCTATGTATGTTTTGGCCAGGGTTAAACATTTCCTATCACCATCCGGACCTTGAGCAGGCCTGCTGACTTGATGGACTCTTGGATGATGGGCACGATCTCAGGGTCTGGAGAGGCTCGGCGCTTGGCATCAAACTGCAAGGCAAAAAAGGAAAGAGAGACGAGTGGAGAAGTTTAACGAAGATGAATACGAGAAGAGAAAAGAGAAGAGGAACAATATGAGAGATGCGCACAGAAACTTTGTGAAACAATGAGGTATTGGAGGCTCATTAATTGCACATAACATGGGTATCCCCAGGCATGAGCACTGTGGTGACTTGTCTGCTTATAATGAAGCCCTGCTTTGCATGGCCGATACACGGCACAAAAGCGACAACGGTTTAATGATATAATGAGCCTTTGCAGCGCATGGCTGATACACGGCACAGGCAGTGAGGAAACGCCCAAATCGCGTGCTGGCCATTGAGAAACGAATACTCTTGAAACACACACACCTTGTAAAAGCCTTTGCCTGTCTTCTCTCCCAGGCGCTTGAGCTGGTTCATGATGGGAATGAGCTGACTGATGTACACACGGTCAGGGAACGACTCCAGGAAGTTCTTGCCCACGTGGAAACCCACATCGCTGCCCACCAGGTCATTCAGCCTGCTCAAATCGCACAGGGTGACATCCAGTCAGAAAAGGCACTTGCAATTTCAATAAAACTGTGCGTCCTCCAGCAATGATCTGGTGGAGATGATGCAGGAAAGGCGGAAACGTGCCACCACTTCTCTCTATCCAGCCTTAGCATCTCTTTCTCTCATCTCCCTGATCATATTTCATGCAGTTGCCCCACCTGAAGGGCCCCATGGGCATGCCAAAAGTGCCAGCGATGGCCTTGTCCACAAGGTAAGGGTTCAGACCCATGTCGACCTGAGACGGCGAGCAAGAGGACAGGACAATTTAGGCAGGCAAGCAATAGAAGAAAATAATTTAGGCAGGCAAGCAAAAGACGGCAGGCGATAAAGATATGGTAGGCGACAAGAGACGGCAGGCGACGAAGAGATGGCAGGCAAGCAAGAGACGGCAGGCGAGCAAGAGAACAAGACAATTTAAGCAGGCGAGCGAGAGACGGCAGACGACCAGGAGAACAAGACAGTCTAGCCAGGCAAGCAAGAGACGGCAGGCGGAAAAGAGACGGCAGGCGAGCAAGGAAACAAGATAATTGAGGCAGGCGAGCAAGAGAGGGCAGGAGAGCAAGAAATGGCGGGCAACCAAGAGATGGCAGGCAAGCAAGAGCACAATACAGTTTAGGCACTAAATGGAAATTCATTTGGGCAATGATCGAGGTTGCACATAACCTAACCCAACATTTGATATAGCAATGAATTGGCTTGACGCACGTGGTGACTGTTTCTCCTGCCGTATTTCACACTCTATTTTCAACAGACAATGTGCAGCACAATACAAAGTCCCCCATCACACCCTGGCTAAAGAAGTGCTGCTCGCAATTATGCAAAATTTTCAACCCCCCCCCATTTTTTCCAAAAGTTGCGTAGGATAACAAATTTTTGCCCCACTCACTCACCAGCATGCAAGAAGCCATGGTGTAAGGGAAAAACACGCGGTTCACGGCAAAGCCTGTGCAGTTGCCCACAACCACAGGGGTCTTCTTAATACGAGTGCTGAGCTCCAAGGTATCCAGCACAGCCTGCAGTAAAACATGAGATGATTTATCAGGTAATTCACAAGATGTCGCCACTCAAAATTGGTGTGTGACGCTGCTTATTTTACCACTTTTACATAAGCTTGATGTGGCTTGCAGGCCACCTTGATGGAGGCAGAGGGGAAGCACATCTGCCAATGCTACATCATTTAACGCTATGACTTGCTGCACGTGTCTTGCGTTTGAGGTGTAGGGGTGCATGAATGCAAAAAGCACCCTGACACCAACGCATTTGCCTCTTTGCATTACTGCCACTGCGTGAAAAGGGAACCAGCCCTGATCCGGGTGCTGCGCTGCCTTTAGCCCAGCCAAGCCAGCTGTTTGCCTGTCCTTCAGACTGTCGTGGCCCTCCAAAATAAACTAACCCAATCCCTATTTCTTCATCTTCTTGGAGATTAAACTGCAGCAACTCCCCCTACGAAATCGAGTTTTTTTCCCCTTCGTCAGCAAAGGGTGGGCCTACCGCACTTGCGAAGCGGAGCACACATTTAGTAATACAAGAGAGAAAGGCAATTAAACACTCCGAGCAAGATACTCCTGCCGCACCTGCTTGCTAGTCTTCTCAGTGCGCACAATCTCCAGCAAGGGCATGATATGGGCGGGCGAGAAGAAATGGGCTCCCAGGATGCGGTCCAGGGCTGACGTCTTTGTTCCCACCTGTCGGACATTGCCAATCAGAAATCCCACACGCATCAATGTAAGGCTCACGCATGCACAAACACAGGCACACACATAGACACACGTAAACATACACACACATACACACTAACAGGAAAGCATAAAAGGTACCACTGTGTAAGGCTGATATTTACTGGATCTTTCTTTACCAAGATAAGAGACAGAACATTCCTTCAGCTTTTAAAAACGTCAATTTCTGCATTTGAAAACGTTAGCCTGCTCTATGAGTGCAAACAAACACATCTTTGTGCAGCTGCGATACCTTACAGAGTAAACATAACTAAATGTGAGTTTGAAGGAGCTGGTAACAAAAGGCACACCAAGGTTACATACACACACGCACCAGGTTAATGTCGATGGTGGACGTGTTTGTGGATAGGATACAGTCCGGACGGCAGGCCTTTTCCAAATCTGCAAGAATACAGTGTGCGAGTCGCTTGCTACTGAATACAAAATGAGCAGCAAAGCAGGAGGCATGAGGCCTGACAGATTTGCTGTTCGGCATGTAAGTTGCTAAAGCTTGTGTTTGCCTTCTGAGCAGAACAGAGGACTTTCAAAAGCAAAAGAATAACGATAAACAATGGAGCGTGCCAGTAAAAGTGGAACCGATATAATCCTAAAGGGGGTAAGTAAACTTACCGGCAAAGATGCGCTGCTTCAGAGGGACATCCTCAATCACCGCCTCAATCACCATGTCTGCACGCTGCAATTTCAAGGGGGAAGTCATAATCAGAAATCCCTTATTACTACAGTGTGAAAGTCCTTACAGTACTTGAGCACAAAGTATTAAGAGCTACAGTGTGAAAGTCCTTGTGAAAGTCCTTGCAGTACTCCAGCACGAAGTAATAAGAGCTACCTGCGGTCCTTGCAGAACGGTGATTAAGCAGTAGTGGAGTCATCACGACTATAGCAAGGTAAACATTTGTTACATGATACATAGATTTGGCCAGAAATGTATTTACATGCAACGTTTATGACCGTATACTTGGTAATTTCCCTGCCAGTAATAAATACCGCATATACACCGTATTCATATGGTTCTAGCCAACCCTGATGATACATAATGTGTTTGCTTTATCATGCTCTTTGCAGCAAGCGTACATCACAGGCTTGCTCTCTTTCTGAATATAGCCGCTTAAACCTACACTGAAAGAAAATTACGAACATGACCCAGCAGCAGTATATGCATACAAGCACTTTTGAGGATCACACATGGGAGATCTCCCTTATATAGACTCAACGCACGCCTCATGCAGATATACAATATACTCCTCGAAGGATCATACATGAGCTCTCCCTTGAGTGGACACAACACCCTCCTCATGTGATACACACCTAATGTAGGGACACACCCGCCTCATGTGATACACACCTTATGCAGGGACACACCTTGGAGAGGACACAAGTCGAGGACACATCTAGTGGACACACCTAGGAGAGAACACACCTAGTGGACACACCCGCCTCATGTGATACACACCTAATGCAGGGACACACCTTGGAGTACAATACATGAGCTCTCCCTTGAGAGGTCTCGACACAGGCCATATGCAGATACACACCTAAAAGATTCATAAATACATGAAATCTCCTTCATTTGGACTCGATACACACATGCAGATACACACCTAGAAGATTCATGAGTACATGAGATCTCCTTCATTTGGACTCAACACACACTTCATGCGGATACACACCTTGAAAGAATCGTACGTGAGCTCTCCCTTGAGGAGCGCCATAGCTTTGTCACACGCATCCTGGCTCATGGCACCCTTCTTAACACGGGATTGCAGGTTGGCGCGCACGCGCTTCAAACCACCCTGTTTGTACAACACATAAGAGACAAGATTTAAGAATAAGACCAACCACGGTCGTATACTTTCCTGGCAGCTTATCAAACATACGAAGGTGCTCATCACATTTGCACAGGTATGTACAGATCTGCACGCATGTGGTGGGAAAAACTTGTTACGGACACCTACCAGCCCTCTTTCCTTAATATGCTGGCAGTGCTAACACAACCAGCGGCAGTCTCTTTCCCTGCTCTTCTCTGCACACACTATCTTAGCACGCATAGGCACGTGCACCTCCAGGAGCCTGGCCATTTCACGACCAGCGATACCACCATTTCTTTTTCTTTACATGTTTGTGGGTGTTTGCATGCATGTGTGTGTGTCTGTGTGTGTATGTGTGTGTGTGCAGTACACAAAGAAAGCAGGCGCGCGCACCTCCAGGAACTGCTGGTTGACCTCCTTGAGCAGCACCTCATAGCCTGCCTGCACAAGGGCAGTGGCGATACCACTGCCCATGAGGCCACCCCCCAGCACGGCTACGCACTTCATGGAGCGGGGCTTCAGGCCTGCAATGCAGTTATGTTTGCGGCACAAAAAATGCGCTTGCAAAACAGGGGATTGTGTTTCTCTGCCTGTTTGAAAAAGGGCTTCGGACCCGCGTTGCTGCCATGTGTCTCTGCTTGATAAGAGAGGGCTACAGACCCGCATTGCTGCCATGTTTGCGGTGTAGGCTCATTCTAATTTCAGCTCCAGGCCTGCTTCACACTCATGTTTGCGACAAAGCACGCCAATGCAAAGCACGCCAATCAGATCGGAAAGGTGCACAATGCAACACCGACAAGAGGGTGCAGGTGCTTACGCGTCACTACGCAGCACATCAAACAAGGAGAAAAAAGGTCTGCATCTGCCATAAGCCATAAGTAAGCCACAGAAATGGGCCAGGCAGACATGACGCACACACAGTAAGAAGTAAGAAAAGAAAGATTTAGGGCTTGCCTGAACGTCCTCACACGATGCACCTCAGAGGCCATGCAAAGTGTCAAGCCGAAGCACGTACCTGCGTCTGTGACGCCCTTGATCTTCTTGGTGTCACGTTGTGCAAAGAAGATGTGCACCAGCGCCTTGTGTGTGTCCAGGTTGGCTGCTGCGGCAAAGCACTCGCCCTCCTGCGCACACACAATTTAAGAAAGCACGCACGCTTCACACAAGAGGGACGGAACTTTGTCAGAATGCGCCAGGGCCTTATGCGTGTTTAAGGAAAGCTACTGCAGCAAAAGAACTGCAATTACGTGCTGAATGTTGCTTGTACACAATGTTCCAGCTTTGCAGTTGAACTGGGACTAACATTGCAAAAAGGCTTTTGGGGGCAGCTACTCTGCTACTTGGACGTGCTGAAAGTTACTGCTGCTTTGATGAAGAATGAAGAAGTAAATCGAAAATAAGTACTTGGTCCAAAAGCCCAGAAAAGTACAATCTCTCATGGTACATATTACGTTAGGCATGCAACCGTTTGCCTTACCCTTTTGAGCCCAGCACGTCCGCCGTTGGCCACGCCGTACTCAATTGCCTGTGCACACAACATTGAGCAAATTTTGCTTGACATCTGTGTGTAGGTATGGGAATTGCAGGAGATCTGGCCAAGTCGCCCCAAGACTTTAGGGAGGGATGACTTCGTGCTTTGAAATCAAAAATGGAAATATACAATTGTGTAACAAAGCGCTTGCATCAGTTGTGTACAAACTTTCAGGTACATAACTCATTTACGCACACATACATACCACACACACACACCTCCAGGCACATCAGCACATGTGCAAGGCCTCGTGCACGCTTTGCAGCCTCAGCACGAGCAAACTCAAAGACCATGCTTGCTTCTCCATATGACTCAAGCCTGCATACAAGCGGGGTAGAGCAAAAACAAAAGACCTTTACAAGCAATCCTGGATTCCACCGCAAGGTTGTCTGAATGTTCCTGGCGTTTTCACTTTTTGTTTTGTTTTCTTTGCACATTTTGTAGCTGGGAACCTGGGAACCTGGCTTAAAAGGGATTTACTGATCATCAAAGGGATACCTGTGAAGCAAAACTTGCTCGTATGATAGAACTCACTTGTCTGTCCGGAAGAGGGACATTAGCCGAGGCTTCTTTGAGTCTGCGATCTCCAGAGCCATCTGTGCAAAATTACAACGGATTTTTTGTTATTGTGTGCATTATAAGTCGTTGTGTGCATTTAACGATGATTACTTCTTCATAGCGCCAATATACTAGAAAGCAGGAGGTAATAAGCGATTAGCTGTGAGCAGTAGCTTTCATGTGATCACGTACAAAAAATGATTGTTTCTGTTGAAGCAAGCGACAAAGGAACTCATAAGTGATAGAATATCAGAAACATCATGATTGAGAAAATCAGGAATGTCCAAGACGTTTACAAAAAGCAATGCATACATACACGCAAGCTCCTTCCACTTAAGTTAAGATATTTTAAATCAGCAAAAACGAAAGAGATCACTCTTCCATACACAGGAACAATACTTGACAGGCGAAGTAAGACATTTTCTGTTGGAGCAAACGGTAAAGAAAGAAAGTCAAATTTAGTGACAAATCTTAGGAGCGTTTGAGGTGCATTTAGGAGCAGCGCAGTCCAAGCTTCCTTCACTTAAACCAAGATCTTCTATTGTATGGCACAGACCAATAACCAACGAGGGGCAGTAACATGATACATACAATACACGTAACACGTAACGTCACTCAAAACGAGGAACAAAAAAGAGCATATGCCATCTTAATGAATGTGGGGAGTGGTTTCCACTGCCTGCATGGTAATTTGTTTTCTCAGCAAAGGATCGGCTTCCCCCTACCTTCTTTGCTGCCTGCAGCAGCTCCTCTTTGGCCACCACTTCATCAACCAAACCCCTTTTCTTGGCCTCAGAGTCCTTGATAGGCTGCAAGGCAGCACATATTCAGACAAGGGGTCCAAATTGTGTGCGTGTGTGTTTGCTTATTTTCATACCAATACTCACTACTGTGTATGCCCATCGCAATGTGTACACGTGACAACAGTTGTGCTTGTTCACAAACACACAGACAACACACGCACATCCACACACCCATACACACACGCACACAAACAGACTCAACACACACACACACCTGGGAGGTCAGCATCATCTCGATAGCCTTCTGTAGCCCCACCAAACGTGGCAAGCGCTGTGTGCCTCCAAAGCCAGGAATGATGCCCAGCTGCAATTCAGGAAGGCCCAGGCGGGTGCCAGGCACACATACACGTGCGTTACAAGCCATGGCCACTTCAAGGCCTCCACCCAAGGCCACGCCCTGTGAGAGTGGTAGTGGACGTGGTGTGTGTGCGTGAAATTGTGTGTAAGTGTGTGTGTTTGTGTGTGTGTGGTGTAAGTGTGTGCATGTGTGTGTGTATGTGTGTATGTGTGTACGTGTATGTGTGTATGTGTGTATGTGTGTGTAAGCGAGGACACCCCTACTCCTTGCCCCTTCAATTTGAGTCCCACCTGAATAGCTGCCACAGTGGGCTTTGGTCCTGACTCCAGCAAGGCACAGAAGGCGTCGTTGATCTTAGGGTCCAAGCCGCCTCCACTGCCTCCGGCCTGAGGAGCATGGATGAAGATAGGAAGAGACAGGCGCAGAGTGAGCGTGCTGCTTGAAGGAAGAATGCAATTGCAATTGCCTGGTGAAGAGGCCAAGGACTGCACTGAGAAATCAGGTGAAGAGGCGCAAGAAGGAGGTAGCACGTTTTATACGCGCACCTTTTTGAACTGGTTGATATCAAAGCCGGGAGAGAAGTTGTGGTTTGCTCCTGTCACCACGATGGCCTTGCATGCAGGGTTCTGGTGTGCAGCCTGGAGGCTCTCAAACAAGGAGGCCAGCACTGCAAGGAGGCGTGCATGGAAAAAAATGGGAGCGTAACGCAAGAAGGGTTTCTGAAAAGCATGAGAATACAGACAGAGAGAGAGAGAGAGCACACACGTTGGGGGTGCAGCGCATTAAGAGGCTTGTAGTCAAGTGAGATGGTGGCCACTCCTGAGGCTGTGCACAGGGAAAGGGGCGCAGAGGGAACAGCCATGTTTAATGGTTTAAAATATTAATTCTATAAAATCATCAAGAACATTGCCAAAAGATCGCCACGTAGGCACGTTTAACACTGTTTGGCATGGGCGATCTGCTTCATGAGCACTTTTGGTGGCCTCTTTGGTTCTGACGAAGAGACTTCTGATGCAGAAAAGGAGGATGATGGTTCTTTGGTGCCCGTTGCAGGCAAGGATGCGCGCACACGCAAACAAGCACACACACACACACACACACACACACACACACACACACACACACACACACACACACACACACACACACGCACACGCACACGCACGCACACACACACACACACACACATGCACACGCACACGCACGCACAATGCACGCACGCACGCAATCACACATACACACACACACAATGCACGCACGCACGCAAACACGCAAGCACACATACACGCACTCACAATGCACGTACGCACGCAAACACATAAGCACACATACACGCACGCACGCATATACGTGCTCAGTGCACATTCACGCACCATATCAGTTCCAGTGGGTAATGCTTGTGCAACAACCACAGAAGTTCCGGGCTTGTTCCTCCGGAAGAAGTGGTGCTCTTGCGCAGCACAGGTAACGCAACTGGTACCAAGCCTTTTCTAATTTGGCATTCACTATCTGTGGTTGATGAAAAGCCTTTGATTTCCATTTGCCAGCTGTTGGTTTCAGAGGGCCGACGGTGGTAATCTTATTGCCTTGCCGCCTTATAATGATATGAAGCTGTCTGATGTGGAACGCGGAACATTCAATCCAGATCTGCTGCTGCATTGATGCACAGGAGGAGATCCAGGATTGCATCAAAAGCGATGGATGGTTTAGGTAAGCAAAGTCGTTTTGGTTTGGGAATATTTGCATTTGGAAGTTAAGCAGCTGGACATGTCCCCCTCACGTGTAAAGTGAGAAGAGGGGAAAGCCAATCGGTAATGCATTCCTGAGCTTATTCTCCTTACTCAGCTCGCCCCTTTCTACGCTGAATAATAGCCATGGGAACCAAGCCATGCACTTCGGGCCTGACCTCCCCAACTGGCTGCTGAAGGTTTTGACTGAAATGCCCGGAATGCCAGAGGTATGGATAGATAATTGTACGTTAACGAAAGCCTCTATTGTTGCCCTATCTAATTATGTCCTTTTTCCATAAGTCTATCAGTGTAAGTCTATCAGTGTTAGTCCGTAAGTTTATCAGTGTAAGTCTATGTCAAATATTAAATCACTTCCTGCTTTTCTCTGCTGCAGATCGCTTCTAGGCATCCGTTATTTGACCAAATGATTCTCAATAGGTAACGACAGCTTTTTCTGTTATGTGCTAAATTCGCCTTAACCGTACTGGTATATTTGATATATGTGTACAATAAAGAAAATGCATGCATGCATGTACGGTTCTGGCAAACTTTGCTTATGCGTCTACAAGACGCAAGCGCTTACCTGTTCCTTATCCTTATTATCATACTCAGATACCATCCGGGGGAAGGAATCTGTGCTCACGTTGATCTGATGCGGTTTGAGGTGCGGTGCACGGCCTGACAATTAAATGCATTGTTTTGATCTAAACAGCCTGGTCAAACAGCCTGGTCAATTGTCACGCCTTTCAGCTGTTTCATTATCTTCCTCTCTATCTGCAGGACGGAATTGCCGTCATCAGTCTAGGTGGTCCAGCAGTGATGCACTTCACTCAGCCGCAGCTGGAGCCTTCCATGGACGTGCAGGTACGTGAGCCCTGTCGATTGAACATGTTGACACTGCAGGAGCGATGACGTGTTAAGGTCTTTCACTTACCTATGCAAAACAGTGAAACGTACGCAAACACACGCAAATAAAGGTCTTGCTGGAGGGAGGGGACCTAATGGTGCTGACCAGGGAAGCACGGTGGGATTGGCACCATCAGATCAGAGGAGTGATTCAGGTATGGTCGGACTGGCAAACTACTCTTGCTTGAGGTGTTGCCATATGTGATGTGGGGG
>Ga0307946_1001581_pt1 | contig 10478 bp, 9 predicted proteins | sample OrgLakmetagen230_FD_203153 | JGI IMG/M metagenome (GOLD analysis project Ga0307946, IMG submission 203153) | Saline water microbial communities from Organic Lake, Antarctica - #230 | ecosystem: Environmental > Aquatic > Non-marine Saline and Alkaline > Saline | place: Antarctica: Organic Lake...
GTGCCGTAGCAAAACCTGTGTGCGATGAGCGTGTGTTTCTGAGCTAGGTGCAATAGAAAGTCCAGGAGGGTATGTTTATTGATAAGCGGCAGAAAAGGAGGAATTTTGGTGGGTGAGTGTTTGGAAGAGAAGATGGGTGTGCAGAGGGAAGAGCAGAAGAATGCATGAACGGGCAGGACCTAGGCAGAGGGAAAAAGCTGGGTACATCGTGGTGTGGTGCATGCGTCAAACACAGCACAGCAATCCTGTGCTCCAGGCTATTAGGCACAAGGAAGGGCAAGGGCTACCACTGCACAGGCGGTAGGACGTGATGCCTTTTGTGGTTTTAATGCCTGTTCAAAGTTCAAAGTATGAAAATAGGAGGCCAACTCACCATACTCCTGCCTTCCTCCAGTGCTGCAATATTAGCCACACACCCCAGAAGGCAACAACGTAGAGCTGACAGCGTGATGTGCGATTCAGCTTGTGGGGAAGCCGCTGAGGATGGAGACAACGTTGTTGATGTGTGGAAATAGTTGATAGTGACACTCAGCATATGCGTTATTTATGTTCATACTGTGTGAATAAATGACAGTGACGCTCAGGTATATGCATTGTTTGTGCTCATGCAAGAGGTGATGGAATAAGCAGCGCAGTTGTTGGGGGTGGAAGCGAGCCTGAGACGTATTCAGCATTTGCATCACAAGGAATCCAGCATACATACGGCTAGACCTTACAAAGTATGCTTTGAAGTCTGACAAGAAGTACTCCCACCCTTTCCAGCCACTGGATGACGAGGAAACAAAACAGCTAGAAATCACCTTGGTTGGGTGGGTCTGTGCGTGGGGGGGTCAGCATGTGGTGGTGCAGCAAGGGCATTGCTAGGAGGGCTTTTTCCACGCTCGTGAGTACGGTGGGATGGGACAGAAGGGCATTGCATGCGTGCGGCCAGCTCAGCACATTTTGCAGTGCACCTGCACATGCAAGGCGAGGGTTTATGATATTTGCTCGTCACTGTAGTCCTGACACAACCAGCGTGTTCCTTGATTTGATCAGCAGAAGGTTAAGGAAAGGAAAGGGAGAGGGCAATCAAGGTGGTCATTTTTGTGCGCTCACAAGGTAGGCTGAGGCAAGCTTTTTGGAACTTTTACACTCACAAAAAGGGGCCTAGCATAAACCGGGCAAACACCAGCGAGGACTGAATTTGTGACTGACTCACCCCTGAGGTCTTGCAGCCCCTGACCAAGTGTGTCGGACATGCTCTGACATTGTAACAAAAAGGATCTGAGCTAATCCAGCCACACAGAGGAGAACACACAATCCCCCCTCAACCGTTTTTTGCATCAGAGGGCATCTCTAAAGTTTTTATGGCAAATTGCATTCCATCCATGTTGCAAATCGATTTGAATGTTGATCAGGCTAAGCGATTTCGTTGCAAAAAACACCTTCGATCAGACTAAGCACCTGCTGCAGCTGTTGCGGCTACAATGGCTAAATGGAGGTCTGCTTGGTACTTTAAGGCCACCTCTGCCGCCCTCTGCGCCTGCAGCTGCTGCCGCTTCTTGGCCAGGCTCTGGTTGGCTGTGCTCACAGCAAAGCCTGCATGCATCCCTGGGCCCTACACAGGCAGAGGGGCATGTGTACTAGCATGAGTAGGGTCGGCCAGAAGTATATAGGCATGTACATATACGCACTGTGCACCGTAAACCGTAAATGGTGCTAATGGCAGGGACATTTCTTTCATTGTTGGTGTTGTACATACACAAACCGTCCCAGTCCTGAGCATGGGCGTTGAAAGGCATCAGGAGGTGACCTCATTGGGATGCCCTTAGCAGCATTACAAATTTCAGCAAGCCTACTTGAGTGCGTTTTCCATTTGTAACAGGCAAGCACGACACGTGTACAAGAGCTTGCAGCAGCCAGCTGTCCCCCGAGCACTCTCCAAAACGTGCTTCAGCATCTTAAAGCACCTGCAACAGCACTCGATACTCCCTCCCTACAGAAAGCTATTCCTCCCCACACCTGTGGGCTTGGGTGGCCTGCTGGGCCGGTAAGGCTTTGTGAAAGATGCTGCTGTTTCCCCGGTGGGCTATTCTTGGACTGGGAGGAAGGCCAGCTGGGCAGCTGACTCAGCACGTCTGAGCGAACGGCAAAAGGTGTTCTGGCATGAGGATCGGCTGGCTCAGAGCCTGCTACTGTTGCTGCAGTGGCCGCTGTTGCTGGTTTGCTAGGTAGGTACGAGATGTTGTGCTGGGGTGCGTGGGTGAAGTCGTAGGTCAGCCTTTGAGTGGAAGAGGGGTTGCTGTTTTCCAGGGAAGAAGACTCCAGTGGGGGTGTCTGTATTCATGAGCACAGAGAGTGCCAGGATAGAGGTGTTACAGTCAACAGCTGGATTCCTTGAGACCGACACGCTCGTTGTGTTTATGGAATGTGTAGGGTTGGCCAGAACCATATATATACGGTGTACATACGGTATTTTTGGCTTGAAAATCACCAAATATACGGTGTATATGTACGTATATATACGGTTCTGGCCAACCCTAGGAATGTGGGAATTGCTGACTGGATCCGTAAGCCATTACAAACTTTGGTCCACATTAAGTCCTGTGCATCAACTCTGGTTCTTCTAAATACACCATCACGAGCGACTGCAGCAAGTTCATCTTAAAAGACACACACACACAAATACCTGAAGCATTATAAAGGGTATCATCATCAGCTGTACCAGGACATCCACCACCGGCACAGGGGCATCAGGAGGCATAGCACTAGGGGGGGCTGCGCTGGACGGTGTGTGCTGCAAAACAAAAGGCTGCTGCTGCTGTTGCTGTTGGTGTTGTGGCTGCTGTTGTTGATCAATGTGAGAGGGACTTAGATGGTTTTGGAGACCAGGTTGGGCCGGGGGGGGCTGCAAGGGGCTTTGAAATTGAGGAAAGGTAGTGGCGGCTGGTGGCCCAACAGTGTTGGCTGCCCTTGCTTTTTGCTCTGATGGGACAAGTGGGGGCCTGCTCCGGGTGGCACCTGTATGTGCGCATGCATGCATGTGTGAACATGCATGTGTATACCTGTGAATGTGTACCGGTGAGTGCAAGTGAATTCCTGAAATCCAACAAAAAGTCGTAGCACATGTACAGATGGTATACTTGCATCTATAATTCAGCCTTTTACTCAAGCATCATATAAGCGTCGACATTTCTTGGAATTCTTAAGTGCAGGCACAGGGTTGGAAGCTATAAGGAGGCGATTAGCTCGCAGAATTTCTACCCCTAAAAGCGGCAAGAGGCCAGCTTAAACCGTGCCTTGAAATCAAAACTGAATATAAAGCATTTTTGACTTAAGACAACAGACTTGCAGGTGTCCAAGGAGGTAAGGATTACATTGCTCTCGCTTACTGGGCACAAAGTTTAAGAGGGGTTATCTGAGGTCCAAAACAGATTTACTTTTAATTTGTTGTTAGGGTATATGCTTCCTGAACGAAAAATCTCAAACTCAACACTGACGCGTAAATTGTACAGCAGCTCATCTTGATACCTGCCAGTCAGGGGACATGTGTCCAGATGGCCGTGGTGTCAGCCTCCCTTTTTTCCGCCAAATGCTCAACAGATCACCCAGTGCACCAAAGCAAAATATATTTGGTATATTTTAGTCCTTAAAATATGACCGTTGCATCAAACGGAATCAGAAGAATTAATGGCTGGTGAGAAAAGCAAAGCAACACACCATTTCCTCTTTAAGGCACCCACCTGGAGTACAGGTGCTCAATCTGGTGATGCTCAATCTGGTAAGCATTTAGTCTGGCGTATCTGAACGCAGGACAACTTGTCTAGATCTGAGCAAATGCTCTGGTCGCTTATTATGCCAGCTTCACTTTGATACTAGATTGGTCCCAATTTGATAAAGTGGCATGTGAGTGGTTGCCCCTTGAATGCAGTTTAGGTAAAATTTCTGAAACATTGCTCACATAACCCCTCTGACAAGGTTCCTTCCTGTCTTCCTTCCTGGCACGCTTGTGCAACACGCAGATCTGGTACCCACAAACCTGCACTTGCTGCTGTCGTCCCAGCAGCAGTGGCGCTGGACATGTTAGCAGTGGCCAACAGGAGTGACACATTCTCCTCCAGGGCCAGATTTGCCACAGCCACTGCTGCAGAGGCCACCGCTAAAGCCTCCTCTTTCCTGCTCCAGTACACCCATAAGGAGGAGGTTCTGCTGCCTCCGTCTGGACGAGGGTTGCCTGTGTATGGTGTGTAGTTTGAAGGAGGATAGATTGGAGGGTTTTGAGGGATGCCAAGAGTTTAGGTAGGGATGGTATGTACATCATGGGGGGCTTGGTGAATAGGTGGATGGTCATTAAGGCTGGTGGTGGGAGCAGGCATATCATCCAGGGCCCCACTGTGATTGCCTTGAGGACCTGGACTTGAATATTTGTGCTCCTGGCTCTTTTGCACCTCTCCCACCTGCTTTGATGCCCAGCACCTGTCTTGCACAGCAGTTAAGTCCTGAAGCGGTCTAAATCAAAGGGAAGGTCCCAATTTCCAGCCCATACTAGCAAAGCACACAGAGCCTGACGATGATGAAAGGGCAAGAGGACAATCGCGCAAACCAACCCAAGGGCGATACCAACAGCACACAAGGGCCCCACCCATGCTTCCGACCCCGATGCAGGTGTTGAGGAGTGTGTGAAGGAGTTCCGCCCCTTTCTCAGGTACGCCCTTGTGTCGATCCACTTGCAAGGTAGCCAGAGCCGCTGCTGCAGTGGCTGCCGGCCGGCTCCCATCCTTGGCATACCCAAGCAGGGCCCAGCGCGCAGCTTGGCCTCCATCTTCGTGTTCTGGGGCATCTGTGCATGATAATAGTAGAGGGCCAAAGCACGGAATGCAAAGGCGGTTGCTGATCTTAACAGTGGTGGACAGCTCTCGTTGGTGCTCCGTGCACCATGTGTTGTAGCATGGGTGCAGCATTTGTTTTGGACGACACGCTTGGAGTGTGTGGTCTCACACAACCGTGTGTGCACACGTGTGTATAGGTGCCAAAAATACGAGGCGGCGTTGTGTGTGTATATGTGAGATATATTGAAACATACGGACAGGGTAGCACTGACAAGCTTTCTTTCCAGTGGCTGCAAGTACCTTGACGAGGGGGGTGGCTCAGGCAAGGATGGACATTCAGCCGCTTGTCACCTACCAGTAACCACAAAAGAGGCTGCTTGGAACCCAGGGGTATGGTGTGCGTCTGGGTCTGGGTCAGGGAGGCTCTGTGCTCCCTTTTTATTGGCCTCCTCTGGACCTGGGTGAACACACAACAGACAGGTAGCAATTACCCTCTTTAAGGATTTTTCCTGTCACAGGGTAGTATAGATCGTATGGTCGTTTGATCTAGCACAGGTATCCACAAGATCTCACATATGACTTAATGCCAACCATAAATTGCCTTAACATCAGACAGACCTGTCGTATGCCACAACTTCTTACAATTTCGACACTGCATTTGCTACAACATGGCTCTAGCACAGGAGCGTTTGGAGCACGTGTCTTCTACACAGCAAACAGTTTAAGGTAGGCGACAAAGCTTACTGTTACTCCAAGGTACCTTGTATTCTCTGATCGTGTTGTGGTATGCCCTTACTGGCATGGCGCTGTGAAATGTGCGCTGAGATGTGACTAGCAAAGCTTAATTTTTGCTTGCTTGCAACTGGCATGTGTGGGCAAGCTGTACCCGTGATCGACACACTGATGATTGAATTCCTGTTATGCAGCAATTCAAATTCACACTTACGTCCTTGTATGCTTTGCCCCTACTTCCACCCGCACCCGCACCCACACCCACACCCACACCCACAATGGCTCCCACACCCACAGCTGTAGTTTATTCTCACCGTGCATCACCCTGCTGCAGCTTATAAGCTGCTCGACTCAACTTCAGCATTCATTTCCTCCCCTACCTGAAACCACAGACGTTTTGACCCCTGGCCCTTCTTTTGCCTTCTGATCAGCTGGCCCTCGTCCTGAATTGTATTTGTATAACTTCAAGCTTATTTTGGGTGAAATTTGTTACGCTAATCACAACTTGCACAGTTGTGCCTATGCAGGTGTCTGTGTGTGTCCCTGCGTGTGTTTGTTCCTGTGTAAGAGTACATTTCAAGCCTGTTTTGTGTAAGCACCTGTGCATGCTAGCATTTCACCAGTTATCTACCACACCTGCAGTGCCTAGGATGAGGGAGCCTGTGCCTGGCCCTGCCAGAGAACCTACGAGCGTTACCCCAGCCAGCTTGGCATCCTGCATATACAAGTGTGTGAGTGTGTAGGTGTGAGTGTAGTATATATGTGAGTGTGAGTGTAAGTGTTTGTGTGTGTACAATGTGTGTGATAGTGTACAAATCTGTGAAGGCACGCGTATGGACACAACAGCGCTAGCTGCAAGGCAGGTGCTGAGCAGTTATGCTCAAGGTCTAGAGAGGGGTCATTGCTCCCTGTAATACATTGCTCACACCCTCCCTTCTTTTCCTACTCTCACGGCTGCTGCTACTTCTTCAGCACCTGCTGCCCACATCGCAGGAGTCCTAACAGCACTGGCTGCACGCCAGGCCAGGCTAGGCTTGTGCACGCCACGCAGGAGGAGGAGGAGACAAGGCATGCCAGGGTGCCTGCGGCCTGGAAGTAAGCACACAAAAGTATGTCCAGATTGAATGCATGGTGCTTGTGCAAGGCTAAAAGATGCAGGGGAGAGAAGGTAGGGCAATCAAGCTGCGCGTAAGAAAACGCAATGACGACCAGCGAGGAGGGGACTGTCGTCAAATCACAGGAGATAGTGTGTGTGTGTCAAAAGGTGAATTGGGAGCAACAGTTGTGCAAAATAGTTTTGCAGCACGGCTTGAAGTGAATGCCTTGAACATGGTGCTGAGTAAGAAGGAATCATATGTACCTTGACCCATGAACGTTATGGCGTGCTGTAGCACCGCTGGCTGCTTTTCACCTAAAAGCCTTTTGCGACAAGACTGCCACACATGACGTGATTTGGTTGCAAGAATAAACAAGTGGCGTGTGTGCTTTACGTCATGCAACAGGCAACCACGCACACACTTGCCTGAAGGCCCAGCATGCATGCCACATCATGCGGCATTCCCACCAGACACATTGCATCAGCACGAGCCCCACGCTCAATATCCTGTCCCCCCGATCTCCCTCTGCCTGGGCGAGCTACCCCACGTCTTTGCTGCTGCTGCTGCTGCTGTTGCTGCTGTTGTTGCTGCTGTTGTTGCTGCTGCTTAGAGCGTGTGCCTGCTGTGCTGCTGCTGTTTGCCTCGTTGCTGCTTTGAGCGCCCACCTGTGCATGTATATGAGAGTGTGTTTGAGTATGTGTATGTTTATGTGTGTGAGTTCATTCGAGAATGTGTTGAGAAATGACAAATGACGGTTATGAGCAAGATCATTGAACAGCTCCTTTGTTCGCCATAAGCTGACTCACATACCTTTCTGCTCCTAGAAGTATTGCAATAAATAAATGAATGTTTGTGCACCTTGGGATATGAGCCAAAGAAATGTTTCAAAAAGGTTGGACCTTGCAACACATTGACATTGAACAGCCTATAATTGGCTAGATCCTGCAGGTCTTGGATTCAAATCCTTGCCAAGTTGCACTTCTGGTTCTGGCACTATCCACCTGGACTTTCTGCTCTCGTAAGTGCAGGAATTCATACACCAAGGCGCCTAATGAACGTGAGCACTGAACAGAGAACAGAGCAAACAGGGAGACACCGTGTTTTCTCTCTATTTGCAAATACAGCTCCCAGATAATGCAATAATTTGGCAGCAGGACTCGTAGAGCCCAACTTGTTGCAACGCCCGAATCCTTGCAAATAAATCACGCCCATTGTTTGGGCACCTTGCAACAACTGGAATCGTATCCCCAAAGGAGCAGTGCGGTATTTGAGATAGGATCGAGAGAGAAGAAGGATGCACGCGGTTCACATAGGGAAGGGTGACCCAGCTGCATGTGAATTGCTGGCATGCATGCACACCTGGGGAATGGCCAGCGTAGCCAGATCTACAAGGGCACCCACGACACCAATCGCTGCTGCCCCGTCTTGCAGCAGTAGCGTACGCTGCAGGTGCAGGCTAGGAGCAGAGGTGTGACCTGTGCAGGCAAACACAGACAGCAAGAGTACGCACTTCTGTACAACTTATCAGAGGAGCAACGCAATGCCCTGCAAGCTAGCTAGGCAAGTGCAGGGCCATCGAGCTATGAGGCCGCCGCAACAATGCAAACCACACACAGTTCAAGCACATTGCTTGAGGTATTCTGTGTCGTGCGCTAGGGCCATACAGGACAGTGTGTTGCAGAGCAGAAGGTTGCAAGACTGAATGTTGAAGTTTGCCAATCGCTAGAGGACAACCAAGACGGGGCAAGCAATGTGATTTACGACTGTTGCAATTTTGAGTCAGCATCCAAGTTTCTTTTTGACGCTGTGCAGAAAGATCCCTTTGCAAGGGACCCTATCTTCAGCATCTCTGTCTCACTGCACATACTCACCGCACAGCACAGCCAAGTGGCCGAGGGTGGCTGCGCTGAATAGCCTGTGTGCACTGAAGCGCGCGCGTGTGCCACCTGACCCTGAGCCCACGTGCTGGTGGCCCCAGGGGCAGTGGGCCAGCATGGACTCCAAAGCATCAGCATCTGTATGTTGGGTGTGTGCATATACGTCTGAGTGTATATGCGTGTATGAGGGTGCGTGTGTGTGTCTGTGTGAAACATATCCTCATGTTTGTTCTGTCAATGTGTTTAACCGTCTGCATGCGTATGGCTGCATGTACTTTGCAACTGGCGGTCGTTGCCACGGCATGCACAGGAGAGGCAGGTTTCTAAATGAGGCCCTACCCTCAAATCAAGCTAAGCTCGCATCACACTTTTATTTGCGACACACTTTTATTTGCAACACACTTTTATTTGCGTCACACCTGCCGCAACTTGAGCTGCCCAAGGTGCACATGCTGGGTTAGATACCAGCGCCCACAGTGCAGCCGCCGCATGAGCTGCTGCTGTTTCCAAGGGACTGCTGCCTGTCAACCCCCCCCCTGCTGCACCCCCCCCTCCTAACCGAGGAGCTTGGGGTGTGTTGGGGAGGAAAGGGGCCTGAGGGGGGCTGTACATTGCACGGCTGATGTGCAGCATGATGGGGAGCTGCACTAGACGGACTAGACAAGGGAGGGCGGAGGCAATGTATCTGCAGGTAGGCAGGGGGAAACATGTCTTGCTTCCAAAGAAAAACAGCATCACAAAAAAGCTTAGAGTGGGTTGGCAAAAGTAGGTGACTGCACATCACTGTGTGTGTGTGTGTGCTAATTGATCAACCAAGCTTCCGGAGACGTTGCACCAATTGTAAGCACTGGCCTGTGCATTGATCCAAATAAAAATTCAAGGCATCATCCAGGGCATGGAGACAAAGAAAGCGCAAGGAGTCCAAAGCAAAGAGGGGACAGAGACGCGAGCACACCAGTGCAAACAACTGTACCGCCTTGCAAGGAGCAGTCCTTTATTTATTGCCCTGACAAGTAAGAGAGCTCGGTCACGTGCCCACACTGTAGACGCACCCTTTGTAATCCACTGGAATGCTGAAACAAGCGCTCGCCCCCAGCAAGGCTGCAGCTGCTCCTGCCAGCCCAGGCCCTGCTACATCACAGTCTGCATCAGAGGACTCTGAGGAGGGGCGCCCACCTGATGCCTCCTTGTGTCCTGGGTTTAAAGACAAATACAGGCAGAGCGTGTGATTGTGCTATAGGTGTGTGTATGCGTATGTGTGTGTGGGGGGGAGGGGGGGTATGCGTGCATCTGTCTATATTTGTGGGTCGCCCACCTGCTGCCTTCTTGTGCCCTAGATTCACATACAAAGCGTGTGAGTGTGCAAGTGTGTATGTGTGTGAATGGCTAAGCACGTGTCCGCCCATCACTTTAGGGCCCCCGCCTACTGCCTCCTTGCACCTAGCTTGGTCTACAGGAAGCGTGTGTTTGTGTGTAAAAATGAGTGCAGGGAGTGAGAGTGTGCGCGCCTTGGATGTCAGTGTAATGAGCAAGGCTCTGGTTGTGGTGAACTGGCAAGAGCCGTGCATGCAAGCCAAAGGCACCTAACAACTCACCAGGTATGTTGCAGTAGTCGACCCAACCCAAGAGGGACACTGCCTGTGCAGGGAAAGGGAGCAACACCAAATTATTACAGTTCAATCAAGCGCCTGATTCACTGGGCTGGGCTTGGACATCGATGCCGCAGGCATTAGCACGAAACCGATTCCAGCAGCCAGCTTGTCATGAGTTGTTTTAGAAAGAGAGGTTTTGTAAGGCGCTCTTACCTTGTCCATGAGCTGCTTCACTGTCGGAGCAAGGGGCAGGCCAGCAACACTGGTGCCAGATATGCCTAGCGAGGCCTGCAAATGTGTGTTTGTGCGAGCGTGCGTATTGCAAGTGTGTGTGTGTGTGTGTGTGTGTGTGTGTGTGTGTGTGTGTGTGTG
>Ga0307946_1001589_pt1 | contig 10444 bp, 8 predicted proteins | sample OrgLakmetagen230_FD_203153 | JGI IMG/M metagenome (GOLD analysis project Ga0307946, IMG submission 203153) | Saline water microbial communities from Organic Lake, Antarctica - #230 | ecosystem: Environmental > Aquatic > Non-marine Saline and Alkaline > Saline | place: Antarctica: Organic Lake...
CAAGTCGATCACGTTACTCTTCGTCATGGTGGCGTCCCTCTGGTGGGTGGGTTGTTTGGCGATTACCAATCAACCAGATACGCCGCTTCTTTTCAAATCCTTAAACACCAGTTCTAACCATAACTCCAAAATTTAAAAGGTCAATAATACCAATACCTTGAGTTGATTTTGAGGTATAATATCCGTTGTAAATCTCCCCGTTTCGTCCAAAAACCGGAAGAAAGCCTCATGATTCCACGGGATAATCGCCAAGCACCGCAGCGAGATCTATTGGCAACCTACCTCGAAGACATCCTCAACACCCGGCACGAACTGGTGCAGATGGGAAAGCGGATGGATTGGGCCGCTTGCGAGCAGCACTTTGGTCAGTTGTATGCGGTAGAGTCAGGACGCCCCGGTTTACCCATTCGATTGCACGTCGGCTTGCAGTTGCTCAAGCACATACACGGGCAGTCGGATCGTGACATCCTGGATCGCTGGGTTGAGAATCCGTATTGGCAGCATTTTTGTGGAGAAGTGATCTTCCAGCACCGGTTGCCCATGGATGAAACCACCATGATGCGTTTCCGCCATCGCATTGGCGAAGACGGTGCCCGTGAGCTTCTGAGGATGAGCATTGCCCTGGGCCAGAAGACGGGCGTTATTGCCCCGGAAAGCCTCAAGATCGCCGTGATCGACACCACGGTCATGCCCAAGGCCATTGCCTACCCCAGTGATGCCCGGTTGGTGGGCCGATGCCATCGGCAACTGGTGGCACTGGCCAAGGATGAAGGCATCACGTTCCGTCAAACCTTCTGCAAGCGACTGACGGGCATGGTCTGGCAAGTGGGCCGCTACGCCCACGCCCGGCAGTTCAAACGGATGCATCGAGTGCTACGTCAGATGCACCGGGATCTGAGCAAGGTATGTGAGGCCATCGTTGAGCAACGCGCCATGGAGCAACGATCCAAGCCTCTGAACCACAAGCTGCACCAGGCGCTTCGATTACTGAATCAGTACGGCGATCGGTCCATCAAACCCCGGTTGTACAGCTTGCACGAACCCGACGTGGTGTGTATTGCCAAAGGCAAGGCCCGTCCCGGTATGAGTTTGGCTCAAAGGTCAGCGTGGTGACCACGGCCCGGGAGGGTTTTGTACTGGACTGCCAGGCCCTGGCCGGCAACCCCTACGACGGTCACACCGTCGACACGGCACTCAAACGTGTCCTGATGCACAGCCATACGATGCCGGAGCATCTACTGGCCGACCGGGGCTATCGTGGGAGTGAGGGCACGTTCCTCTCCAAAGTCCACATCACCGGAAAGCGTCGTGGACGCGGTAAAGCCCACCCGGATCAGCAGCACCGAAGAAACAGCATTGAGCCGATCATCGGACACCTGAAAAGCGATGGTCTGATGTTCCGGAACTTCCTCAGAGGATTTACGGGCGACAAAACACACGCCGTATTGTGTGGTGTGGGCCTGAATCTGAGGAAAGTTCTAAGGAAGCTCCGCGAGCTTCTTTGGGCCTGCAAAAAAGCTCGCTATTTTGGGCTGATTTTGACTATTTTAGGATCAATCCTGATGGATCAGGCTCAATCGCGACAGCCCGGTCATTCATTGGTCGTCTGAAAAAGGCCTTTTTGCAAGGCCGACTAAATATGTAATCTAAGCACTAAATTCAAGGAGTCACTCCATGCCAATGTTCCAAGGATTTTTCGATAACTCTGAAAATAGCGATCCAAAGAAATTTTCTCTGCGAGTAAGGGCCGCCGATTTAGAGGAGGCGAAAAGTGCTTTTAAAGCTGAGTGTTCTGATTCTAAGAGCCTAATTGCGATTACTGAGAAAGTGGGGGCGGGGCAAGTATTTCGTCACGGTCAACCGTTTGATTCTTTAACTTACGGTTTTTACCTCAAAAGCGTGCGCGACCTCCCACCTATTGATGAGGCTCGAGACAGTCGCGAGATGGCTCTTAAAAAGCTAGAAGAAGGAGCAGGTACAGAGCCAGACCTAGATAAGCTTGCAGCTAGAAATCCTGTTCCATTCATGGTTCCGGTCATTCAGGCTATTGGTTGGATAGTATTGGTGTGTTCACTATTAATAGTATTTATCTTTCTCAACACCCGCGAAACTTTGATTCAGCTACTAGCTACAGTTTTCCTGCCCACTCTCCTCGCGGGGCTTTTACTAATAGCGGTTGCGTGGGGAATGAGAGTCCTTAATAGAATAATGGTCGTGACTCAGTATCAGGCTGAGCTAGCTCAGTACCGACATAAGCAGGAGCAACTTTCGAGTGCGGCTAGTGACCTGGAAAACATGGTGTAGCAGGCGTGCTACGGTAATTTCCCCATTTTTGAGGCCGTGCGCGCCGCACCGAGCAAATCCGCACTTCTTAACAAGCAAAAGAACAGCCCCTGAAGGGCCACTGATAACAGCTCGTGTCGCTGGTATGCTTGCCATCGGCCAGTCACGCCTTCGAAACCATGAGGTATTGCAAGCGGCTGGCCTTGCTCATTGGCCTGGGTATAAATTAGCGAGCGAAACTTCTCGTTTTCAAATACCTGTTTTGACGCTTTGCTTTGGCCAGCCAACCAATAAATGTAAGCAAGGCTTGCAGATCTGGCAGCCGTGATTTCGTCGGGTCCAGTGACTGAAGGGGAGGAGTGCTCTCGCATGAGAAGGGTGAGTAACAGATGTCGTTCAGCTTCGTTTTTTTTGAGACTCCACGGGCAAAACGCCTCCAGGGCATCAAGGTCAGCTGCTGTAAATTGATCCGCCTCCAGCAGAGCCATAAAGGTCTCGCCGTTAACTCCATCATCCATAGCTTTCGCCAACTCTGTTCCAATGGGCTCAACCAGCCTAGCCTCCGAAGCGCTATCTCCCGTCATAATGCCCAGCTGCCAGAGCGAGCCGAAATAGTACTGTCCAAACCCGCCGGTGGGGTTTTTAAAATAGCGGGTTTTACTATCATCGGTATGAGCAAAGACCGATAGCGAAAAGCGACCACCCTCACTGCCGCCTTGAAGGGCATTCGAAAGCACAACAGACCCAACCATAGCGCCCGAGTAGGCAGATTTATCGTCAACATTAGCTAATCCGTGGTGCAAGGCGATCAATGCGAACAAACATTCGGCTCTTCGCAGCATGGGCTGCCACTCACGGTAGGCTCGCCAGCCTTTCTGCTCGAATTGCCAGAAAAGCCAGGCGTAGAAGCTGTAATAGCGGGCGCGATCAGTGACATTAGTGATGCCAGGCAGCAACTGGCCGTAAATCTGGATACCCGGCGCTTGGACGCCCAGATGATCAAGCCCCTTAATTTGATAAGGGGGTTTTACCCAGCCTGTTACCAAATCCGCTCGTTCTCCTGCGAATGCTGCCGCCATTTGAACGTCCTTACGGTGTTATTTTTTGGCACTCTGCTGTTTAGTGCGGTCTCAATATGGCGAAATTAGGCACGTTACTACCCCGCTTCCACAGATGGTATTAAAGCAACTTCCGCATTAGAACATTTCGAATGTTGGCCTTATCCAAATCGAAGTCAGGTTTTGGTTGTCTCGGGATTGCTTTCTATGGCTGCGTAAATCCGTTGGCTCAAAACCAACAGCTCGGCTGCGTTGGGGCCTGCTGCTTCCGTGCGAGCCTGCTCCAATTTATCCAGGGCCTCCCGACGTAAAACGTCTGTCACCTCAAACTCACCGCCTTCCAGGGCGTACTGATCTACAAACCCCATCTGACTCATGGCATCTAGTTTGGTAATCTCAGCCGCGTAGGCCGCTTTTGTAAGCTGACCCAGTACTTGACTGACCCAATCCAAACCAGATGCACTAAACAAGGAGTTCTCAATTTCATCAAGACGCTCAACATAATCACTTTCCAATTGCTTAAAGCGTTTCTGCAAGGCAGGACTCTTCTCGATCATCGAGGCAAATTCATGTAACCCGGTAACGGTACGTTCCAACGTGTCCTTGATTTCCAGCGGTACCGAGAACGCTAGCATCACCTTATAGGTGGCTTCGTTCAGGTTTCTTGCACCGTTGGCCACATCAGCAATACTCAGACCGTTGGCATCGTGTACGTTCAACGCTGAAAGCTGCTCGTAGGCATAGGCCGAAATGGCACTGTCTGCGGAATGGATCATCAAAACCAATGTCCGTACACCCGGGTCTTCCAGAACCGATTTGTATCCTTTGGTTTTTATTGAGCTGATGTTATTGCCGTCCGGTGTATTGGCCGGTATCAACTTACCCAACGCCATTTCTTGGGAATAATTGATGTCGTCACTGAGCTTACGACTTTCTTTTGGGAGGAACAGGCCTGCATCCAGATCGTCTTCAGCCTGTGACATTGCGCTGTGTGTGACCGGTTTGAGGGCTTTTAATTGTTCCTTAATCTCTGCGATCTGAGTAGGCGACAAGTCTTGTAAGGGCTGAGGGTTAACCTCTCCCCGGTTGTTGGGCTTTAAGCCTCGGGCAGCTAGTTGTCCCTGCTTAATGAGACTTTCAACTTTCTGCTCTACCAGGTGTTCAAACATCACGGTGTAAAGCTGAGCTGAAACCTGTGCGCCCTGGCTCATTACCTTAAGGCGCTCAAAAAACACTCCGAACAATGAATCCATGGTGCTCTCAATCGCTGCGCCGACCGTGGCATCAAAGCCTTTTCGGATCATTTTGAGCTGAGCCTTAGTGAACTCAAGTTCCAAGGCTGCATCCAACGTAATGTCGGTAGGGATAGACAATGCCTTATCACCGATCATCACATTAACGTGACCGGCCCAGACTCCCACATCAGCCTGTTTCTGTGCGTTTGTATCACTGGATCGGGCAATCCCGGACACTTTTCTGTAAGTATCGTCAACGAACTCATTGAACATACTACCAACACCGTTCTTCACTTCCTGACCAAACATCATCCCGGTCAGCGGCGTCTTGATCAGGTTACGACCAGCATCGGTGACCTTCCCGGTATCTTCATTTAAGAACTCACCCTTCATAAACTGTATCGCAGTAGCCACCGGTGCCATGCTCTTACGGGTAAGTACAATCGACTTAAGCTCACCGTCCATGGCTTTAGCTGTGGTCTCATATAGGTCTTCAGAGCCTTCAGCAGACTTGTACGCCACATAGTTTTTGTGATCAGACCCTTGCTTGTAGAAGCCACCTTTGTTGAGGAACGTAAACAGACCGTGTGTTGAGTTTGCAGCACCGAGTAACAACAGCGTCAGCATAGGCCCGTTGGTCACGCCATCGACCTCCATCATCACCATGTCAGGATCAAAGTTCTTCTCAAGAGCGTCTTTGGCTACTTCCATACGGGCATAGGCATGGAGAGCGTCCAGTGATTGCATTTTCTGCTTGGCGTCCTTAACGGCCGCTGCAATGTTTTCCTGGTCTGCGGGTAAGAAATATTCTCCACCCTGTTGCCTCTTGATAGCGGCCAAAGCTGCCTGATACAGAGGGCCCTTAATCTTCTGATCCAACTCAGCTAGTGACCCTTTGAGACCGTCCATCGGCTTCTTGTCTGCCTTAATACCCAGACCCAGGGCGACATTGGCCCGGAACAGTTTATTGACCTTGCTGTTTTTAGCGGTGGATACCGTGCCCTTCCATTTATCCATACCCATCAGATGGCGATGAATCTTGCTGGACTGAGGGTTAACTGTATTAGACAGAAGCCCAGCACATTGGTTGATCCACAGATTCGGCATGAAGTAGAACGCCTGATCGAGTGCGTTGAGTGAGTCTTCACCCAGCATCTTCACAAACTCAACAAAAGCACCCCATTGCTCGCGTTCACACACCAGACCATCGTTACGCCCCTGAATACTCAGACGCTGTGATACATGGGCGGTGGTAAGGTCTTCGACACCAACAATGTCATCTTGTATGTCGCTGTCCAAGCTCTGCCACAAGCCATTGATCCAGGCACGTACCTTCCATGCCCGCTTGGCCTGGACATCCTGAATCTCAGCCATACGGCCAGGGATATTTTGGGAAGTGCCCTTGGTCTTTTCCTGGGTGAAGTCTTCAGGCTCAAACGAAGGCTCTTTCAATCCTGGCTCAACTCCGAATATCTTATCCAGGTAGCCCTGGGTGTTACGGACTTTCTCACCAATAACCTTGGCAGCGTCTACGGGATCTTTCTTGGTGGATGCCCAATCACGCGCCAGTCTGATAAACGGGTGGCCTAGCTGCTGCGTGCCACCGTTACGATTTAATAGGTCACTCGTTACCACGGGGCGCTCTACCAGGCCCTGATCCATCAACAGCGCTTCTGCGTAGGCTCCCATGGCGCTTTCAAGCTGTGCCTGCACATTCACCGGGGCATCACTATGGGCTTTCAGACCCAATGCCTTCACGGCTCGCTCACCCAGACTGTTGATCACCACATTGGCCCGGGTACCTTTATTACTCAGCAACGCGGTAGCATCGGAAGCCACTGGCTTACTGGGAGGCTTACCCAAAATAGCGTTGATCTTCTCAGGTAAGTTCATCCAGGAATCGTTGGCATTCTCTGCGACGTAGGTCCAGGCCGCGTAGCTGATGGCAGTCTTCACGTTCTCAGGCAGGTTGCCCTGCTCATCCACCAGAAAATGGACTAGGTTTCTGTATTTAACATCGACCCTAGTCTGGACCTTGTAGAGTGAATCCAGTGCCATGTTCCATTGGGTAACGGTTTCCTGAAAGTGAGCCATCATGGTGTCACGGACGGTTGCTCGCCCGGACAGAACAGCACGATCGTCTTCTACAAACTGGCTCAGTAGTGAGTCGTCACTGATCAAGGTAGATAGGAAATTCTTCACCTTGGCCAGAGGGCGTAATATGGTGTTGCCATCCCTACCAGACGTTTGATTGAAGTAAGCGCTGATCAAGTTCGCCGTACGGAACTTGTTAGTCGCTAATCCGCCCTGTACCTGGTCGGCTTTATCTCTGATTGCAGCCAGAAGCCCTGACTCGATAGCAGGCTCTACTGCTTCCTCAGAGACTAGAGCAGGTTCTGCCTCACTTTGGGTATTGGATGTATCTGGCATGGTCGTGTCGTACTTAGATGCTTTCTTGCCAATATCCGTCAGGAAGTTAACGACCGTACCAATATCTAACTCACCACTGGTGTACGTCGCATCTAGTTTAAACGCTTCGATGGCTTCCTGAACCGCAGGACTTGGGTGACTTTCCATAACTTCAATGCGGTCATCAAATTCGTTAGAGTAGGCTATGAGATTTTCAGCTACCTGATCTGATGCATTCTCCAAAGCTTCCGTTTCCATTGATGGGTCTTTTTTGGCCTTCTCATAAATGTCATTTACCTGATTGTTGGCTGCTTGCAACACTTTCCATTCGCGCAACAACCTCCGTAAATCACAGACTCGAACATCACTAGATTTTTGCTTTGTTACATCTATGCCGTTCCCTGTGTCCTCACCAGTTCTTGCATCAGTGCTGGTGGCATCGGTACGAATGTCAGCGTCGTCCCTAAGCTCAGGATCACTGGTGGGTTCAGCCTCAACCGGTCGGTTGTCAAGTGGTTCCTGTGCTGGCTCTGCTGGCGCAGGTTCCGCTTGCGTTGCAGCTTCTTGTGCTGACTCGTCGGTTTGAGTCTCAGGGCTTTTATCAAGAACAGTCTCCTCACTAGTTGAGGCAACCTCCAGTTGCTTCATTGAAGTGGAGGACTGTGCCAGCTCCATCAGATTATCCATCTCCTGACTGGCTGCAATCAGGGCTTTCGCCTCTGTACGCGCAGCCTGAACCAAATTCTTAGACTTAACATTGACGACCAGGCCCTGGTTATCGGCCATCTCTTTGCCGCTCAGCTTCTCAGGTGAGATGAACCAACTACCTTGTCGCAAGCCACGAACCACTTGAATCGGCTTACCCGTGGCCTGGAATTCTTTCATGGCCTGGCTCAAGGCCTTGGCCTTATTGGTATGGCCTTCAGAGAACGCCTTGAGATCCGCCGCATAAGCCCTAGCCACTTCAGTATCGCCATCACTGAGGGCTGTGTTTACCAGTGAGCGGTAATCTTGAATACCTCGAAAACCATCTTCACCTTTGATGATGGCGTTCTTGGTGCGATCCAATGACCAAGCATCATCTTGCTTCTGCATCGAGTCCGCGAAAGAGCGCAGGTACCGTCTCTGCTCCCCTGACAGGCTATTGCCAGTATCATCGGCCATGGCTTGTGCATCGACTATAGACAACACATCTGGGCTTGCCATGGACATGGTGACCAGCTTATCCACTGCTTCTGCTCTGGCTTCAGGCAGAAATCGGAATGGAGTTATTTTTTGGTATTTAGTTCGTAAACTAATCCAATTCTTGATGAGATGAAAAATAAACCCGTCCCGGTTTTCCGAATAAAAAATGGAGACCTCATACGCTGCGTTAGCGGAGCGGGCCGAAGGCTACGCGTAGGAAGTCTGTTGGAGGCCATGTCTTTTGTAGCCGGAATAATATTCCCTCATCGAATCGAACGAAACGTAAGGTTAAATCTCGAGCCGTTTACTTTCATTCGCTTCGGAACCGAATGCTCCCAGTAATGCTGCAACTCTCCTTGCATTAAAAGCAAAGTTCCGTGACCCAACGGAAGCGCGATCTTTTTAGTTTTGTCGTCCTTTCTTCTCACGACAAAATCTCGAGTCTCTCCGAAATTTGCGGAGGCAATAACAGGATTGTCTCCAAGCTCTTTTTCGTCGTCGGAATGCCAGTTCAGATAATCTTCACCGTCTCTATACCAATTGAGCAAAACGCTATTGAATTCCACGCCCGCACAATTTTCGATTTCACGCTTTAGATACAGTAGGCCTTTGTTCCACTCGTTAGGCGCTGAGGTGATTCCGGAGTAGGTGTAGGACCTACCGGTGTCGCCGTACCACGACGTAAGCCTAGGCAGCGGGATGACCTTGCCGTAGAGCTTAATGGAGTCTTGTTTCCATTTGATGTTCTTAAAGTCTATTAGCGAGAGGTCTCCGCGAACCAAGGCTTTCCAGGAATCGCTTTGCCAATCGCAACTGAAATTTTCCTGGAAATACTCAACGGTCCTGTTGCTGATCTTGGAGCCAAAAAACTTTTCTGCATAAAATATTTCGCCGTTCGGAACGGAAATTCGGTAACCCCGAAGCGATTCATCCCAGTTTGCTGCGTATTCACTGTCTTTTGGTATTTCGAAAGGTAATTGCCGCTCTGTATTGTCAAAAAGGTCCACTCTTTACCTCCGCCTGAAAAATCCAAGAGATTGACTCTTTGTCGTTTTGGCACTGCCATTTTTTTATTTGCGAACCAGAGACTGTGAGCCAGTCTTTATGCTTTTGGTCCTTTACTGCTTTTTCTAATTCACGAAATCTCTCAGTTCCACCTTCAAAATCTCTGTCGGGGCTGACGGCCAGAACTGAATGCGCCGTCTTCGATTGAAACATTTTGCCAAAAAGCTCTCGTGGCTCGTAGTCGTCGATGTCTAAGACGTTAGAAAACAGGTGCGCCCCATGAACGTCTCCCTCGCACTTCAACTCCTCCGCGGTCACTTCTTCAAGCGTTTTGTTAATAGCCACCACGTTGATGCTTTTCGAGTAACAGGTCACGATCTTCGCAGCACGGGCAAGTGCAATCGGAGAAGGCTCAATGAGAACAACTTTCTGAACTGAATCTATGAGATCCTTGCCGAATCGATCAAAAAGTAGCGCTGTCGCTAGCCCCTGCCCGCATCCGTAATCAATAATTTGAGTGGGTTCTGGCGTAAATGACCACTCACGCAAGAGAATGTCCCATTGACTCCTCGTCATCGGGCCATACGAGTGCAGGTATTGATCAAGTTCCTCGACGGTCTTCAGGATGGCCCGACCTCTGCCTAGCCGGTCCCAACAATTGCTTCCGTAGTCGTGGCTTGCAAAGTAGCGAATAAGATCGAAGGAAATGTTTTCGGGGCAAAGTGAACCCGATTGTATCGCAGCAGAAATAGTGTCTGTCATACTCAAATCACCCAAAAGCAACTGTGCCGAATTTTCCGATATTGCAAAAACGCAGCTTTCGGATTAATACGCAAAATGCGTAACTGACGCTCGGCTCTTTCTAATTTAAAACAGAATGTTAGCTGACCATATCATTCTTGGCCATGTAATCGGTTAACTTCGTTGAAAAGCTTCTCCGATAACACTGTACATATACAGTTAGAAAGGAGCAGGCCAGTGGAAACGAGCCAGGAACTTAATTAATTGTTGTCAGCAACGGCTTTCAGTGCTGCGCTCCCCTGGTAGTGCCCCCGTAAAACCAGAGGGCTAAAAATGGGAGGATAACCCCCAATAGGAAAAGGAGGGGCATTACGGTGAGTTCTGGACATGTAGCAACAATTGGGGTAATGGCGGTCAAAAGGTTCATGGTCGGTATTCTCCCTGGGGTGCCGTTTGGCTTGGTTTTTGGTGGTGACGGTTGCCACTCAACTCACACTATAAAGTATAGGCGTTAAGCCTATAAATATC
>Ga0307946_1001596_pt1 | contig 10416 bp, 10 predicted proteins | sample OrgLakmetagen230_FD_203153 | JGI IMG/M metagenome (GOLD analysis project Ga0307946, IMG submission 203153) | Saline water microbial communities from Organic Lake, Antarctica - #230 | ecosystem: Environmental > Aquatic > Non-marine Saline and Alkaline > Saline | place: Antarctica: Organic Lake...
CGTTGACCCACGCTCCGGTAAGCAGTCAAGAGGCACACGCTCAGACGAAAGAAGAGACAAATGCGACTGATGATATTCTTCGTTTAGCCCAACAAGCGTTGTCCCACGCTCCGGTAAGCAGTCAAGAGGCACACGCTCCGACGAAAGAAGAGACAAATGCGACTGATGATATTCTTCGTTTAGCCCAACAAGCGTTGACCCACGCTCCGACGAAAGAAGAGACAAAGGCGACTGATGTTATTACTTCACAACAAGAAACCACGTCAGCATCAGTCGCATCCGCATCAGTCGCATCCGCACCAGCAGAAGAAAATACAACAAGTCCTCCCCAAAAAAACGACGTTCTAACTCCAGAGGATATAAATACGTTGAAGGATAATCTTTTGATTAATAAAAATGTTTTTACTAGAAAATTTGGAAAAATTATGTCTAACTGGCCGCCATATTTGAATTTTATGAAAGAAGAATTGAAAAAAGAAAATATTAATTTACCAGAACCAAATGATTCTAATTTAAAATATTTTTTTACTGCCCATAAAAATTTAAAAAAAAATTATAAAAAAGTAAAAGGAGTGTTTGATACAAAAACATTATCAGATAATGATAAAGAAGAATTAAACGAAGAATTAAACAAAATATTAAGTCAATACACTCAAACATCACTCCCTCGTTCAAGTCAAACCATGGGAAGACCAGTAATAAAAACATTACGTGCATCAACAACACGTAAAGTACAACATAGAAAAAATCTTGATAAATCAATCAAACCACCTGGTACAGCGATATAACGAAATAAAGTTAAACGAATACTAGCAAGTAATAATGTCAGAAATCCTTTATTATAAAATAATATTACATAATATAATGAAGACGCGTAAGAAAATGAAACTCGAAAACACCGTCGAAAAAATGTTGGAAATGTTGATGTATATTAAAATTTATCATTGGAAAACAAGCAGTTATGCCACACACAAGGCGACGGATAAATTATATGCTTTGTTGAATGAACATATGGATAAATTTGTAGAAATTTACTTGGGTAAACAAAGTAAAGACGTTCCTTTAGTCGCCAATTTCTCGGCGAAGTTTTTGAATGAGAAAAAGTTCATTTCAAAAACAAAATCATTTATTCAACATTTGGAAGGATTGCATATGGACGAAGATTTAATTAGTGTCCGCGATGATCTTGTGGGCGATTTGAACCAATTTTTATATTTACTTAGTTTTAAGTGATGCACGAGAGAATAATTGATATGAATTTTAAGAATAAAGAGTTGGACGATAATAAAGGATACGAACAAGAGTTGGACGATAATACGTTAAGAAAATTAGTAGACCATTCCAATACTATAAAGTCTTTATGGAAAAGCGAAGATAAAATTTTAAAAGGTCAATGGTTTTTTTCCAATATAGGTCATATTTCCGATGGAAAAAAGAAAGAAACATGGCGAGAATTGGAAATATACAAGGCACTAAAAGAAATAGAAAAGATTATACTAAACATGAATATAGATAATGAAGATAAAGTAAAAAGTTTTTTTAAAATTCTAATGAGTATATAATCAATCATAGTTTATGATGGGGTTCCATTCGCAATATGGTATAGCTTTCGTTGTCGGGCGTTCCAATGCCAACAATTGTTCCAGCGCCTTTTTCCTTTTTTCCAAAGGAGGTAAATGTATTCTTCGCGATAATTGTTTCCATCTCCATTCGAATTGAAGTGCACATTGCCATGTAGGGAATCCGCTTACATAACAAACACGATGCCATATTTTTCCTTGGTTGACTTTTATAGACGTTGCGTGGGCTCCGCCTTTTATTTCTTTGTTGTGTTGTCGCAAGCGCCTTTCCAAATCTATGGTGGCACCCACATACGTCGCTCCATCGCTACATTCTAATAAATATACATAATAAGACATATAATGTATATTTATTTAAAAAAGGTTCCAATAATTAGGTGGATTCTTCGTCTTCGCGTTTTACTTTACACCCCCTTTCGTGTGCCGACAATCCGGCTTTCTTCGAACTAACAAACCCACAATATTGACAAACAAATTTATTTGTAGAAAAAGAATAATACATAGACAAATAATTTTCTAAATCCGGTAATTTTAATTCGTCGACTTGCTTCAACAATTTACTTTGAGTTTCTTTAATCATTTTATGTAAAATGTCTTTTTGATTCCTATAGTGATTGTATTCTCGGTGAATGCCGTCGAGAACTTCTTTTTTAATGGTGTTGACATCTATATTGTCATTTATTTTATCTAAATTGGATTTAAAGTGGTCAATAATATCTATGCCAACTTTTACAATTTCTTGGTCGTAATTCACATTATGAATATACAGATGAACGTTCCCGTCGTGAATGTCCATTTCAAAGTTTTCTTTGTTACATATTCCGCTGTGTTGAGACAAAAACAGACCTGAGCAATTTTGTAGTTCACAATCACGAATGAATTTCTGGACTTCGCTTTGCGGTACATTTTTATCCCAGTTTTTATTTTCAATCAAAATCGTACATTTGTCTCGGCGTTCAAGAATCACATCGCCCGTTTCTTTTTGGGTGCCCACGGAATCAATGGATGCGCTAGGGTAAAGAGTTTGTAAAATATGAAACAAAATATTTTCAGATAATTTACCTTTGGACGACGAGTTTTCCATTTTGCTTAACAACGAAGATACGTTTTGTTGATTCATATTGGTTAAGTCTCGGATTTCTTTGAATCCGTGTTCCATTTGACTTTCGCTACGGATCATTTTATCGTTGGTGTCTTGAAGCGTCTTGTTCAGTTTTGTTTCAAGCGTTTCAATGAATGCTTCGATTTTATGTGGGTCTTTGATTTGGCGTAGTTGTTCCATAAATGTATTTAATTCGGATTTCACATAATCTTGTTGCTTGGGCAGTAGTTCATTCAACAAAAGTGTTGTTTTTTGGATGAACGTATCCGTTTGGTCTTTAAAAATAGGGTTTATTTTTTCAGACAAATTATTGTTCAATGCTATTTTCAATTGTTCTACATATTGGTCTTTCATTTCCATCATTTTTAGAGTCAAATTGGTTTGGGTGTCGTTTTGTAGTTTGGACACGTGGACTGTCATAGTGTCCATTTTACTTTGTAAATGATTCATTGTTTTACTCATTTCATTCAACAACGACGGCGAATGTTCGCATTGCAACATTTTTTCAAACATGTCTACCATAAACACATTGACTTCTTCGAATGAAATGTGTTCGTTCGATTTATAAAAATCAATCACTCTTGGATTGGTAATATGTAGAGACATAATATATATATATGTATAAACTCTTTAAATAATTGTAACTATACATGTATTAACTTTTTCTTATTGTATAGCATCATCTTTATGTTTTCTTTTATCATAAGAAGCGTTTCTTCTTGCGATTTATTATTCAAATATTTGTCAAACTTTTGTCTCAGTTTTTCATTGCCATAGGTGTCTAGCCAATCTTCTAGCAACATTTCTTTTTCGTCGTATAGTTCGTTCAATTCCGGTGTTTTGTTTTTGATATTCCAAATACCATCTTCGTAGATCATAATGTATTTATCTTTCATATTGGAAATATAAATATTCATATTTTCTGGTTTCAAAGGATTAAAGTGGATTTTTTCAATCATGTCTTTAACACATGAATTTACTTTTTGGATCGCCTTTTCATAATCTTTGTTAGTCAAATGGGATACGTCGGTGTCTCTATACGACAATATATTGTTTTGAACAAATGTATTGTTGGTAATGTGGTTGACTTGTAACTTGTCCATCAACTTGTCGATTTGTTTTTGTTGTTTTTCATTTTGTTTTTTTTGATATTCTAATTCTTCGTCTTTTTGTTGAAGCTGTAAGTTCATCAATCGAACCAATTCTTTCAAGTCTTCGTCTTTATTTTGTTTACAACTATATTTTATATGTTTACTCATAGACTGCTTATGTTTAAATAGTTTGTCGCAATATTTACACACGTAATCAGTGCGGTTTTCGTCTGGGTCGTAGGGGGGGGGTGGGCTTACTTTTGGCTTACTTTTGGAGGTGTTTGGGCTTACTTTTGGCTTACTTTTCATAAGTTCAATATGCTTCATTGTCTCCAAATGTCTTTTGTAATTGTCACGGCGTATCGTGTGAAAATTACAAAAATCGCAATTGTAGGTCATTATATAGAAAGAGGGATATTTTTTTAATACTCTTTTTTAATTTTACATTATGATAATTAGTGTAATGCGACACCTCCAAAATGTGGGAAATGACACCATCCCTCTTTTTGGGCTGGGTTGCGAAAAATAAAAAGAGGAGGAGAGAGAGATGACCCTAAAAAACTTTTTCTAAAATAAAATAAGAAAAAGGAAACAGATTTCAAGGCTTATGTGCTACTCTTTTCCGAAAACGAATCTCTGTCGAGAAGATAATCTATGAAACTATGGAGTCAAGATTTGGTGTGACCAGTTTGACCAACGCGAACGAGACTTTCTAAACGTCGTAAGAAGCCGAACACACGCTCATCTAATGCCTCGTGAAATTTATAAATTTTATAGTAAAAGTGAACCCAACGATACTTATGTGAAAATAAAGGAATTGTTACATTGTAAATTTCACAATTTATGGATCAGTTTGTATAATATTTAAAAAAAAGAAGAAAATTTATTATCATTCCAAACAAATGATGAAGTATGAAATCGAGTAATGGGTACATCGAAGATTAAGTCTGTATGATAAATTCAAGTAATATTACCACAATGGTGCGAATTCATATTTTTATCAGATATGTATAATCACCACGAAACAAGATAATACCGAAAAGACACATATTGTATAAAGATGTAATAAAAACAGAAGGAACACTTGAAGACGTAGTTGAACTATTTATGAAGAGATTTTAGATGCGACTCTCATAATATATGAATTCAAACATCAACGGCCTTTATCTGGTATCATGGAGTGGTAATGAACTTTAATAATGTCGTGTATTAAATCATATTATTTTATTATATATATATATATATAATGTCATCTCAAGACGGAGAACCTTCAGTCAAAACTGCCAGAAATGTAGATGAACAGCAAAATGGAATTAGTAAACGTAAAAATAGTGGTTCTCATTTGCCAAATTCAACTGCTTCTATAGTAGAATCAAATTTTAAACTGATGGAAAATGAAAGTGCCCTACCAACCACATGGCAAAAGCCTAGTGTACACGCGAAACAAATTGAGCTTCTTAAAGACTTTAGGCAGTCTAAACCATTTCAGGAATTTATTAATAGTATGAGGGATACATATACTGCTGAGAATGTTGATTTGCTTACTGAAATATATCAAAAAGGTGTAAGTAAAGGATGTGGAGATATATCATGTCTATTTATGACTATTATAGTACATTTAATGGGTACACGAAGCCAATTATTAAAATTAGAAGAACAAGATGGCCTTGAAATAGGATTAAATGAAAAAAAAATTGATTTTTTAATGAAGGAAACAACATTAAACGATTGTCCTGTATTAAAAGTAACAAAAAAAAGTCAAACAGAAGACAAACATACAGATTCCAGCAGTTCGGTTGTTTCAAAAAACAAAGATGATAGAGTTCCTACTATTCTAAACCCTTTTGGTGCGGGAGACAATGAACCAGTTTCTTTAGCATTAATTTTGAAATTTGGAATAAAGGACCCGTATGGAAATATACGCCTTACAGAAGATGTATATGAAATACTAGCATGTATTGAACTATTATTATTAAATTATGAAACAGTAGATATTACAAATTTAGAATCTATAAAAGATTTTCTTATTTGGAGTAAAATAAAAATTACATATGGTTCAGGTAAATTACGTATGCGTTTTGATATTGATCCCCCTTCTTCTACTGGAGGTAAAATGATGTCTTCCATAGAATGTTTTAATTTATTAAACAATCAAGAAACCAAGAAAGATATAAATAATTTCATTTTTAAAGATTTTGATACATTAATGCATTTAATGTGGGCATCATTAACCACTACATCTTCCGCCAAGATACTTAGTGCGTATGGTATAGTGTCTACTATATTAACTCACGATACAGATGAGATGTTGGATAAGGGTGGACAAAAATTTGCGGCGGAGGTTTTACTTCGTAAATTATTCAGTATTACAGAGACCGTAGAAACTAAGTATACCTACCTAAATAGGGTATGTCCTTTTTATCCTAAAAATGGTGACACCTTGGAGGTAAATAATGTAACCATCGGTCTTATTCATTGGGATGGTAGCCAATGGATAGGAGAAAAATTTAAAGTAAATAACATCTTAACGAATACAACTCCGCGAGATATGTTCCCTGTTAAGGCTTTGTCGTTTTCAAGTAGTTTTTTCAATGGTATAAACAGTAATTTTTTAGTATATGGGTTTGGTTATGAAAGAGAAAAGTATAGTTCGCCCGCAGAGGATATAGCTACCATTTCTGTACAAGTATCACAGAATGATTTCGATGCCGCTACTGCTGCCGCTACTGCTGCCCCTACTGATGCCCCTACTGGCACCGATACTGGTGCCGCTACCGCTACTGGTGCCCCTACTGATACTGCGGTTATACTTAAAGATATGGATAATTTCTACGCGGACAATGTTCTTCTCCCGCGTTTTTTAACAAAAACAGAAGATGGGCGACATATAGTACAATATATTCCGTTTAACTCATCCATATTAAGAATTCCGGCACTACAATTGAACACCATTATAGACAGAATGGTGCCAATATTTTATAAGAATTATATTAAAACGGGAAAACGTCCTCGAAATGGACCTCCCTTATATTTGAAAAGAAGAAGTCAATTATCGGATGAATTAAAAAAAAGAAAAGATAAAAATAAATTATCGGAGGAATACGATAGCTTAATAGAGAATATCAATAAACATATTTTCTTTCATGTGAGTACGGAATTTAAAAAAATTATGGATGTTTTAAATGCAAATGAAGATAACCAATTAATTGAAGTTGTAAATTTAATTGACCAATTTAATAAAGAAGACCAAGAGAGGCTCGAAGCAGCCCAAGGTTTATTGGCCTTTACTGGAAGACTTAATGTAAATAAAGAAGTAGATGCCGCGAATATTTTGAAAAACTTAAAATTCGTTGCAACAGAAGAAGAAGTGGAGAAAAAAAATGCGGAAAATCAAGGGGGTCCGGCGGCATCCAGCGTGTCATCCAACATGTCATCCGGCGCGTCATCCAACGAGTAAATCAGCTTATAATCCAACGGGTGATCTATGGATTTGTCACGCGTCTAGTTGGCTTTTTAACGCGTCGAGTGTTTGGCTTTTTAACGCGTCTAGTGTTTGGCTTTTTAACGCGTCTAGTGTTTGACTTTTTAATCACGTGTGTAGTTTTACCAGACCCCATACGGTAGATTATTGGTGATAAGTAGTCGCTTAAACAATTGCCTACTTTATCTATGTAGTATATACAAACGTTCCTTTCTAATTCATCGTCGATAATGTAGATTGGACGTTTATCAATGATGATATAATCTCCATAAAGTGATACATTATATGGGAGGGCATCAGATTGTCTATAAGAAAATATATTTATGGGAATCGTAATTTTTTTTAATTCTAGATTTTCATCTATAAATTCATAAATAAGATGAACCGCGCCTTGTGTGGATTGTGAACCACCTGGATGAAACGAAAAATGTTGCGATGGACGATTTGTTAATGAATTCATTTCAGATGAATTCCAATATATGGCTCCAAATCTCTTTGGTTTACTGTGCCGTCAGGCATACAATATTCTAGATGTTGTTTAAATTCGTGCGATTTAAAATTGTATAAAATAAAGTCCATAAGATATCCAGATATTGTAGGTTGTCGCGTAAGTGATCTAAGTGAGGTCATATATATATATAATAAATTATTTTAAAAATTGAATTAAATAAAAATAAATAAAAAGAACATGATGGACTATTATTCACAATTTTCTGGACCTACTCGCGACGGAGCGATCCAAGAAATGAATGACAAGATTGACCGTTGTGAGAAAAAACAATGGCTAAAAAAATACATATCGTTTTACGTAGACGACGAAATTTCTAAATATGGCGGACTTGGTTCATATACCGGTTGGTTGGTAATTACTGAACCCACTATTTGGAAAAATTTATTATACAAAGAGAATATTTACAATAAATGGAAAAAGTGGCTTCGTGTTTTGCGTATGTATAATGTATTTATGAAAATGTACATAGACGTACATTATAAACCTGAAGGTATTTATATGAAAGAAATGAAAGATAAATATGGACTAGTATTTGTATAAATATCACTGGTAATCCTAGTATAATGAATATACATTAGTTGTGTTGGTAAATTGTTTGAGTTTCAAATATTTCTTTTAAAATATTGTCCAATGATACGCGCCTTTTTCCAATCCAATATGTATTTTTAAACATAAGTCTTTTTCAAAAAAAATAAATAATTTGAACGTTTTATTTTTTTTGAAAATCGCGAAGAGCATAAACAAGACGATGTCCGAATATTTCCTTGATAAGGTTATAACTTAAATATTATGAATAGCTGAACACAACATAATAGACGCAACCATAAAGCGTTGCGAAGCAACATTTGTCTCGTTGCTTGAAATATACTTGGATAAACGGATATTTTTCAAATAAAGCCTATCAAATTGCCGAAGAAACACTTGGTCTTTTACGCGAAATCAAAAAAAATTCGGCGGTCAACGCTTTATGGTCGCGTCCAATACTATGAGTTCTTCCATGCCTATTTACAAAGTATTAAGTGCTTGTATTAGTCCATTTAAAGGATTAAAAGTAGTAGATCACATTGCTCTTATTTTAGAGCACTCTCTTTTATCTGGATTAAATGATTTTCAACAAAAAGAAAAGGTAAATATTTTATATTTAAACGAAAAAGAAATTTGTATGCAAAATGAATTATCTTGGACAAACGACCTTTGTCTCCATATTATGTCTCATTGTGCGTTAGATGTTTTAGAAAATCCTGAAACGCTTGACTATCCAACACAATATATATGAAACTACTTTGTTGTGTAACCAAGAAAATATATTTGAAGCAATAAGTTGTATTTGTATCATGATAATCGTAAACATACCAATGAGTTTATTGGCTTATATAGCACGCTATGCGCAACATTTTTTTTTAAGCGAACAACAAAAGAAATATGCGAAAGGTTGATTAACATTTATTAAGTAAATTATTACCGCAAGCATACTACAACCATTTCATAATAATGAACATATAAAGATATATACAACACTTACTACATTTAATAAAAAACAAACCGAATATACAACCTATTATAGTGGAAAACAATGGACCGTTTAAATTGTGCTTTATACAGATAATAATACTATTCAATGTAAACATAAAGGTGGTAATGAATTAATGAACGTAGACTTCATACATTTTTTTCACAAAATGATTATGGTGCATTTGTAAATTTTTTTAATGTAGCTAAACATAGTAATATTGGTTTGTTATGGTTGTTTGCTATAAAGTGTAAATATTTAAAACAATTTAATTATCACTATGAAAATCCGCAGAAGTTGACTTTGCTACTTATGTCAAATAAATGTGGATTAGAATGTTGTTTCGTCAATAGTTTACAAATATTAATTGTATAAGTAAGAGTCAAACCATTGTAGGCAATTCGTGGATGGATTCGGAGTGGTCGACGTAGTTTTGTAATATACACTATCCGTCCACGAATCGCCTATCACCACAGCATCCAATGTGGTTCCGTGTTTGTATTCAGCATATACATAGTTTTTTGATACTCATTTACATAGTTCGTAATTATTTTCCGGCACTTCATTTTCTATAATTATAGTTTATTTTATTAAATCATTTTTATAGTGCCATATTTATGATTTTTCCAACACCTTGACCATTTCAAAATCTAGTGTATAAATCATCCAAATTAAATTTATCAATATCTTATGGTTCAATGTCCGTCGTGTATGGTTTTATTAATGTTATACCTAATATATTTTGAATTACATTTTTCTGAAATCAAACCTTGTTTATCTAGATGTGCCGTTGTCATTCATCTTTTTTTTCTTTCTAGTGCCATAGTTATTTATAGTAAAAGAATTTACAATTATATTTCAAAGGCAAACGGTCATTTATTATAGGTCTGTAAATTAAACAAATCAGATTTGTCTCATTAATGGTTTGAGACAAATAAAAATATATAGCATGACGCCGCCTGAGAATGCTGGGTCATTTTGATTTAGTTTTTTGTTAGTTTTTTGATTTAGTTTTCATTTTGATTTAGTTTTTTGTTAGTTTTTTGATTTAGTTTTCATTTTGATTTAGTTTTTTGTTAGTTTTTTGATTTAGTTTTCATTTTGATTTAGTTTTTTGTTAGTTTTTTGATTTAGTTTTCAT
>Ga0307946_1001608_pt1 | contig 10386 bp, 13 predicted proteins | sample OrgLakmetagen230_FD_203153 | JGI IMG/M metagenome (GOLD analysis project Ga0307946, IMG submission 203153) | Saline water microbial communities from Organic Lake, Antarctica - #230 | ecosystem: Environmental > Aquatic > Non-marine Saline and Alkaline > Saline | place: Antarctica: Organic Lake...
ATCCGTTGTACAGCCCTTCTTTGGCGCTAAGCAGGAGCGTGTGTCAATCATTGCCACACAGGGGGGCAAACAGAGATGAGCTCTTGCGCAGACAAAAATGCCATACGCAAAGGAAATACAAAAACATAAATGTTCTTGCCGTCTGCCTCTTACATAAATGTTCTTGCCGCCTGCCTCTTCTCAGTGTTCAGCAGGAGCTTGTCTAATGCTGCCACACAAAAGGGCAGCCATTGACAAGCTCCTGCGCACACAAAAGAGTTGGAGACAAGACAGGCAGAAATGTCCTTGTCGCCTGCCTCTTCTCAGTGTTCAGCAGGAGCTTGTCTATCGCTGCCACACAAAAGGGCAGCCATTGACAAGCTCCTGCACAAACAAAAGAGTTGGAGACAAGACAGGCAGATATAATCTTGCCACCTTCCTCCTCTCAGTGTTCTGCAGGGGCTTGTCTATTGCTGCCAGACAGAAGGGCAGCAATAGACCAGCTCTCACGCAAAAAGAGTTGGAGGCAAGACGGAAGCACGCACACACGCATGCACGTACACACACATACACACACACAATGAAGAATTGACAGGCTCCACTGCTGCGCCCCTTGCTGCCTCCAAACACACACAGACACAAAAAACACACACGCACACACACACTTACAAAATCAGCGTGTGATTTGCTCCAGCCTGTAAACAGACAAACACACGCAAACACACGCAAACACACGCAAACACACATGCAAGACACGGATACACATAAGACATACACAAAACACAACACACAAGTACACACACACGTACAACAGGGAACTTCATCCTGTTTGGGCGCCGCTCTTATTAAGCAAATTTTGAGTTTGCCCGGGGGGCAAAGCCAAAAAATTGAAGGGCCGATTCCGGTCTAACCGGAGAAAAACCAGGTTCTGGAGGAACCAGGCTCCGGGACGCCCGCATTAAAATAAAATTGTATTTCCGAGCTGCCCGGATGAAAATGTGATACTCAGCTGCACATGTGTGTGTGTATGTGTGCGTGCCTGCTTGCTCATGGACACGTAGATGGTGTTTAAATTTGTGCGTATGTATGCATGGCATTTAGCATGGCGTGTGCGTGTAACAATGCCTGTGGTGCATGTGCGTGCGCGCATGGATGCACGCATGCGCGTCTGTGCTTGTCGTGCGTGCGGTGACGTTGCTGTGACTGCTTCCTAAATGCCCAAAAGCCTGGGCTGCGCCAGCAGCCCAGGCAAAAATTTACCCTTACTTACCCGCACATTTTGTGAAGGAATGTGCGGCGTAGCCCGCAAAAAAAAACGCACACATACACATACAAAATAAAAACCGCACACGCACACGCACACGCACACGCACACGCACATACACACAACACCACACACCTCAGCCACCGCCTTCTCTGCTGACTCGACAGAGGCAGCTGCCGCCGCCTGTAATGTCAAACACACACACAAATGAATTCACGAGAAGAGTCAGAATGTGAGTTGAGCGTGCCCTTGGGTGTGTGAGATGGAAAGCGTCAAGTAAGATAAAAAAGCGTAGATAAGATGTAAAGCGTGAGCAGCTGATAAGCTAGTGCGACACAACAGTGTAAGCCATTGCTCATTGAACAGCCTATGTTTCTATTCCGTTTGCATCGTGGGATGGCGTTAAAATTATTCACAAGGAAAGATAAATAGAAACAGAGAGAAGCACAGATAAAAGGCAAGAGTGATACGGTGATATCACTTTGCTGCTCTACAAGAGCTGGAGTTCAAGTGTGACACACTGATCTCAGCAGTATTAGGGTTTAATCATAGGGTTAGCCAAAATGGTATAGCAAAACCACACACCTGTGCCGCCTCAAGCTCTGTTGCCTCTTCTGCAATGGCCGCCTTCGTCCTGCGGCCTTTCTTTGCTGCAAAGTCCAACGAGGAGGGGGCATTTGCTGCGGCTTGCGCCTCTGCCGCAGCAGCGATTGCAGAAACCAGTGCGTTGGCCTGTGGCAGTAGGTGCGTGTGTGTGTGTGTGTGTGTGTGTGTGTGTGTGTGTGAGAGAGAACGTGTATGCATGTGTAAGTGATTTGATGGCAAGTTGCAACAAGTGCTGCTTGTGCTTTTGCCGCAGCAACTGCAGATGCCTGTGTTGGCCTAAGGCTGTATGTGTGCGTGTGTATGTGTGTGTATGCGTGTGTGTCTTTTATGCACCTACTGTTGCAGCAACAGGAAACACAATCCAGGAGTTGCGCGATAATATGTCACACGAGGAATTTGATAAAATGTCAGATGGTGTGAATTGTAGGCTCTGTTATAAAAAGGGTTGGCCAGAATCATACATATAATAAATGGTTCTTATATGGCCAGAACCATGTATAATTAGGGTTGGCCAGAACCGTACATACGAGTATTTAGCGTACCTGGATACGCCGTATAACCGTACCCGTATGTGGAAATTCCCGACCATATCCGTATATCCGTATGACCGTACATGAATTTTGGCCGACCGTATATACACGCCGTATGTAAGGTCTAATCCGTATCTGGATGCCGTATATGGACCGTTTTTGCAGGTGGTGCAGGGTTCGATTCCCACAACAGCAGTCTTTCTGCTTTTTTTGGTCAATTTCCTTTTTTCGCGCCTCTTCCTACTGAGCTCTTCCTTTCCTTTCCTTTTTATTGCATGTTTTTTGCCAGAGGGGGGACACTGGGCAAAAGCCAAAACATGCTCCTTTTTGCATGAAAGGTGCAACTACTCACACGTCACTTCATCAAATTGGACCCAACTAAGCTTCATACTGATGCTGACTTTATAAGCTACCCGAGCATGTGCTCAGATTTGGACAAGTCGCCCTGCGTACAGAATGACAGGACTAAAGCACACGTCGTACACCTGTACCCTAGATGGGTGCTTTCCAGGGGGAATGGCACATTAATTTGCACATCTCGCCAACCACTTAGTCTTTTTGCCCCATTTCTCTTGCAATGACCTTTATGTACTCTAAAGATTCCAAAACACCAAAAACCACTCAGTTTGGTGCTTTGGCTGGTCAGATACAGCATATGGCTGCTCAAAAAGTAGGGTTCACGCCGCGGCCGATTAGGTATGGGCCCCCTAATTTGCACGTTTCAAGCTCAGCTGCATTGGAAACTGCATATCAGAGCTCAGCTTGAAACGTGCCAGTTATGGGGCCCATACCCTGGGAGCATGCAAAAAGTATATCATTTTGGGCCTCAGTGTCCCCCCTCTGGTGTGTTGCAGTAAGGAATAGTTTTGTTGGTGGTTATGGTAGTTGAACTCCCATTACACTTAAGAATGCCTTTTATAATCTTTTAGGCTTGAAGCAGGCCTGGCTCTTTAACCTTTTTTGGGTATAAAAGATTGGATCATGCGTACACAGCTTTTCAAGAGCTGCAAAAAGACCCCACTATGAATTCTGAGTTAATCCATTATCCCTCACATACGGTACATACGGAATTACGGCGTAAATACGGTCATATACGGCGTAAATACAGTATATGGAAATCCCATGTACGGTTCTGGCCAATAGCTTATATATGGTTCACATATGGTTTTTTTTGGCCAGAACCATAATAATATATAATTTTTATGTGGCCAGAACCTAATAAATGTTTTTTATACGGCCAGAACCATATATAATATGGCCAGATACATATACAGTTCACATATGATTTTTTGGCAAATTACCAAGTACGCAGTGCTGCTCTCGGATGACGACCTGCCCTCTGTAACTGACTCCTTGTTTGGCTTGGGTGGAAAATATGGAGATAAAAATAATTAAATAATGAGGCAGTGGAAACCACCTAAAGTGGAAGGTGCAGAACACATACACTCTCAAAATAAACACCCATCACACACACATACACACACACTTGCACACACACACACACACACACACACACACACACACGCACACACACACACATATACACACAAACACACACAGACAACACACACATAGACACACACAGACAACACACACAGACAACACACACATGCAGGAAACCCGAGCTCTCGAATGCTCTTCTGGAGGTGGGTTATTGGGCTTGATATGTACAATGGTGACAACTTAACAATGTTAGTTTTGCCAACTGGCAGCTGCACCATCTGCAGCACTGGTACGCTAATCCTCCTACCCTCTTCCAACCTTCCTCCTACCCTCCTCCCACCCTCTTCCACCCCTCCTCTTACCCTCCTCTCACCCTCTCTGACCTCTCATTACTCCATTCCTCTTTGCCTTGCAGGGTGCCAAGTTCTTAAAGCTCATGCGTGAGGTTTGTGGAATGCCCGGGATTTTTTTGTCCTTTACCACTTAAGCTAGATCAAGCGCTGCAACAACTTATTGTCTTACATTGTCCAATTTTTTAGGCAAAGCTGATTGGGGGTAAACTTGATGCTCCCAAAGTGGATGTTGTATTTATGCGTGCGTCCAAGGCTGGAAAACGGATCAACTTTGCTCAATTTCAGGATGCCGTCGCACAGGTGAGCCGTTTGGGGCTGCTTTTACGCAGCAGGCGTTTACAGTTTCATTTCAGGTGTCTGTCGTGCCTTGAAATATTGCATCAAGGTGCATCCCTTTTCCTTAAAGTGGAAGGTGTTCAAAACGGAAGAAGTAAAAGGTTATGTTGTGGTCAACGACTGTGGCTTAGTTTTCTTGCAAGGCTCTTCCACACTTCAATTCAGCTAAAAATTGCTTCAAAAATGTCCAACAAAGCTTGATCCAGTGGCCTTGAGATAGGTAGAGTTGATGGCACGTGTCGGCTGAGTTTGATCAGGCCAAGATGTATGGAAGTGATGGTTATGATTTAGAATCTAGGACCGAGTTAAACGCAGAAAAAGGGAACTTGTAGCCACCAAAAAGGCCTCTGACGTGACCTCCGGAACTTGTTGGACGCACCTCACAAGTTCCTCTTGTCTCCCCAAATTAACGCCCCTGAGCTCTCCAACTACCATACGTACATGTACTCACCACCACATTTCCAAAAGAATCTTTTTTAAAGAATTTGAAGATCTGGAAGATTATGTGGAATAAATATTTCACAAAAGTAATTTGATCACCGCCTTTATCCCCAAAAAATTGTGATCAGTATTTCAGAAATTACTAGGTTATCTAGACACCTCTGCAAACCTGTGCTGGCTAGTCCTGTCAAAATGTTTCCCAAAAGGATGTCAGGCTAACATTACGCTGAAAACAAACTATGTGCTTGCTTCTCCACTTCTCGCTGTTTTGCAGGTTGCTGAAATTAAGGGGTTGACTGTGGAGAACATAGCTGCAAAAATTGCAAGCGCAGATCCCTCAACCGGGACGACTAAGACCGAGGCTGTGAGGCACCACGATGATAAGTCCACTTATACAGGGATGCACGTCGGGAAGTGAAGTGCTTCCTGCCAGCCCGGAGGCAAAATTTAGAATTACTACTAATTTAAAGCAGCATTTGCCTTCTTGCTTGATAACGTGTCACATACCTTCTGTAGTTCACAGTTGCATCCAGCTTTTCACATTAATTGTTCATATGTACAGGTTTATTGTGTCCATACTTTGCTGATATACTTCTTCCAATGTAATTTGTAGTCACCCGTTTTGCCATTCACTTTCTTGGGGTGTGTTTGACGTGACATATACTCTATTTTGTGTGAACGTGCTTGCTTGATTTTTATTTGTTTGATCTGATCCAAACACGTTTCTGCTGGGAAATGCTGCGTCAATGATGGAGGATGAAATAACAAGATCCGAGTCAACTTGTTCATGCCGCTGCTGGCATGCGCGTACCAACCACATGATGATTCTGTTAGCTTAAATGTGGGAATTATAAGACGAAATTGTCGGTGAAGGTGCAGCAAAAACGAACACTTTTCTATCGGCGCGCTCGTTTGGTTGGTTTCGGTTTAATTGGCAGCAAAAAACTTGAATTATAAATTAGAGGAAGGAAGGCATTTTCTTCAGGAATGTAGGAGTGGTCCTATGTACAGCTTCCCAAAGCTGCCTGACGAATACGAGCCTCAGGGACATAATGATGGGCTGCCTTGCCATGAAGCTCTGCAGCTCAAGGGCCATGAGGGCCCGGTGTTTGTAGTCCGCTACAACCAGCAAGGCACATACTGCGTGTCAGGAGGCAAGGTGGGTCTACTGATTACTGCAGCAGTAGTAGAGGAACGGCACGTTGCATTGCGCCTGGGATATAGATTCACAAAAGTGTTGCACACGCTTGTGCGTGGACGCATTCATGATGATGCTGCGCATACTTGTGCCACATGGCCATGCACGACCACCACCAGGATCGCAACATCTGCCTCTGGAATCCGCTTCGTGGAGTGCTGGTGAAGAAGTACAGCGGTCATGGCTACGAGGTCCGAGATGTGTGCGTGGCCAGCGACAACAGCAAGTTTGCCTCATGTGGCGGGGACAAGCAAGTGGGTTCCTCTTTCTGTGTGACCCTGCTGCTTGTAACATAACGCTAGCTGATTTTCGTGGCCACGCACAAGAAGAGGCGTCTCTGCTGCACGTCAATGACTGGGTGCATGAAAGTGTTGCGTCTGTGTTAGCACATCAAATCCACCGCTTCAATATCACGAAAACGTACCAGAGGGGATTATATGAGCATAAATCCAAACATGCTCAATTCTGCATTAAAGGGGCGACAACCTACACATTAACTCGTCAAAACGGACCCAATCTAGCTTCACACTGATGCTGATTTTATAAGCTACCAGAGCATGTGCTCGAATTTAGTTGTATCGCCCTTCGTAAGAAATGACAGGATTATATGCACACGTCGTATACCTATGCCCTAAATGGGTGCTTTGCATGGGGAATGGCGCAGTGATCTGCATATCTCGCCAACCACTTGGTGTTTTTGCCCCATTGTTTTGCAATGGTTTTCATTTAATCCAAGGATTCCAATTTTCACTTAATCTAAGGACTTCAAAACACGAAAAATCACTCAGTTTGGTGCTCTGGCTGGTCAGATACAGCATATGGCTGCTCAAAAAGTAGGGTTCACGCCGCGGCCGATTAGGTATGGGCCCCCTAACTGGCGAGTTTTAAGCTCAGCTGCATTGAAATCCCACATATCAGTGCTGAGCTTGAAACTAGCCAGCTAGGGGGCCCATACCCTAGGAGCATGCAAAAACCATACCCATTATGGGCCTCAGATAACCCCTCTGAAAGTGTCCGCGCAATCACAACTATCCACTCACTGCACCAAGGGGGCTGTTGTTCATCACCTTTTATCCTCGTTCTGACCCACTCAGGTCCTGATTTGGGATGTCAGTACGGCTCGTTTTATAAGGAAGTTGAGAGGCCACGACAGCACTGTCAATGCGGTAGGTTCAAACGTGTGTGTGTGTGGTGTTTTCTATCTTATAGCCTTACAGCACAAGCTCTAGTTTTGATTTGAATAGATGCCGGTCCACCATATAAAACTGGTGGTTGATAATCTAATCAGACTGAAGCTCTTAGAGATGCGCAAGAACAAGATGGACAATGAGAACAGAACCAAGTACAAGATCTTCAACCTGAACTATGTCTTGCTCAAAGCATGCATTTACTTGACAAAGTAATCTTCTGTGCATCATTTGGAGGACTACATTAATGTTCCGTCTCCTACTGTGCAAGTACATCCATGAACTAATCAACAAGTCTAAACACGCGCACAGAGCCCTGGCTTGTACTTTACACATGGGTTCACTGCAGGTCACGTATGCAGCAAACGACGACTGCTTAGTTTCAGCTGGCTATGACCAGTGTGTAAAGATCTGGGACTGCAAGTCCCGCTCCATTGATGCCATGCAGACCATGAAAGCGTTCAAGGTACTTGGACCTGGTGAATGAGGGAGGTAGTTCGTTTGTCTAGGTACAAGTGCACATGCGCCCAACACAAACTACCTGGACAAGGGAGCTGTGTGTTTCTGGAGTTCAGCTTGGATCACGTGTGTTGATGCCAAGATAGAGCCATTGTGCCTCATTAACAACATATGGGCAAATTAATAAAGCCAAATAAAACTGCTTGGCTTGATATTGTGTGTGTGTGCTCAAGGAAACGGTCAATAAGACACTCAAATTGCCCACCTCACAGGACAGTGTCACTGCTGTAGTGGTGCGCAACGCTGAAATCATAGCCTGCAGTGTGGACGGCAGTGTGCGGCGCTTTGACATGCGCATGGGCCGTATGTACGTCGATGAGCTGCACCACCCTGTCACGAGCTGTGCAGTGTCGCATGACGGGCAGTGCTTGCTCGCCGCGTGCCTGGACTCCACTCTTAGGCTGCTGGACAGGTGAGTGCGGTTTAGGGGTGGTGAGGAAGACGTGAAAGGGGGTGGTGAGAAATTGTGTAGAGTTTGGGCAAAGAGCGTGAAAGGGAGCGAGCGTGGGTGGTATCCCTATGTTTAAAAAGTAGGTGTTCGGTTGTGGGGTGATCAGCGAGTTCAAGGTCGTTTGTCACCTCTGTCTATGATTTCCAGGCTCAGATAAAGGATGCATTCAAATCTCCACAAGGGGGATGGATGGTTGGGCCTACTTATTTGCACAGCAATCTGCAGCACATGTTTATAGAGATTCCTCAGCACTACCAGACATCATAATGAGAGGAGGTCCTTACATATAACCATGTTTTTAATATGTGCCCCCCGCCAAATCTGACCAGCCGCTTACATGCAAGCATTGACGTCATTCGTAGGTCAAGCGGGGAGTTGCTAGCATCTTACCAGGGCCATGTGCATGAGTCTGTCAAAATGGACGCCTGCCTTACACCCTCGGATGCGCATGTAGTGGGCAGCTCAGAGACAGGTGAGATCCGCTTAAATTTACGTACTGGCATTTTTGTTGTTGTGTTGGCGTGGAAGCCTGCTGCACACCCTAGGTGCGCATGTTATGGGTAGCTTAAATAAGGGTGCAATGCGTGAGGGATGGTCCCGTCACATATTGTGCAACCTGACAGCTGTATGCAACACCCGTAGGGTACAGGAAACTGGAGTGCAGCAGTTATGTGAAAGATTTTGGGTCACGTTGCATGCTTGCGGGACTGAAGCCGTGCTCAAGCTTTGGCTAGGTCATGAGGCTTTTAACAAGGAATATCACTTTCATGGTGAGGAATTGAGCAGCCTGCAAAGGAAAGGTCTAATGCCACGAGCAACAACTGGAAACAATCCTTGCATGAGTCATGCATGTGCACGCACACTTCATACACACAGAAGCACACAATCATGCGTCCAGTAGCCTACACTGACGTGAAAGCGCGTGTGTATCCACACACACAGCACCATTACACACATGTTCACAGGGGAGGTCATGTATTGGGACCTAGTGGAGGGTGATGTGGTCAAGAAATTCAGGGCCCACACGGGTGTGGTCTGCTCCTTAGCAATGCATCCTCAGGGCAGCCATCTGCTCACAAGTGCGCTTGATGGGGTGGTCAAAGTGTGGGCAGCTGAGGCCCCAAAATCTGCAGCTCCGTGAGTCAAGTATTGCGAGTCTAGTTGAGTAGATTGCTTTGCAAAGAGCCTTCTAGCTTCTTATTGCTTTGGGTGGTACACGTTTAAAGAAGTGAGTGCTTGATCTTTTTGTCTAGGTTAAAGAAGATGTGCGGCTAGTTGGTTTGATCACCTCGTAGAAGATGCGATGGTGACACAGTCTGCTGTACTTTGAGTGGCCATTTCTGTTAAGTGGTCTTCATCTGCACAGGTTATAATGTGTCCTTACCCTAAACACTTTAGTCTGCCGTGTTCTTTGTCATGCACTGTGCCAGTGGCTCTTGAGCCTGTCAGCAGCATAGCCTAATTTCTAATTCAAACTATGAGATTAGACAAACAATTTTGGTACGGCCGTGTCAGGGGTCTTAATATGTGGTCTCTAGTTATGTGGATAAAGGTTATGATCCTCGGAATAAGAGACACTTAATATAATTATAGTATGTATTGTTTTCATTCTTTCTCACGTCCATCAATTTCAATGTCCTATATATTGTTTGTATCTGCACGTATCTACTATTATATTTGCTTGATGTCAGATTACGATCCCAGTTGACTGAGTGATGACGCAACGGCCTTTAAAACACCAGAGGGGGGACACTGGGCAAAAGCCAAAACATGCTCCTTTTTGCATGAAAGGTGCAACTTCTCACACGTCACTTCATCAAATTGGACCCAACCTAGCTTCAAACTGATGCTGACTTTACAAACCAACCTGAGCATGTGCTTGGAATTAGACAAGTCGCCCTGCGTACAGAATGACAGTCGCCCTGCGTACAGAATAATTAAAAGCACACGTCGTGCACCTGTATCCTAGATCCCTACAGGCACAGGGCGTATTGGGGGATTGTGGAGTCATGGTCAAGGGGGGATGCCATTTTTCCTTAGTGACTAGGGCCCATTTTTGTAGGGCGGTGATGATGTGGG
>Ga0307946_1001613_pt1 | contig 10355 bp, 10 predicted proteins | sample OrgLakmetagen230_FD_203153 | JGI IMG/M metagenome (GOLD analysis project Ga0307946, IMG submission 203153) | Saline water microbial communities from Organic Lake, Antarctica - #230 | ecosystem: Environmental > Aquatic > Non-marine Saline and Alkaline > Saline | place: Antarctica: Organic Lake...
CGAACTTCAAGAGGTCGTCCACCTCCGGCAGAGGGGCTAAACCTGCTTCCAGCTTCTTTTCCAGCAGCTTTTCGCGCGACTGCGCTTGCCGAATCAGCTTCGCCGTCCCTGATAGTTGTCGTCGTCGAAGACAAATGCACGCATGTGAGAGGTGAATAAGAAAAACAGTGTGCAAAGGGTAAGCAAGACCGGCACTCACAAAGCAAAGAGGCGCAAACATCCTCTTCCGTGCGTGTACTCAAGGCGAGACGTGCGCGCTTCGCAGTATCATCCTATGACAGTCAAGCGTGCGTACCGTGGCCGAATTTCGCGATGAACTCTTTGATTTCGGCGATGTCCTTTTGCTCGGTTTCGTAGGTCTTCATTTGCACCTTATCCTGGTCCCGCCGGGTTTGCACGTAGGTGTCGTAGTTGCCGCTGTTACAGGGAAGGTAGTGTGAGGTTAACAGGAAAGAGTAGAAGAAAAGTAGAAAACAGCGATGATAGCGCGAAATAGCTTGAAAAAGAAGAAGGGAGAATGAACTAGAATAATGAGGCAGACATGGCTGTTACTATTCAGAAGATAATAATTAAATTGCTCTGCGCCCATATACCCATACCCAAACTCGCAGATAGACATGCGCCGTTCGTTAGAAATAAAACAAGCAAGCCGTTTCTTCACCTGTAGTAACGCAGTTTTTTGTACTTGGCGTCGAGGCGCACAATGTGAGTGCACACCGAGTTCATGAAGTCCTGGGAGTGGGACACGAAAAACAAAATCTTTTTCCAGTCCGCCAAGTAGTCCTCGAGCCAAATGACTGCGTCCATGTCCAAGTGGTTGGTCGGCTCTAATATATTATTATGAAAATAGGAAAAGAAATGAGGGATTGCCCAAGAGGTATGGAGGGCATGTAAGAAAAGTGCATTTCAAAAAGGTTGCGGCGGTATGAAATTCAAGGTAACGTCATATTAGAATGGGTGGACAAATACAAGGAATCGACGGCAACTGTTCACCCTCTACTAATTTTGTGCCCAACCACGAACCGTCGAGGAGGAGAAACTCGGGCTTGAGGAACAGGGCGCGCGCGAGGGCAATCCGCATGCGCCACCCGCCGCTGAAGGACTTGGTGGGCTGCTGCTGCATGGCTTTGGTGAACCCCAACCCGTGCAAAATGGACGAAGCGCGCTGCTCGGCGGTGGCAGCATCGAGTTCGTCGAGGCTGATATCAATCATAATATATTGGTGCACGCACGAGGGAGAGAGAGAGAGAGGGCGGGAAGGGCGTTTTTTCGTTGTCTTGTACATTCAATTGTCTTGTATTTGATGGCAGTTTGACGGCAATACAGCGCTTACGTTGGCCTCGCACGTTGGTGATGCTGATATTGTGAGGCTCTTACTTGACGCAGGCGCTGATCTTGACTGCCAAGAAGATGTATGTCACTCCACTAATATCATAATAATAATCACGTACACCCTTAAATATAGCTTCCTCTAGGAAGTATGCGTATTTGGCCAGGACTACCTAACGGCCTCTTTGCAGAAGCTTCACACAAAAACACCCTTTACAAGTTCAGCCCAGATGACACGTGTCCGTTGAAATCTTTCTATGCATATCCCAATAATCGGAATCGTCTTCGTTTTCATTGGTCGTTACAGCTGAATGGATACACGGCCATCTTCTTTGCTGCATTATCTAACCGTGCCGACATCGTGGCATTCCTCCTGGAAGCGGGTGCCAACAAGGAGATTCGTTGTCATGTGAGCTACTTCTTTGATTACTATAGAAATACTTTGTGTACAAACTGCATGGCGAAAACTGTGTGCGATCTCATGAAATTTATTAGTCCCTTCGTCCCATTCACACTCATTTTTACAGACTTGTTCTGTCCTTATTTGTCTGCATTGCACGCTTTTGTTGAATAAGTATCATGTTTGTTAAATAAGTATTATGTGCGTATATGCCCAACCCCAGGTCGATTCAACGGCTTTGGATGGTGCCCAGGCCCGTGGTTACGAGGATATAGTTGCTCTCCTTCAAGGTTGATTATTGCCTTTGTGAGAGTTTCTCCAAACGATGCTCAGCTCGAGCAAAGAAAAGAAACGCGGTCCGCGGAATAACGAATACGCGTAACAATCAGACCCAGCCGACAACCGTTGTTCAGAGAGAGAAGCAATAACTAGGGCCTTTGATCGGTCTGAATTCCACTGAATTGAGAGGTTCTATATGCATAGGGATCATAGGGCACTGGTACTGCAGATATGTATGTGTGTGTGTGGGGCATCGTCAGTAAATTTAAATATTCGGATTTGCATTTGAGATTTGGTGGTTTAAATTCTACAAAAATAACTCATGACCCTCGGCCCCTCTTTCTTGAAGATTCCTGAGCAGACCTAGAGAATTTTAATATTTATTGAACAGGAGAAGAAGGCTGTATAGTGCTCCAAAACAGCCCGATGCTGTAAATTGATGATGGTTAATGGCATGGTCAACTTGTTCGAGTTCTAAGTTTCTAAGTTTTGAGCTATGGGAACTTTCAATGAGATATGAGAAAGGAGGGGTCTATTTGACACAGGCCCCGAGGGGCCGGAGATAGGAGGTCTATTTGGTCAATCAGCACAAAAACAAAGCAAAGCGGCGTGCTCCAGGAGAGAGCCAGCGAACTCGAACTCGAACTAATACAAACCCAAATGGCACAGAAGCCAATGCTGCGGGCAGAAGTGGGAATGCGCGTGCGTTGCGCAAACAATGCAAGTGCGGAATGATTCAGGAGGGAGAGGGGCATTGGCCAAATTCCTCGGAAAATCCAGCACTGGAAGATGAGCTAATCAGGCAATCAGGCACACATTCCAGACTATATGGGCTGAATAATATACACTGCTGTGTCCTAACTGTTCATTCTTCCTTTAAACCCATGGAAACTCGAATGAAGAGGCTGGCTTCCCTCGGGTGCTGGTGTTGGTACTGGTGTTGGGAGAATGCTGGGTGGCTGGCTGGGTGCTATGCAGTAACCAAGAAACCCGCGGGTTTTCCGGATTTTTACCCACTTCGGCTCAGCAGAAGATCCAATGATTACTAATAACGCTACTGGAAGACCTAAGATAAACCCAGCAGCCTCGTGGGTTTTCTTGGTTCCTGTGCACTGCTCTGGTACAGACCAAAGTGCAAAGAAAGTGCCGTGGCTGTGTTCTGTACTCGTAAACCCATGATTTCGATCTCGTCGGTGAACATAAAAACCTCGAAGAACCTCGCAAAAATACGTATCCATCCGTCTGTTTGTTGTCGCCTAAACATTCAAAAAAAAAAAACTAAACATTCCTACCTCAAGGCCTCTACTTACCTCCCGTGGGTCAATGACCTCTTTCCCAGAGCGATTCTATCAGTCCACATGAACAATTTCACTCTATGACTCGATAATATAGCTGCACAATAATCTATACTTGAGCATAGTGGTGTCCGTCCTCAAGATGCACAGCCCTACCGGCTCAAGGGAGGGGGAATCCGAGAGTGGCACTCCCAAAGCAAGTAGCTTAAGCTCTGTCCAAGAAGCTGCTCCTGTCCCTGAAACGAAAGCCAAAGCGATCACACGTAGCGGCGCAAAACTATGGAGAACAGCGTCGTGGAAAGTGAAAGTCAATGCGGCGCTGCGCAAGAAAACGATCCTTTACGCGTCCCACGCTGCGCAGTTGCGAGGTGCTGCTGAGCTCGTAGAGCCTGGCATGACCGCCCTCTTGCAAGATTTAGCCCATGAGTTCGGCGGCAAGTTAGTCGGGCTTGAAAACTGCTTCAAGTCGCCGGAGTCTCTCGTGGAAAAGATTGGCCGAGACGTTTGTAAGGTGAGACCTTTCATCCTATTCCTTCTGACCCCACGCCCACAGGCCACTCTTTGCTTGCTCCACTTTGTAGATTCGCTGCCTCTCGATGCCTTGCGTATGTGAGGCTCTCACACTTAAGATACTGGAGGACATTGAGCAATCTCTTGCGAAGTGGGAATGGTTGTTGACTATTGATGAGCTCCCTATGCGGCTGTCTTAGGCTCTAGCTGAGTTAGCTGTGTTTAAGGACTTCGGCACTTGTGTATTTCCTCATGTGGCGCTCTGCTACGTAAGCACCTCAAACACCCTGCGTCTTCGTGTGCATGTGTGTGTTTCGACAGGCCAACTTAGCGGTGCTGGAAAAGATGGAAGAAAACTTCGCCGAAGAAGGCCCCTTGACTCCTTCTTCTGCTTCATTAGGAACAGGCGGAGGGTCCAATTTGAGCTTTCCCACTAATCCAAGAGGAAGCAGCGGGGGAGGCCCCGCTACTCCTAGAGACAAAGGTGGACCTGGCTCTCCGAGAGGAGCTTTTGCCACGCCAAAGGAGACGAATGCAATGTCTCAACACGACGACCTCGCAGTGTTCTCGCCGCTTCGCTTGCGCAACGCGGTCCTGCGGCGCATTTCCAGCGTGTTCGACGATTGGACGGCAGCGCCCACGCACCCTTTCGCCGTGCACCAGCGCGAAGTCGAAGACTCGCGTGCCTCGAATGCAGTGGCTGCTATCTCTGCCATCGCTGGAGGTGGCAACAAGAGCAACAACAACAACAACAACACTGTGTTTTCGGCGTACGCTGGCGCGTCGTTTCGTCGCTCGCAATCCTTGCAACTCAACGAGTTAGATTCCTCCAGTGTCAGTGCAACGGTGGGTTCTGGTGCTGCCGGCGATTCAGAGAAGTTGCCTGCCGTGGCCGCGGAAGCGCATCCTCCAGATGTGAGTAGCCCAAAGAGCAGCCGTAGTAGCAATGGCAGTAGCAATGGCAGTAGTAGTGTTACAGGGCGGCCTTCTCCGTCATCAGTAGAAGCAGTCGACAGCGCGGCCTCGGCAGCTGCAGCGAAAGCAGAGCAAGCTGCTGGCGCGGACGTGAAAAACCTAGTGTGGAAGGTAATTGGGTGTGTGAACGTGCGTATCTATGTGTGTATGCTACAGAGGCCTTAAGAGGCGCTTACTTTGTTGAGTACGAATGAGGGAATGGGGCGATAAGGAGGCTTAGAAGTGTAATCATGTTTCCTCATTGCACCACTTTTATTTTAAAAATATGCGCATTCTGATCCTCTACTCGTTCTAAGTTGGCATATTTTTGACCTTCCAGATTAGCGACGCGCTGCGCTACACGATACTGTTAAACGAAGAGGAGTATTCCGCGGGCGCCGCTGCCTTAATAGCGGAATTGCCGGCCAAGCACGGAGTGCGCGCGCACAAGCTGAAGAACTACTGGGGCGACGGAGACGGGTACCAGGGGATCAACAACGTCTTTGCCGTCCCCTGTGCCGAAGCTGCTACTGGCGAACTGCTGGTGGAAATTCAGGTGGGCGCGGGTGGGGAGTAAAATATTCATGGGATGCGTAATTTTCCTCTGTGAGTGCGACCTTCTCGTCATTCCCTGTGCCTCGTTTCCTTGCCCTGTCTCGTAAATCGTCTCCTCAAGTGCATTGACTGACACCCTTGCTTTCTTCAACGTGTATTTTATTCTATTCTATATTAGGTGCACACGCCCGCGTCCTTTGCACTCAAGTCAGAAGCGCACCATTTGTACGAACAGTTTCGCGCCTGCACCGACCCCCCCACCAAGATTGCACTGTGGCAAGAGTCTTGCCGTCGGGCCGACGCGGTGCCGGTCCCGAGGGGCGCTCTCGACTTGCCGTACCTCAAGTCGCAGGTATAGAATAGAACCGCACACAAAAATAACAACAACTTCTTTGAGTGTGCCTTCTATATATATATATACATGTACGGCAAATTGCTCACGTGGCTGGTTTCTCCTCGTGCATTCCTCGTTCTCGCTCCTTCTTTTGCCATCTCTTGCTTGATGCGTATTTCCTTCCTTCCTTTGCCACACTTTGGTAGGCGGCCCCTGAAGAGGTCGAGCTCTATGCGGACTTGATCTTGAGCCGGGCTCTCGCGGCAGCTCCTGGCGCACTAGCTGCGGTGCGAGTCAACGATGCGTGCATGCATTGTTTGCCTCTTTCCTCGTACATACATTCTCGAAACAATCGAAAGAAAGAGGAGAATATGCATGCTTCCTTTGATCCTTTGCACCTTTTATGCGTTTGTGTTGGTGGAGATGGATTTATTGTTTACCTTAAACCTGCCTCATTCTACTCCTGCTGTAGGTAATCACCGCGTGCGAAGAATTAGGGCGCCTGGATCATTTAGCCGATCATTTAGCGCCATCTCGATCAGCCACCACAGTTAGAAATGGAGAAGAAAGAAGGGCTCGAAGGCGATCTTTGCCATCATCGCAGCCCCAAGCCGTCGGCCGAGCGAGCCCTCTGACTTTCTCCGACCACGGCGGCGATGACGACGACGACGACGACCATAACGCTCAGAAGAACAAGAAGAAGGCCGTGGGCACTGCTGCTGCAGTCGCCTCGCAACCTTCGCCGTCGTCGACGGTGTGCGACTGCGGCTGCGCCTTCAGCCCTTCGTGCGTGTCCTGCTCCATTTGTGGCAAGAAGCGCCACGCCTTGTCCCGGGTAAGCTTTTTTTTGTGGAAATACAAGGTAGAAGAAATTGCGTCTACTGTTGACTTTCTCGTTCTCGCCTCATTTGTTTCTGTTTATTCTCCCCTTTTCTCTATCTCATCGCTTTCACTATGTTTGGCTTACAGTTCCTGATTCTGTTCTTCTTTTCCCCTATTCTTCTCTTTCAGATTGTCATCAAAAAGAAACTCTTGTCCCGTGGCGCCGTCACAGCACTCGTGCGCATTGCGGCGCGGGACTACCAAAGCGAGGAGAAAGCTTGGGTAGACCAACACAAGCAGATGCATGTCCAAAAACAGCTGAAGCAGAAAGTCATGTTCCAGCCCGTTGAAGCTGCCACCGCTAGTGCAAGTACTCCCCGGGTTGCGATTTCGGCGCCCGTGTCACCAGTTGCCAAAGTGCCTCCGCCGCTGCCACCACCTCGAGCTTCTCCTGCACCGCCACTGCCCCCACCGCCTACGGTAGCGCCGCCTGCCTGGGATGCCAAACACGACGGTCAATTGCGCGCTGCGGCTGTAGGGCTCGAGGCTTTAACTTTAACGATTGTGGTGCCCTTCGAGGGCTACGTCGCCACTTGCCAAGCCCTCTGCAATACACTTTTCAGCAACTCGAGTAGATCGGCCACGCCTACCGCAGCATCAATGGGTACTGCGTCAGCGGCGGCGGCAGCCGGCGTTGGCGTTGGCAAAGGTAGTTTTTCCTTCGACAGCGGGGCACGCAGATTAACTCCGGTGCCGCCCGCAAAGTTGCAGCTGGTGGAAGGGGAGCGCGAAAACTGGTGGAAGTCCCCACTTGCTTTTGGGCGCACCGGACCTTCGGGCGGGTGTGGGTTCCTCTTGCACTGCCAAGTCCCGACCCCACGCAACCTCGCGAACCGCCGCCCCAACAGCGGTTCCAACAACAGCTACAACAGCGGTAGCGGTGAGGGCAACAGTAGCAGCAACCTCCATAATGCTGCCACTGCTGCTACCGCTAGAAGCAACAGCAGCGCCGCTGGCAACGCCAGTCTAGGCAACAAGGAAGTTGGTCCGTGGGAACCGGGAGCGCTGTGCCCTCTGGTGATTGCCGTGCACACGGCTGCTTCTGCACGTGCTTGGGCCGTGGCAACAGCTTCCTGGAAAGACTTCCGTGCTGCCAACTCCCCCGCGCAGCGCGCCGCGGCTGCTGCGCGTGCCCACGCGGCGGTAGATACGGTACCCGTCCCGCCGGGCGCCCGAGACGAGCTGCCGGTGAGCCCGCCGCCTCTCTTGCTGCACCACCAAAGCAGCTCCTTTTCCCCGAGGCGCTTTGGTCTTCGCCGCAATGGCAGCCTCCAACGCAGCAGCAGCAGCAGCAGTTTGCAGCGCAGTAGCAGCCGAGGCAGCAGATTCAGCAGTTTTTCAAACCCAGGCAGTACGACGTCTGGCACTGCTGCCGCTCCAAGTAGTAAAAGTAAAATCGGCGTAAGAAACGAGAGATCGGTCTCGAAAACAACCTCTGCGATGGCTGCAAGTGTATCGTTGCTCTTGGCCGCTGGCTGTGCGCACCGGGGCAGCGGGTTGATTATAAGTGGACTGTTGTTGGGTGCAGCTTACGGTGCTATTCTGAGGCTAATTGAGATGCCTTGGCTGTCGGAAAGTTGGAGCGCTGTTGTCCAAACGGCCGGCAGGTGCATGGATAAGAGCGTGCGCGACTTGAGCCGGCGCTGCAGCAGGGGCTTCAAGAGCGACACCACGGTCTTCGCGCTGCTTCAACAATTTCGGCCAGCAGGGGTGCGGTACCGCCGGAGCATCAGTCGCCTCCGCAGCCGAAGCACCGGCAGCAGTGGGGTGCGCAACGGCTGGGCGCTGCTGCGGGAGCTCCACCGCCGCGGCCTGTTGCAACCCTCGGACGGCCCCCAAATTCTTCGCGAAATCGCTAAGCACCGGGCCGCGAGAGCTGCCGAAGTTGTCAGAGCAGAAGCCGCTGCGGAAGCTGCCTACGACCCGTTTGTGGATCGCGTGGAGGAGTTGCTGTTGCATGGGGAGAGACCGACAACCTTGACTGAGATCCGAGACCGTGCCCAAAAAGCGTACTTTCGCCACCGAAGACTGAGCTAGTTGCAGGTACAGGAGGCTCCCGAGGTAGCACCGTCGAACGTTGAGGGAAACGGCGATAACAACAACGAAGAGCTTGATGACGACGACGCTGACGCCTTTGTGCCACGGAATGTCCCCTCGGCCGTTTTACTTCCTTTCCTTGTAGCGTGTGTGATTATTGCGCTGTCTTCTGTTATGTGATTTAGTATAATGTCTTTCGCTTTCGGTGCTCTCTTGAGGGACTCTTGACTGGGAGATAAAGATAAAGGAGGCGGGTTCTTATATGTAGGCCGCTTGCTTTCTGCCTTTTTCGTCCTTTTTGTTCCCATGCGCGTCATTTATATATTCTAGAAGTTGGTGTTGGTTGGATCTTGGAATATGAATTGAAGTGCTAACTTAGACTAACTTGGATATCAGGAGTAAATTTTGACTTGCTATTACTTTCGCAGTTGGGTTGGTTGTTTATCATTCTTCGGTAATGAGTTATGTTAGTATAGTAGCAAGCCACAAGCCAAAACACGAGCCCTTGGATCTCCCAATTCGAGAAGTTATAAGTTATGTAGTTAAGAGTTAAGAGGCACCCAGGAGTTCAACAGGAAAGCTAGCCAATAGAATAATCGAGCAAAGCAAAAAAAAAACGGACAAGGATCGAGCGGATCGAGCGAAGTGAATGTGATCGAGCTGTGTGCGGTGGAACTGTTGCAGCCCCAGTCCCGTTTAACCGTTGCTGTGCTGTGCGAGTGCGGCTTGGCCGTTGGCTTTCTTGATTTCTTTTCGCATCGCCAGCTTGAAGTTCATGATGTCGCCCTCGTATTTCTGCACTTTTTTGTGGTCGCAAATCCACAGCTCCTTGGTGACCTGGCTGATGAGGCGCATGTCGTGGGACACCAAAATCACACCACCTTTGAACTCGTTGATGGCTTTTGCCAAGCTATCAATGGCGTTCATGTCCAGAGGGTTCGTAGGCTCGTCCAACAGCAACAAGTGGGGCTTGGAGTTGGCCATGATCGCAAACACGATGCGGGCTTTCTGCCCCGCCGAGAGCTGGCCCATGATTTGAGACTGCACTGCGCCCGTGCACCCATAGCGCCCCAGCCAGGCCCGGATTTGGTCGATTTCCGACTTGGGCATGATTTTGGACTTGAAGTAGTCGATGGGGGTCTTGGTTAAGTCCAGCACGTCTTCGAAGTGTTGGGTAAACCGCGCCATCCGCAAGTGGCTGTGGGGGCGCACCTAGACGATGAAAAAGAGAAAAGAGCAGCGATCGAAAATTGTACATGAAAAAATGTGAAGATGAATACGCGCCAATACATGTATTCATAATCTCCAGACCACCAAAAATGGGCCCAGTCGTCCTCTTCGCTTTACAAGAAAAACATGTGTAGCATGCTCTTATGTCGGCGATAATTACGAAACAAAAAGATGGTGCAGTAGTCATTCTCTTACCGCGCCCTTGGTGGGGTACAATTCTCCCGCCAGCAACTTCACCAAAGTGGTTTTGCCCGCGCCATTAGGGCCCACCAGCGCAATGCGGGACTCCAAATCGATGCCAAAGTCCACGTTGGAGTAGAGCTCGTGGCAGCCCGGGTAGGCGAAGCTGAGCTCTTGGCACATGAGCACGGGCGGCGCGAGTTCCCCCGGGTCGGGGAACTCGAACTTCAAGAGGTCGTCCACCTCCGGCAGAGGGGCTAAACCTGCTTCCAGCTTCTTTTCCAGCAGCTTTTCGCGCGACTGCGCTTGCCGAATCAGCTTCGCCGTCCCTGATAGTTGTCGTCGTCCAAGACAAATGCACGCATGTGAG
>Ga0307946_1001614_pt1 | contig 10352 bp, 10 predicted proteins | sample OrgLakmetagen230_FD_203153 | JGI IMG/M metagenome (GOLD analysis project Ga0307946, IMG submission 203153) | Saline water microbial communities from Organic Lake, Antarctica - #230 | ecosystem: Environmental > Aquatic > Non-marine Saline and Alkaline > Saline | place: Antarctica: Organic Lake...
TTTCTGTTGTAGCAATTAGTGACAATTCACCATCCAAAGACTAGAGCAATCAAGCAATAGACCTAGTTTTACATAACCTGGGAAGCCTGTGCTTACCATAATTGCTTATCCCCAAACAACCAAGGGTTGTGTACTTCCGTAAGCTCAATGCCACACATCCTTTTCCTAAACATGCACATGGTTTAATCATTTCCAAAAGTGCACCCTTGTTAAAAAATTTTCTACATCGGGCGGCTTTTTGCTTATATTTATATTATCAACAGCATGATACTGCCATAAATGTTCGAGAACTGAAGGGCTCACCGGTGAGAACTACTAGGGTTTGCATGATTTTCACTGCATGGGCAGAACATTTAAGAGTGGTGACTGGAATCTTTTGTGCCAGGCCCATGCCTGTCACGCATGCATGCTTGCAAACACAGCCGGCGTTGTACACAAATACATGTCGAATGGTGCAGCATTCATTCGTCGTCACATATGTATAAGTGCATAGGCATACAAGGCGTACAGCTACAACACAATACCATGATACAGGCGTATTATTACACACTCACCAGTGCAGCATACAGGCAGTGCAAAAAGCACAGTCTTTCTTACAAACACTCAAAACATCATTCACCTGGGGGATAAAGTCATATGCAATACGTTTGTGCGAAGCTTGCACATGTGTATGGCAGATGTCGGACGCACTACGACACTCTTGTTTTTCTCCTTTCCTCAAATGCCCATGCTTATGCAGCATGCCGTGAGTTGGGCTTGAGGTGGGCAGGAAGGGAAGGCATGGCGGCCCTCTCGGAGGTAAGTTTGATGGCAAGGTTGAGATAACGTTGCCATCAGGTGCCCTAGCAAGAAGTGATGACGAACAACGGCCATGTCAATCTTGGTTTACCACGTCGTTTCTGATTATGCACTTTTTCATACCTGTATCTATACATGCGTACCAAAGTACAGATCTGTTCCATCAAGTTGCACGTTACTTGCACAAGTAGTCTGTGTGCGGGTAGGGCTGGCTTTCATTTTAAGAAGGCAGAAGGGTTGGTCCCGTATTTGTGATCCATGTCTTAACCAAAATATTCACGACAGGTCCTTCTTGCTCTATTGTGTACAGTTCCAGCGACTGCAGCGCAAGGCCACTACGAGCTTTGAAGCAGTAAGAGATCTGGCAAACAATGACGAGAGGGCATTCACCAACGCCTTCCACACCTTCAACCAGTTGTGGTTGTACCAACAAGAGCACAGGTGCGAGTAGCGAAAAAGTTGCAGGCTTGGGGCCAAATTATGAAGGGCTTGTTGCACTGTTGAGGGCATGCACACATAAGTGTGTTTTCTCCCCAGCTTTGTCTACTTTCAACGTACCAAAATTTAAGAAGGGAACACAACTCGTAAATACAAAGCGAACAGGCCAGCAACAGTTTCACGGTCAGTGTTAGAAACCAAAAGGGAGTCGATAATTCCACAGCCAGACAGCACTTTCGCCCTTATGATTAGGGTTGGCCAGAACCATATATATACGGTGTACATATGGTATTTTGGCTTGGAAATCACCAAATATACGGTGTATATACGTATATATACGGTTCTGGCCAACCCTACTTATGATTGTAACGTTGTTAGACCTCCTGGTTCATACCTTAAGGTAGGAAGTGTAGTGCATCTTATTTCCGGCTTTCCCTCCCTTTATACTCTCCTAGGTGTCAGTAGCTGAATAGAATTGTGTTTGGTAGCAGGAAGGGTAGCAAGCACAGGATGATGCTCTCAACTCACATTCAGAAAAAGTAGCCAAGCAATACAACGCCTGTACTGTCAAGTGATCTCTTTCCCCCCTAGGGTAGAGGAGCGTGAATCAGGGCAAACGGTGCTTCCTGTGCCTTTAATGCTGGTTTCAATATATGTGAAACGCCAGTGCACTCCTAAGCAACCCCCTTGGATTGCTTGTGAAAAGGTACATTGTGATGGTGCTTGCAAGCACCCTCTTCCCCCTCTCCTTCCTCTTTAACTTATTTGATTCACAAAACTGCAGGCAAGCTCTCGTTGAGGCTGGCCTCAAGCGTGCCGAGATCGGGGAGATCAGTTCAAAGATTGGCCAGCTGAACTACACTTTCTACCAGCGCTGTGCTGATACACGGTAAGATCGTAAGGCAGCGCTGAGGGGTATCTTCAACTCATGACAGATGTCCGCGGCATGTATTAACTCAAGAAATGCAACTCATACCTCAGCAATAGACAAAGGCACCACTTAGAGCAGGCTTATTTCGAGGTATTGGTCGCTGGCTTTATATCTGTACAAGGATCCTCTGCACATGGTGTATTCTTATCCCTTATGACTATGAAGATGCGCAAGCCTTCTTCATTATATTGTGCCCTCGTATGAGAACCTGCATGACAACAGGCGATTTTTAATAGGCATGCTTTTGCTGTCAATAGCTGGCTTGTTTTAATGTAAAATCATAAGCACCTTACTTAGCCGACTTTTGTTGCGGTGATGCAGGTTTCTTGTGGAGGCGTACATCTTCTATGAGGTGGGCTCAAACAAGCACCGTTAGGAAACACCAGCCAAGCTGGCTGACTCTGCCTGATCAAACACCTGATATTGTTCTGGACTTCGTTGCCACCTGCCTGGTCACATTGCTGTTAAGTTGCACAAACGTGTCAGAGTCGGCAGCTGCTGCAGAATTGCCGCTTGGAGCATCACTCATGCATGAAAAATGATGCCATTGCAGGGCCAACTCACTGGCCAGCCGCTTAAGCAATACAGCAAACAAATGCTCAAAGAGGAAGCTCATGCACAAGCATCCCTTTTATCTTATTACGGTCTGCTGACCAGAAAGGTTTGCTTAGACAAACACCCTATTATTTTACCTTGTGTGCCAATTCCAACACATCAGGCTATCCGCTTGCGTCAGTACTTTGAGGGAGAAGCCAGCAGCAGTGCTGCCGTTAAGCGTCTTCGCTTCAACGCACGCTTCATTGTGGTGTGCCTACTGCTTGGGAAAAAAGAGGTGTGCAGACAATTGTGCGTTTTTGAGACCAACGGCTTACTTGCTGACGGGCTTGAGGTACAAATGTAACCAAGCACATGGCAACTACTGAGCTGTCCTTTCTTGATTTCTCAACTAGCCACAAACCTTGTTCCCTTGCAGCATATTCACTCGTCCTCTTTTGTATACATGGCCATTTTTGTAGGAGGCGTGCAGCCTGATGCTTGAGTTCCAGGCTCTTATCAACCTAACTCCAAGCTCAGATGCTCAGGTGAAATGTGCCTTATTGAAGTCGCTACTGTCTTTTCAATTGTTTATCAACGACGCAACACAGAAAAGTAAAGGTGTGTACATATTTTTCAAGAGCTGTTGTATGTGGTTCATCACAGGAGACTAGTGTGTGAGTATTTCGTCACGCCCAATCATTGGCAGCGACGAATCGTGTGACAAGCAGTCAGTTGGCTGACAGTTGAGAGTTTCTGTATTGTTTAACAAGCTGGATGTGCCAGTCTTATTTAAAAATCTGGGGCGCCTATTGGTTGATGTGCTGAGTCCTATACTTTGCGTTGACTTGATCTGACAAAATGCGCGAGGATTGCATGGCTGATACAGCAGGGCTGGGGGCATGGGCACACATTGATGAGCCCAAACGAGTATGTATGGATGCATGGCATTCATTCCCGTTTTGTCCCTTCCTCTTATTGCTACAAAGCTTGTGCCTGTGCAAATTTTGGGTGGAATTGATGGAATGGCAAGCATTTACAGAGTGTGGGCTGGTTCCAAATAACCAGTAAAGGGAGGTTATGAAAAGTTTTCAGCTGTATTGCAGGTGACGCAACGATTGTAAGGGGTGTCCGCACTTGTGTCTTTGTTACAGCTGTCTACCCCTTGAGAGTCGTCAGAATGATTGTCGCCTACACTTGAATTCAAGGGATGAGTAATGAAAAGTTTGCACATGACCTGAGGATGCTGCGCAAACACAAGACATTTCAATCCAAGACCTTCCATTTCCATGAGCAGAAGTGGCAGCCTCTGATCGACGAGGTGAGCACGTTCCTGGCAGCTGATGTTTGCCTCCCTATCCCTCGGAGCCCTGGCCTTGAGATCCCCTTCAAGCCAAACCTAAGGTTGGTGTGTCCTTGCTTAAAACAAATTCTTTGTGATGCAATTAAAGCTCTAGCTTCGAGATCCTTTTCAGGCTAAACCTGAAATTGGCGGGTCCACACAGATTTGTGTGACCAATTAGAGCTCTGGCCTTGTAATCCCATTCAAGCTGAACATGAGGCTAGCTAGCATGTCCTTGATCAAAACATGACAAGAGGCTAGCATGTCCTTGATCAAAACATGACAAGAGGCTAGCATGTCCTTGATCAACACATGTCATGAGGCTAGCGTGTCCTTGATCAATACACGTCATGAGGCTAGCGTGTCCTTGATCAGCACATGTCCTTAATCAGCGCATGTCCTTGATCAACACGTGTCCTTGATCAACATATGTCATGAGGCTAGCATGTGAGCAGCACATGTCCTTAATCAACACATGTCAATCCTACTGAATATTCAGGTGAACCTCAGGTGGTTCTATCTGCATGCTGCAGGTTTTGCTGATACCTAGCTTGTTATGCCTGGACTCCTATTTCTTGTACCTGCTGCCTGCAAATTTAATTTTTATACCAAGATCTGGTAGTCATGGGAATTTCTGAAAATAAGAGGCATATAGTAAAACCGATTGGTGTATCAATTACGGAAAAGGAAGCTGGCATGGCCTCGGGTACCATAAATGCTCCTTACCAGATCTTATAAAAAAAGGTATAAGAAAGAGAGGAGGAAAGGCAAGGCGCAGTAACCTCAATACCGTATTCAAGACACGCTAACATATACACAGATCATACACTCCCACACAAATAGGTTGTGACTCTGACTCACTGACATATACGCATGTGCACACCACCTGCCTGATATGCATCATTTACGCCGCAAGCTATTTACGCACAGATCCCTCTAATCTGCTCATGCAGATGCTGTGCCAATGGTGCAGCCCAAAGTGTGGCTCCTCACACCCCCCGCATAAGTCATGCGGTCCTTGTATCCTACGTGCACCAGCAGGTGTGTGTGTTGCATGTTTGAGTGTGCATGGGTATGTGGGGTGTGTTTTTAAAGTTTATTTGAGGTAATGTGGGTGTGAGAGAAAGAGAGAAAGAAAAAGAGAGAGAGAGAGATATTAAGCTATCAGGGATTTGTGTGACAGACATCGCACGTCTTTAGATTGTACTTCCTGCATGCCTTCTCGTGCGGACACATTTGTGTGTTTTGTGCATAAGAAAGCTGAGAGGACAATTACTTGTCTTGCTGGACCACTTTATGGGCAAGGGCATATGCATTTCAGAACCTGGTGTATTATCGGATGCCTGCACGCAGTGTCCCGTCATTGTACTGTCTTAGTTCACAATGGTTTTTTCAACATATGTACAAACCATCTTACAACATGCACATGCCCAACTCAAACATAAAGTACTTTGCCCTTTAAATGCATGTAACTGCTGCATTTGCTAGACCATCTTGCCCTCCAAATACATGTGATTCCTGCAGGTGAAGATTGCAGAGCTGCCAGTGGATGTGTTTCGTATGATGCAGACCTTGGAGTGGTCGAGCCCACTGCTGGAACTGCAAGGGCAGGATGAGGAAGTCAGTGATGCACTGTCGCCTGCATCAGGTGAGTCTTGTTTAACGTAAGGTATGCACTGCAGCTCAAGCACTGCATGCGTGATTTGGAGTCAGCTGGAACTTGTTAAACAAAACATTTTTTATTGAGAAAAGACGCATACTGTCATCAAAGCTTGAGGGCTTGTATCAGTAACACACCTTGAAAAAATAGCACGAGTCGCGTGACCCTCCAAGTCTAGGCACTCCATAAATTTGAACAATAACGAGTCAGGTGGCCTGTCAGGAACGAAATATTTCCTCCAGTTTAAGCGCCTCAGTCAGGCGAGGTAATCAAAGGGTGGTGAGATGTACATAGGGTTGGCCAGAACCATTTATATAATTGGTGTATATACGGTAGTTTGGCAGGGAAATCACCAAATATACGGTCATATGCGGTGCGTATATACGGTTCTGGCCAACCCTAGATGAACAGCAAATTTAGGTTAATATAGGGAACAAGGAAAGTGCTTCATAGCTGGCCGCCAGTCTGCGACTTACTGACACAGCTGATCAATTGAACCTGCGCGTGTTCTGCACATACACACATACACACTTACACACTTACATTGCACACAATCACACACACATAAATGTATGTAGTACGGCGGGCCTGCACGCTATATCATGCACTCTCACATGCCAAAATACCGTAGGGCCACTGGTAATTTTGTAAGTAAATAATTGATTACTTGGGAACCTTGCAATAAGTAGGAGTCGCAATATTTTAGTAACCCTCGTAACCCTACGGTATACAAAATACATACAGACAGCCATAGACATACGTATGTAAATATGTAAATGTGATACAGGTGGCACAAGAAGTCCGGCAGGCATTGCGGCCGCAGCTGGTGCTGCTACAGCGGCTGCATTGACACCCACAGACACCCCTAAAACCAACCCACGGAAGAGCACCATGTACTGCACCACTACTCCGCAACTCCTCAGGTGCGCTTTTTATATCATTGCTACAGGTGTGTGTATGTGTGTGCGTGCCTGTGTGCATGATGCCTCCCTGGGTGGTAAGCACCAGTGCTGGCCTATCATCACTAAAACTGTCAGCAATGATATGTAAATAAGCTGATGGTTGTGTAGCTTAACATACGCAAACATATATCAACTAACGTACTGATGCTGGGAGTATTGCATGTAGAAAATGTATTAAACTGCTCCCTTGCAATGAAAATTACGAAAGCAAATGAAAAAATTGAACCTGGCAATACTTCCACCTCAAACAGACTGTTTCTGGCTGGAGTCTGAAGGTCTTGGATTCGAATCCCTGCCAAAAAAACACTGTTTGCTTTTCAGAAATTGCCCGGATTGCCGTTTCAAATGTGGGTGACCAAAGAAATTGCAACTTCTTCAATGGGTGCAAGGTTTCAATAAAATTAGAGGGCACAGGAATGCTCAAAAACTTGCAAAAGCTCGCATATAATGAATTGATTTGGCTGGCCTCACAAAGCCCAAAAACCCGCAAATAAATCATGCTAATTATTTGTGCGCCTTGCAATTTATTAGTACTCGCAACACTTAAGTAGCAGTTTGGTAGCATATGCTTGTGCATGCATGCATACACGCTTGCGCACACACATACAGACACACACATGCACACAGAAACACAGAAAACCTGCATAACACACACGCACATTCACATGTCAAAACACAGTGCACTGCACGGGCATGCGGCAGCTCAAGAAGCAAGCGGGGATAGCCTGCTGCTGCTTGTCCTGGGAGCTGGAAGCTTGAGGAGGTAGGTGGTGTCTTACTTCTTTGTGCTCCCTTTAACAAGATAGCACATGTTAGGACTCACAAGCATATCTGTTTGCATGGCAAAGCGGCACTGGGCCATAAACAAAGGCGGGTCATAAACAAAGGTGGGTCATAAACAAAGATGGCACTGGGTCATAAACGACACAAACCTCGTATTACGCTTGTTTCGGAGGTTTAAAAGTGCTGGCAAGCCTGCGAGACGAACAGCAATTCTCTGGGTTATGTCTTGTGCAAGAGAATGCACGATGGATTTGCCACCACACTCAGAATATTTTCTTATTACAACCTGTTTTACATTTCTGCCCACTTGTGCAAAGGATAAGGTTGCAAACTGCGAATGCATGTAAGGAATTTAAGGAGAGAAGAAATTTTTTGTCATTCGTGCTTCCTTCTCAAGTACAACCTTTTGCATTCCTTTTGTGTTTTTGCAGCCAAGTAGGGACTGCACCTGCAAATGAGCTGCAGCAGCAACTGCTGCAGCAGAGGCGTTTGAGCGATGCCCGGAGCAGGGTGAGCGTGCTCTGATTCCACCTGTCCTTTTCCTTTGCTCAAGTGGTGATAGATCGAGGCTGTTGCTGTTCCTGTGTGTTAGCATAGGCTGAAGAACAGGGACATGCTTTTTTCTTATGAACTATGTACTGATGTGCCACGCCAAAGCACCGCCCCATTGTGTCTCCTCTCACCTTCTTGCCACCTGATCTTTCACGCAGGTTCTCTCTGACACAGCCTGCTTTACACAAACATGCACGCACGCACACACAAAAGCGCACACACACACATGCGCGCACACGCTATCGCTGTCACAGGCCCCCAGCATGAACCCCAGCAGCGCCAACTTGGCCACCATGCAAGGCTCCAACAGAAACAGCCTCGACACAAGCGTGCCCTCCCCTTCCCCTGCCGCCCCTGCCACTGCTGCTACTGCTGCTGCTGCTGAGGGAGAGGCTGCTGAGGGTAGGAGCTCAGACAGAGGCAGTGGTGGGAGTGGTGGGGTATACTATGCAGCAAGCTTGCAAACCAATTGCTGCAAGCCTTCAGACATAGGGAGTGCCTTCTGCCTGTCACCCCCCCCTGCCCTCCTCACACGCGATGCCTCAACGCAGCCCCACCTAAGCCTGGGCTATACAGGACAGCTACAGGGTCAAGCCTTTGGGAACGCAGCATTTGGCTCAGCAAGCACCGAGCAGAGTGGACAGAATGGCGAGCCAGGAGCAGGCGCGGCAGGCAAGGAGATGCCAGGGTCCTGGGGGGCAGCAGAGTGTAGGAAGGAGGGGGGTGTAGGTGGGAGCAAAGGAGCGTGTGGCTGCATGGATCATCTGCTGGTACCGCAGGTGTGTGTGTGTGTGTGTGTGTGTGTTTGTGTGTTTGCAGATGTGTAAACACAAGCTTTTGTGCGTGTGTGTATGTGTGTATGTGCGCCTCCGCATGCCTGTCTGCTGAGTCTCCAGAAGTGTGCACACCGCAGCAAACCGCTGCTCGCAACAAAACCTCAAAACTGACCATCTATGATTGACCAAACAACCGGTGAATCCTTCAGGTTAAAGAGGTGGTTAGAGTCAAATTCTCTGTCACGCATCTGCACACACACACACTCACTCACACGCACACGCACGTACACAAGCACACGCACGATGCACCAAAGCACACTTTTCTGCTGCTGCATGTATGCAGGATTTGCTGCCCCTGACACGCAGACGGCTAATGCTTGTGGTGGACAGTGATGCAGCCTTGGAAATGATGAGGTAGAGCGGGTTATTGTTTTACCCGTGTGTGTGTTCGTATGTGGGTTGGTGTATGTGGGTGGGTAAGTGTGTGTGTGTGTGGGGGGGGGGTGTTGTTGTGTTCTGGTTTGTCACTCAGTGGTGTACAATGTACAATGCTGCTGCCAAAGCAGTACCACAAAAGTGCTACCACACAGAGCACTTTCCTAAGCGCCTCCCTGCACGCGCCCTTGTGGCGTCACAGGGAAGCTGCTTGGTAAGTACGGCTTAGATGTTGCAAGATTGTCACTGCAGCAAGTGTGTTTGGGCAATAGATTGGCGTGTACCTCTAAGCTTATGGAGTGTGCCATGTGTACAAAAGGGTGCAAATGTCCAGTGGATTTAATCGGTATAACCCAACGCAAGATCTATCTAGGGCTTTATTGTTTTGCCATCAACCTACTATATCTGCTCGTAGTACAAATTTCGAAATTCGCTCTTCTATGTGCAAGGCAGGCCACCTAGCGCAAAATCAACTGTTGAATTTGTGAACCACAGTTTGTCATTTGGCTCATAATACCTCTCCTCCATGCTGCAGCCTCCAAGGCAAGGAGCAAGGCTACCCGATCGTGTGTCTACTCTCCCCCTCCCACCGACCAAGCGCATTCGGGGACTACAGGAAAACAGGTGTTTGGCTGGGTGTGCGCGTGTATGTATTTAGATGTGTGTATGATTGTGTGCGTGTCATTGAGAGTGTGTGTGTGTGCTTACGGCTTGTGACCTGTTCTATGTTTTGGTCGTTCTACAGCACCGGCCACCGTGGTGTACACCCGTAATAATTAAAGAACTGCAGCTGCCACAGACGTATTGTACTTGCGTGTGTGTGTAAAAGCTGGCTGTTAGTTGGTAAGAGGCAGCACGGTGGCCTCCACACACATAGTTGTGATTAAACGAACAGGGCATGAGCAGCCCGGGCACCGTCTTAGCCCCTAAGCACGTATCAAAAGCTTCTCTCCATTCTTTAGGTCATATATGTGGGATGTAAGATATTGTGTTAGATCTTGACATTATATGTACAAATTAATATTGGTGTCCTTTGCCAAAAAGAGAGCCACGCAACAATCTTTGTCACGCAGTGCCCTCATTTCCCACGCCTCCCTTCCTCTCTCTCTCTCTCTCTCTCTCTCTTTCTCTCTCTCTCTCT
>Ga0307946_1001618_pt1 | contig 10334 bp, 9 predicted proteins | sample OrgLakmetagen230_FD_203153 | JGI IMG/M metagenome (GOLD analysis project Ga0307946, IMG submission 203153) | Saline water microbial communities from Organic Lake, Antarctica - #230 | ecosystem: Environmental > Aquatic > Non-marine Saline and Alkaline > Saline | place: Antarctica: Organic Lake...
CACCCTAATTTTGTGACAAAAATACTCTATTTTGATGATTAAAGGACCTATTTTACTGAATTAAAAATCACAATATCAAGTGTACTCTAAAAATGTGATTGGGAAATAAAATAATTACCTCCTAGACTTCACCGTTTATTAGAGCATGTTTTTAATGTTAAGACTTTTAAGACAATAAAAATTTCACTAAGTTTATACTATTAACAAAGTGGGGATAACACAACTTGTTGTGATATCCAGATGTTAGGTTTCATTAAATCAGATATGAGAACATTATTAATTGCAGTAATTTTATTCGGAGTTAATGCTTTTGGGCATGATTTGGAGACGAATGGACTTTACAAAGGCTATGAAGTCAAAGACTCTAGTGGAAATGCACTGCGGACCAAAAGACAAGAATTCATTAAGGTTAATCAAAACAATTTGATTAGAGTTCAATTCCAAGAATTACTTAATATGAAAACTGGTGACGTTATAGTTGCTGAAAAAATTTATACTATTACTTTGGATCGGTTAGATCCCGATTTAAAATTCAATCAGATTACTAAGAAGTCATTTGAATTAATTTATCCTGAGTTCATATTGACTTTTAAATTTATGGAAAATATTTCAGAAAAATCTCCAATGATTTCAGAATGCAAAGACTTTTTAATTGGAAATACATTTATCAAAAACGATATTCCAAAAGAAGAAAAACCAACTCTAACCTATACTTATCAAGAAAATGGTCTTGCCAAATACCAAACTATAGGCTCACATTCTAATTGGGAAAATCCATATAGCATCATTGATTTTCAAGGCTATGTATTTCTTAAAGGAATTTCGTCCGCTCCCATATTAATTACAAGTCTCGAGAAAAAGCGAATTTTAGGTCTAGCAGCTGACTACAGGTTTGATCCTAAACAAATAGAAATGATAGTTCAATGACGAATGATCCAAAAAAAAGGGAAAAATTTCTACGTGAAATAGGACTATTTTCTTTATCGTTCTCCAAATTAGAGGATGGTATATCTGAACTTGTAGCTTTTTCGATTGAAGATGTTCGGTACTGGGAGGTTAGATATGAAGAAGTATATGGATTCAACCTTTCCGTTAAACTTGACCTTATCGAAAAATTTATAAAAGCAGAACTCCCTGAACTTTATAAACAATGGCAACTAATCAATATTGAAATCAAAAATCTGAATTATCAAAGACGTCACTTAATACATGGGACGGGAAATTCATACCTCTTCAGAGAACCAATATTAACTTTAATTAAAAAAAACAAAAAAGAATTTGACCAAGGCAGTTATAGTATTATCGAAATAAGGGCATTGACAAATAGAATAGGACACGTTTGCACTGGTGAGAATGGAATTCAAGGTGTTTTTCACACCAAGTACAAGACCGCTGCAATTAATTGGCATAACTCTAGAAAAGAACCGCACCAAAGAATCCTTTATAAAGTAAATAATACAATACAAACTGACTGGAAAGGTGAGTAATAAAAAACGAAAACCTAACAAAAAATAATATTTACAGCAAAGCTGTTCGGCATAAATGCCTAATTTTATTCAAACGTTAGCCTTTATTTTTTTAAAAAAAACTGCATAGAAAATGACAAACTATAGAACCATTCAAAAAACCTTATTTGCATTTTTATGCTTCACATCTACTTTTCTTTTTGGACAGGTTCAAGAAAACTCGGAATTATACAAAACCATAATAGCAAAGGACAGCTTGCTTTTTAATGTAGGCTTTAATTCTTGCGACATTAGCCAATTTGAGAACTTATTGAGCAACAATCTCGAATTTTTACATGATAAAGATGGGATTTCCGATAAAAATGAATTTTTATATAATCTTAAAAACGGATTGTGCACTTCGCCCAATAAATACCAATCGAGAAGGGAATTAATAAAGGAAAGTACAGAAATTTATCCGCTTTATAAAAATGATACTATTTATGGAGCAATTCAAAATGGTGCACATCGATTTTATGAAACAATAGCAGGAAAAGAAGAAAGGTTTGCGAGTTCAGCTAAATTCTCAAATGTTTGGCTTTTAGAAAACGGACAATGGAAACTGACTAAAAGTTTGAGTTTTGACCATCAAACATGTTTTGACATTTACAATGCAACTTCGATTTTCGATAATGATAAAGAAATTGAAAAATGGTTAAAGTCTAACAATATCCCAACTTTAGGAATTGGTGTTATAAATAATGGAAAACTTCAACAGATAAAGATATTTGGCGAACTTGATAAAGGAAAATCTGCACCTTACAATACAATTTTTAATGTAGCTTCATTAGCGAAACCAGTTACAGCGATGGTAGCGTTAAAACTCGTTAGTTCTGGCAAATGGGATTTGGATGAGCCGATATTTAAATATTGGACGGACCCTGATGTTGCCGATGACCTAAGACGTAAAGAATTGACTACACGTCATATTTTGAGCCAACAAAGCGGTTTTCCAAATTGGAGATATTCAAACAAATCAAATAAATTAACCTTTGAATTTTCGCCAGGTACCCAATATCAATATTCGGGAGAAGGAATAGAATATTTAAGGAAAGCTCTGGAAAGTAAATTTGAGAAGTCATTAAACGAATTAGCAACTGATTTAATTTTCGAACCCCTATCGATGGATGACACCGAATATTTTTGGAATTCAAATGTGGACGAAATGAGATTTGCTAAAGGGTATGATAATCAAGGTGTTTCCTATAAAACAATCAAAAACAAAACACCAAACGGGGCGGACGACTTATTGACTACGATTGAGGATTATGGTAAATTCTTGGTTAGCGTGATAAATGGAGATGGAATTTCGGAAAAAGTATTTACCGATATGACAACACATCAAGTTGAAAGTACAAAAGGAAAACACTTCGGACTTGGTTTTGAGATTTACGATCTTAAAGATGGTCAATATGCTTTATCACATGGCGGAGCAGATAAGGGAGCACAGGCAATCGTTTTTATATTTCCCGAAACTAAAAACGGTCTAATTATATTTACCAATGTCGATGATGGATATAAAGTTTATGAAAAATTATTGGTTCACTACTTGGGAAGTAAAGGAAAAGAAGTGATGGCAATTGAAACATCGGAATAAAAACAGTGGGAATTAATAAAAGTATAGATAACGAAAGGCTAACAAAGAACTGAGGTAAAAAACAACTCTTTTCTTCATTAATTTTGAGACTTATTGTTCTAGACTCATAGATTCACATTTGTGATTCTATGAGTTTTTGTTGTTGTGTTTTCCTTCTAATTATCTAGGTAAAACTGAAACTTTAAACGTTCTAACCAACGGTGAGATCAATGGGTTTTAAAAAAGCCTTTAAATAGCCGTTGATTTTTATTATCCAATGTCATTGAAGAGCCATTGGAGGCCATTAATTAGTCATTGATTCGCCTATTAGTAGACATAAAACAGCATTTTAATATGTGTTTGGAGGTTATTCTTTAAGTATTTATAATAGAATGTACTCTAAAAATGTGATTTGAGAGGTAAAATAATTACCCCCGAGGTTTCACCGTTTATTAAAGTATATTTTTAATGTTAAGACTTTTAAGACAGTAAAATAATCACTAGGTTTATACTTTAAATAAAATGGAGATAACACAACTTGTTGTGTTATCCGTACGTTACCTGCCATATGAAAACAGGACAACTGACAAAAAACTCGAAGTTTGCGGTCGACATTATGACGATAAAGGTTTGCAGACTTCTTATTAAAAAACAATGAACCGCTGACTTTAAACCTTATAAGCAGAAAAATTTAAAACAATGGAAGAAAAAGAGATTTGGAAAGGCAGTCCTTCACAATGGACAAGTTTAATTAATATGGTATCATTTATTAAAAGGAAAAAAGAATTAATTCAACCTTTCAAGATTACACTATTAGCTATAATTATGTTAATCGGAAGTAATGTTTTTGCTCAAGAACAAATAGTTAAAAGTATTTCCGGTTCTGGTGGAAAAAACACAAGACCTTTTTCGGTCAATAAAGGATGGGAAATTCAGTGGGATGCAAAAGGTGATATTTTTCAACTATACCTTTATAGTGCTGATGGAACAATGATTGGGGTTCCAGCGAATCAGCAAGGTGCTGGAAAAGGAAACTCTTATCAAGCTCAAGGCGGTAAATATTATCTTAAGGTTAATGCAATGGGAAATTGGACTATTAAAATTGTTCAGATATCTTCATTAGACAACGTTACTAAAAAGCCCGTAAAAGAAAATAAAAGTGAAGAAAATATTGAAACGTTTAGTGGTTCAGGTGGTAAAAACACAAGACCATTTACTGTGCCGTCAGGATGGGAAATTCAGTGGGATGCAAAAGGTGATATTTTTCAACTATACCTTTATAGTGCTGATGGAACAATGATTGGGGTTCCAGCGAATCAGCAAGGTGTTGGAAAAGGAAACTCTTATCAAGCTAAGGGTGGTAAATATTATCTTCAGGTTAATGCAATGGGAAATTGGACTATTAAAATTGTAAAGGTAAAATAGAGCTAAACAATTTTATACAAAGGTTGAAAAATGACTAAGATAATTTGCTTGACTAAAAATATACGGCAGGTAACAAGCGGTATATTTTATTGCCGTAATAGCGTGGATCTCAGCGTTTCTGCATCTAATAAACTTTCGTGTAACCTGACAGGAAAGTACTTCGAAGTCGGCAACAAAAACATACCGCCAAACCGTTATGGGCAAGTTGAAAAAAACTTTGTGAATAAAATAAAAAAGCTATTGTAAAATAAGAGTCTGAATAAGCTGAAAAAGGACTCTAAACAGAAGTAGGCAATAAATTTAAACCAAATAAAATGGTAAAAAGTAAATTAACAATTTTATTAATGAGTGGCATTATCTTGCTAACAACAAGTTGTGCTTCAATTTTCACAGGTTCAAAACGTCAAGTCCTATTTGAATCTGACCCAAGTGGTGCAAAAGTATTTGTCAATGGTTTTGAAAAAGGAAAAACACCTGTTCAAATTAAAGTAGCGGCTGATGACCGTGTTGATTTTAGATTAGATGACTATACCGAAAGAGTTGTAGTAATGGATTCTAAATTTAACTTAGTTGCTATATTAAATGGATTTAGCATAATTGGTTGGGGTGTAGATGCTTTGACAGGTTCTTTAAAAAGAGTTGACACTAAATACGTTAAAGTTACTCTTGAAAAAGACGATAAAACAGCTTTCCTGAACTATATGGAAAATGGACAATTAACTAAGGTTGAAGTTGATGAAGAGAATAAGGTAATTGAATCAGTAATTGTGCTGAACGAATAAAACCAGCCCATAACACTGTATAAGCGTAATGTGGGCTTAACAATTATCTCTAAGTAAGGCAAATTTTAAAAAGTTTTTTTATAAACTGAAACATACTACTTTTTTTGCCCCACACTACGCTTATACTTTACCGTTATGCCCAATTAAAAAAAGAGCCAACCGCACAAATAGCACATTTGGTTTTTGCCGACACGAAAGCCAACGCAGAAAAAACCAAAAGAGCTATTTTTTGCCAACGCTCACCGAGAATAATGAGAATTGAAATATGACAATAGAAAATTACATTGACAATATAAATCAGAGATACAAACTCGGAAATGCAACGGAGCATACTTTTAGAGGCGACTTACAACAGCTATTGGAAAGTTTAGTTCCAGAAATCAGGGCTACCAACGAACCAAAAAGACAATCTTGCGGAGCACCTGACTACATCTTGACAAAAAAGGATATTCCAGTAGGGTTTATTGAGGCAAAAGACGTTGGAGACAAAGACCTTGAAGGAAAAAAGAAATCGGTAAACAAAGAACAATTTGACCGCTACAAAGCATCATTAGACAATCTGATTTTCACGGACTACATAGATTTTCATTTGTACAATGATGGAGAATTTATTACCAAAATAGCCATTGCGGAAATAACAGAAAAAGGAATTATTGCTCTACCTCAAAATTTTGCAAGGTTTGAAAATCTTATCAAAGACTTTTGTGTACACATTGGACAAAACATAAAAAGTTCCAAAAAATTAGCAGAAATGATGGCGGGAAAAGCCCGCCTACTTTCTGATGTTATTGGAAAGGCTTTGACCAGTGATGAAACTCATAATGAAGACAGTACACTTAAAGAACAAATGACTGCCTTTAAAAGTATTCTGATTCACGATATTACACCTAAAGGATTTTCAGACGTTTATGCTCAAACGATTGCTTACGGAATGTTTGCAGCTCGTTTGCACGACCCAACTTTAGATACTTTTAGCAGACAAGAAGCTGCTGAATTGATTCCTAAATCAAATCCATTTTTAAGAAAATTATTCGGCTACATTGCCGGACCCGATATTGACGATCGTATTAAATGGATTGTAGAAAATCTTGCAGAAATATTTTTAGCCTGTAACGTAGAAGAAATTTTAAAGAATTACGGAAAGACCACAAAAATGGAAGACCCAATTATCCATTTTTATGAAACTTTCTTGGCAGAATATGACCCAAAACTAAGAAAAGCAAGAGGTGTTTGGTACACTCCTGCTCCTGTTGTCAATTTTATTGTTCGTGGGGTTGATGATATTCTTAAAACGGAATTTGACTTACCACAAGGTTTAGCAGACACTTCAAAAACAAAAATTAATGTAAATACTCAAACTCCTGATAAGCGTTCTGCGTCAGGTTACAAACAAATAGAACAAGAAGTACACAAAGTCCAAATTCTTGACCCAGCCACAGGAACAGGAACTTTTTTAGCAGAAGTAATAAAACAAGTATATAAAAAATTTAAAGGACAAGAAGGGATTTGGAGCGGTTATGTGGAAAATCATTTACTCCCTCGATTAAACGGTTTTGAATTACTAATGGCAAGTTATGCAATGGCTCATTTGCAATTAGATTTGTTGCTAAAAGAAACAGGATTTAAGGCTACCACAAACCAGCGCACAAGAGTATACCTAACCAATAGTTTAGAAGAATATCACCCAGATACAGGAACTTTATTTGCTAATTGGTTAAGTAGTGAAGCAAATGAAGCAAATCATATAAAACGTGATACTCCTGTAATGTGCATTATTGGAAATCCTCCTTACAGTGGCGAAAGTGCTAATAAAGGGGATTGGATTATGGATTTAATGCAAGACTACAAAAAAGAACCAGGAGGTAAAGAGAAACTAAAAGAACGTAACCCAAAATTCATCAATGATGATTATGTTAAGTTTTTACGTTATGGTCAACATTTTATAGAAAAAAATGGAAGTGGTGTTTTGGCTTTTATCAATCCTCACGGTTTTTTAGACAACCCTACTTTTAGAGGAATGCGTTGGCATTTACTTAAAACTTACGACAAGATATATACATTAGATTTACACGGGAATAGTAATATAAAAGAGAAATGCCCTGATGGAAGTCCTGATATTAATGTGTTTGATATACAGCAAGGAGTTTCTATTACTATTTTTGTAAAAACGAGCAAAAAGAAACCAAATGATTTAGGAAAAGTATTCCATTATGACTTATTTGGTAAACGAGATTTTAAATATGATTTTCTATCTCAAAACTCCTTAAAAACAATCCCTTACAAAGAATTGCTATTAAAAGACCCAATGTATTATATGGTACAGCGGGATTATGAAATTGAAGAAAAATATAGTAAAGGATTTTCATTAAATGATTTATTCATTAAATCTACTATTGGAGTACAAACGCATAGAGATGAGCTAGTTATAGATATTGATAAAACACGTTTAATCAAACGTTTTAATGATTTATTTTCGAATGAAGACACTCTATCTTTAATATCGAAATATAATATCAAAGAGTCTAATCATTGGAATCTAAATTCAGTAATTGAAAAAGAAAAAAAGTTCAATGAAAATGAATTGATAAAAATTACATACAGACCTTTTGATGAAAGGCATATTTATTACAACGAAAGTTTTGTAGATCGTACTAGACGTAGTGTTGGCAGCGAATTAATTGAAGATAATTTAGTCCTAAATCTAGCTAAAATTGTAAAAGCAGAATGGAATCATACATTAATTACAAAGTCAATTCCAACAGCTATTTCAATGGATATTAATGGCACTTATTTTACACCGCTTTATATTTATCCTAAATTAAATGGACAACAAACCATAGAGGAAACAACAGAAAGAAAGCCAAATCTTAATCAAGAAATTGTAAATGAAATTGCTGAAAATTTAGATTTAAAGTTTACCTATGAAAAAGAAAAAACAGAGAATACTTTTGCTCCAATAGATGTTTTAGACTATATCTATGCAGCTTTACACTCGCCAAGTTATCGAATAAAATATAATGCTTTTTTAAAAACAGATTTTCCAAAAATCCCATATCCAAAAGACAAAAACACATTTTGGCAATTGGTAAAATTAGGTGGAGAAATACGGCAAATACATTTGTTAGAATCTCCAAAAGTGGACGATTTCATTACAACATATCCAAAAGGCGGAGATAACGTAATTACAACCAAAGTTGCCAAAAAAGATTGGGAATTATTTGATGAAGAAAAAGGACTTGGAAGAATATGGATAAATGATGAACAGTATTTTGACAACATTCCGCTAACTGCTTGGGAATTTTACATTGGAGGCTATCAACCAGCTCAAAAATGGCTAAAAGACCGTAAGGAAAGAACTTTAGAATTTGATGATATTTTGCACTATCAAAAAATAATTGTGGCACTTTCAGAGACAGACAGGCTAATGAAAGAAATTGATAAAATAATTACTATTTAATATGGATAAGTTATCATTTTCAACCTTGCAAATTATTTGGGAATCCAACACTAATGCTATTCGTTTTAATGAAGCAGAAAAGGAAGCATTCACTAAAATCCCTGAAGAATTTGAATATAGTGAAAGTGGTACTTTCTATAAGGTTTTTACCGAATTAACAGATAACTATTTTTGGTTAGTGGCAGAATATGGAAAACCTGAACCACATAGAGACAATTGGGTTGACGTTAATACTTTCAAAGAAGAGAAGAACAAAAGAAAAACTACTCAAGTAGAATTAACAAATCAATCTTTTTTGTATTATAGTTTTTCCTCAAAACTTCTCTACCTCTCGAACTCACGTCACATAAAATTAATGAGTAAAATCCTTTCCGATAAATCCGAAAACAAGTTTTTAATTAAAAGACTGTTAGTGAATTTTGAGGAATTTATAGAGATTATTAAAAGTGTCAATAAGATAAAATTCACAGGGTTTAACAATCTATTCAATGCTGAAAGCAAAGAATTTAAAGCTATTGAAGATTTAACAGGTACTTCTGCACCTGAAAGTTTCTCATTGGAAGCTACTTATAGTAAAAGTAAAATTATGAACTTTTTAAGACGTTTAAATCGGTCGAGATTAGAAAATCAAATTGATAAACTTGTTATTACAGGATTAGATGAGAGTGGTTTAGAGACAATTTATAACGTTGATACTTTTACCAGTCAAATTAATATCTTTTGTTCAAAAAACGCAGAAGGAGTTTACGAACAAGATTTAATTAAGTCAGAAATAATGAATAAAGTAAACAAAGATGAAGAGTAACGATAAGAAAATACTGATTCTGCTTTTACTACTATCATTTCCATTGGGTTATTTTATTTTACCCAAATGTTATGGCTATTTTTCTGAATTAATCACTTTTCTATCAATTTTAATCGGTTTTCAAATAACAGCATTATCCATACTATTTAATTCACGCATTTTAAAAGTTTTATACGATAATAAAAATAAATTTTACAGAACTGAACTACACCGATTAAAGTCCTATTTTTCTTATTCAATATATTTTGAAGTTATTTCAATAGTTGTGCTTTTAATATTACAAGACAGCTATCATTTTTCAATTAAAGATTTAGAAATAGAATTCTACAAAAGCTATTTGGTCCTTCCAATAATCACAGGTTCTATATATTGCTTCTTAAAAATATCGAATGACTTTTTTAGAATTTTTGTTTTACCAAGAAATGAATAAAATGCCAACACATAAAGTCATACACATTGCCAAGTCGCTCGAAAAGCCAACCGCACGAGCCAAAACTTGTCAAAGAGTATGCCTTTGCCAACGCTACAAACAGAACGTGAAAAATAATAAAAGGGCATAACAATGTATATAAAAAATAGGCGAAATAGTAGTGAAATCAAGGCTTTTGGCTCGTATCAAACTTTGTGCTTAACCGAAAGTTTAGTGCTTCGTAATCGCCTACTTTTCATATACTAACCGTTGCATTTAATTGAGACGCCTTTTTGGAACGGATGTAGTTCTGAAGTTAAAAAAGGATGATATGGGCACGCTAGTGCTCAAGTCTTTTGCGATTAGCATCGTGAA